>ERZ1673961.493-NODE-493-length-15479-cov-7.801284_pt1 | contig 15479 bp, 13 predicted proteins | sample MGYA00580189_ERZ1673961 | MGnify/ENA primary metagenome ERZ1673961 (study PRJEB41334, sample SAMN05608105) | rock metagenome | biome: terrestrial subsurface; feature: shale formation; material: shale | place: USA: Pennsylvania ... | reverse complement strand
AGTTTAAAACTAAAACTAGCTTAGACATGTATGACTACCTGTTATTCGTCTGATCAAAATCAGTTAAAGAATGAAAAATTAATCACAAGAATAGTCGATACCAGCAAGGGTGCGTACTAATCTTGGTCAAAAATTGTTCTAATTCCATATAAAGATATAGTGATGAGCCCACTCATCACGATGACGCGTTCCTTGCAGATAGTGACCTCAGAGTTGCTTAAATTGTAAATAACGGCAACAATGAGGTTGAGGGCCTGCAAAGGATAGCGATAATGGGCAATGATAACAAAAAAAATTTGAAATAATATTAATTTTCATCAATTTTTTGCACCTTCAGTTGAAATGTTCAACTATTTTTTAGTGAGAGAGTGGTATGAGTAATAAAGTCGGATTGATCCATAGCCTGAAAGATGGCCAGAATTACATGGAGATCTGGCCGGTTCGTAAAGAGCTGAATGCCGTATTTCCAGAGCAGCGAATCATTAAAGCAACGCGATTTGGCATTAAAGTCATGCCAGCGGTTGCAGCGATCAGCGTCCTCACTCAAATGGCGTTTAACAACTATAGTGCGCTGCCTCAGTCGATCATTGTTGCCTTGTTCGCTATTAGTCTGCCGTTGCAGGGGATTTGGTGGTTAGGTGCCCGTTCAAATACTAAATTGCCTCCTTCTCTGGCTACCTGGTATAGAGAGCTGCACCACAAAATAGTTGAGAGTGGTTTCGCGTTAGAACCAGTCAAGACAAAGCCTCGTTACAAAGAACTGGCGTTAATCTTAAATCGTGCTTTTAGGCAGTTAGATAAATCCTCGTTAGAGCGTTGGTTCTAAACAAGCCAGCATCGTGAAATTTAGAAAAATGGAGTGCGTACAAGCCACTCCATTTTTTGTGCTTCGTCCTCTTCAATAATCCTATCGATCCACTTCTTTTTGTCTCTTTTCGTTCACCCTGACAAAGATTTCCCTCTTTCTCGTTGATTTTGCGCGACTCGATTACTACTCCGCGATCACAATTGTTGTTTTACTGTTAAATGTTTCTTTTCTTTACTGAGACTTAGTAGTAATAATAAAAATAAGATGCACAAGAAGTGCACAGCTAAATTTATTACAAACACAACAAAAAACGCCTTCCCATTTTGGGGCTTGCGAGCGTACACCAAAAGGTGAATGTTCGCAGAACAAGGACGAAGACACATCAAGGAGTTATGATGATAACGAAACGTTTACTTGCCACCGCAATTTTATCTGCGACTGCCGTTCTTTCTTCTGCTGGTGCTATTGCTAATACAGCGACTGTTGCGGTTTCACAAATTGTGGAACATCCAGCATTAGATGCTGCCCGTCAGGGACTCTTAGACGGCTTGAAGGCGAAAGGGTATGAACAAGGTAAAAACCTAGAGTTTGACTACAAAACGGCACAAGGTAACCCTGCTATCGCGGTTCAGATTGCTCGCCAGTTTGTTGGTGAAAGCCCAGATGTTTTAGTCGGTATCGCGACGCCATCTGCGCAAGCTCTTGTCTCTGCAACGCGCTCTATCCCAGTTGTTTTTACCGCGGTAACGGACCCAGTTGGTGCAAAACTGGTTAAAACCATGGAACAGCCTGGTCAGAATGTGACTGGACTTTCTGACTTGTCGCCAGTTGCCCAGCATGTAGAGCTTATCCAAGAGATCCTGCCTCAAGTGAAAAGTATCGGTGTTGTCTTCAATCCAGGTGAAGCCAATGCGGTAACCTTGGTCGAACTTCTAAAAGTGAGCGCAGCAGCGAAAGGGATTGAAGTTGTAGAAGCAACGGCTCTGAAAAGTGCCGACGTACAATCTGCGACTCAGGCTATTTCTGCAAAATCTGACATTATTTACGCACCGACAGACAACACAGTGGCAAGTGCAATCGAAGGTATGATCGTTGCTGCGAACCAGTCTAAGACGCCAGTATTTGGTGGTGCCACATCTTATGTTGAAAAAGGCGCGATCGCTGGCCTTGGCTTTGACTACTACCAAGTGGGTGTTCAAACCGCGGATTATGTCGCGGCGATTCTTGATGGTCAGGAACCGGGCAAACTAGACGTAAAAGTCGCAACAGGTTCTGACTTGGTGATCAATCAAGATGCTGCTTCTAAGCTAGGTATTCAAATACCGAGTTCAGTCGTAGAACGTGCAACAAGCATGCAATAAGTCGCTTTTTTGGGGCGTATTCAACTCATTCGAGCAAGTTAACCGCATTGGCGAAAGTAATAAGTCATGTCATTGGCTTATTACTTCTCCCAAGAATGTTTAAACCTCCGAGTGAAGATAATCCTTGTTCGAATAAACTTGAGTTTGAGTTGATAAGTTCGTCCTGACTGAAGTGAGAAGTCTTACTTTCAGATCCCGACATTGATCTGAACATGCAGAAAGGAGCCGTTTTATGTCTGCATTTGCATTTTTTGGCGCTCTTGAGATTGGCTTGATTTATGGGCTGGTCGCTTTGGGCGTATACCTCACGTTTCGTGTACTCGATTTTCCCGATCTAAGTGTCGATGGTAGTTTCCCTATGGGGGCTGCAGTTGCCGCGACAGCAATTGTTGCTGGAATTAATCCTTGGGTAGCCACAGGTATGGCGATTATAGCCGGTGCTATGACGGGCTGGGTTACCGCGTTTCTGGCTGTCCGCTGCGGTATTTTGCACCTTTTGGCCTCAATTCTTACCATGATCGCCGCCTTTTCCATCAATATTCGTATTATGGGTAAGCCCAATATGGCGCTACTCGGCGAGGATACGATCCTGACACCGTTTGAAGCGATGGGCGATTCAATGTTCGTGCGTCCACTTGTGGTTGGGGTGCTAGTTCTATTATCAGCCTTTTTTGTGGTTCGTTTGCTCAACAGTGACTTTGGCCTTGGTCTAAGAGCAACAGGCGTCAACGCCCGAATGGTTTCTGCTCAAGGTGCCAGCACAGGTTTTTACACCTTCTTTGGCTTGGCGTTATCCAATGGTTTCGTTGGCTTTGCCGGCGCACTGTTTGCACAGACTAACAGCTTTGCCGACGTAACATCTGGGGTTGGTACCATTGTGGTCGGCTTAGCTGCGGTGATTTTAGGTCAGACCTTGATCCCTGGGCGCAAGATTTGGGTGGCAGTGTTAGCCGTTATCGTTGGTTCTGTTCTTTACCGTCTTGCCGTCGCGTTTGCTTTGAGCTCTGGAATGTTTGGCTTGCAGGCATCCGATCTAAACCTTGTTACTGCTGTGCTGGTTGCGGTCGCATTGATAGCACCAAAACTAAAACAGCGCATGAAAGCGAAACAACGAGTTTCAGATGCTAAGCAGGCAGCATCTAAAAAAGGTTCAGGGGAGACATTATGATTGAACTCAATAATATCCAAGTGACGTTCAACCCTGGAACTATTCTGGAGAACCGAGCGTTAAAAGGGGTATCTCTAGAGGTGCCTGAACATCAGTTTCTTACCGTCATTGGTTCCAATGGTGCTGGTAAATCGACGTTACTTGGTGCTACGACTGGGGAAACCCCGATGATAGGCGGGCAAGTGATTATCGATGGTAAAGACGTGACCCGACAAACCGTGGCTCAGCGTGCGACTCAATGTGCGCGGGTCTTTCAGGACCCATTGGCTGGTACTTGTGGCGAATTAACCATTGAAGAAAACATGGCACTGGCTTACATGCGTGGCAAAAAGCGTGGTTGGGGACTAGCACTTTCATCCCAGCGCCGAAAGTTGTTCCAAGACCGAATCAGTATTCTTGGTTTGGGGTTAGAAGATAGGCTGGGGGATAGCATTGGCTTGTTGTCCGGTGGTCAACGCCAAGCGGTGAGTTTGGTAATGGCAACCTTGTCGGAAAGTAAGCTGCTGCTACTCGATGAACACACGGCGGCGCTTGACCCGCGTATGGCGGCTTTTGTTATTGATCTGACCAAACGTATCGTGAACGAGTTTAATTTAACCGTGATGATGGTGACCCACTCAATGAAAGATGCATTGGCTTGTGGTGACAGAACCGTGATGCTTCATCAGGGGGAAATTGTACTGGATGTAGCAGGGGAACAAAGAGCAAATATGCAGGTACCAGACTTACTGGAAATGTTCTCGAAAGTACGTGGTGAAGAACTGTCCGACGATAGTTTGTTGCTCAATTAGTCAGCACAGTACGTCACCTGACTTCGGTTATGGTTAATGATACCTACCGAACGTGATCCTCCTTGAGAAACGTGACTAACGGACCGTTTCACAAGGAGGATTTTTATTCTTGCTATAGTAAAGTCATCGCATATGCCCGCTACAGGAATATTTGCTATGACCCTTCCTTTCATTTTCCACAGTCAGACGTTGGATGGTCTTTCTTTCAACGAAGAAGCTATAACGGTCACGCTTAAGACGGAGAGCCTGGATTTTGATCGTGTCTATGTTCGCTCCGAGCCTGATAACGAAGAATATCTGACTGAAATGCATCCGGCGGGAACTTCAGGAGAACTTAAACTCTGGAAAGCAACTTTTGCCCCAAATAAAGACCGAGATGTCACTCATTACGTATTTAAACTCGTTCTGGGCGAGCAGCAGTTTTGGCTGGATGGAAGAGGCGTACAGTCACGTATTCCACCAAAAGAGTTTCACTTTAAATTGAATGTGAATAACCAGCCACCGACATGGGTACAACAGCAGATCTTCTACCAAATTTTTCCAGACCGTTTTGCTCCAAGTAAGGATGAAAAATCGATTCGACACGCCTATGGCGAATACAATCCTGAAGCGATAGTAAAGTCATGGGGGGAAGCGGTTGGGGAGCACCAGAATACCGGAGCCAAAGAGTTTTTTGGTGGTGACCTGCACGGCGTTGAGCAGAAGCTGGATTATCTTGAAAATCTGGGCGTGACAGCTTTGTATTTTAATCCGATTTTTCGTTCTCCGAGTAACCATAAATACGACACCACTGACTATTTCAACATAGACCCAATGTTTGGAAGCAATGAGCAGTTTGCTCAGTTGTGCAACAAGATACGTTCTAAGCAAATGAAAATTGTTTTGGATGCAGTATTTAATCACACTTCAGTTCACCATCCTTGGTTTGATGTGAAAATGGAAGGTGATGGGGCGTATGGCCATCCTGCTTCGAAGTATCGCAATTACTATTTCTTTGACGATGACAGCAATCATTACATCGGCTGGAAAGGTATCAGTAGTTTACCTGTGTTGAACTTCGAGAATAAAGAGGTGCGGGATTACATTTATCAAGGCAAACATGCGGTGATCAAACACTGGCTAAAAGCCCCTTACTCAGTTGATGGCTGGCGCTTTGATGTGATTCATATGCTCGGAGAGGGAGAAGGGGCGAAAAATAACGCTCATTACGTTGAAGCGTTCCGTAAAGTAACAAAGTCGGTGAATCCTAATGCCTACGTCCTTGGAGAACATTTTTTTGAGGCAACTCAGTGGCTACAGGGTGATCAAGAAGATGGAGCAATGAATTATTACGGTTTTGCTCATCCCGTAAGAGCATTTATTGCCAAGCAAGATATCATGTACGATCCTATCCAGATCAATGCATTAGAGTTCAAAGAGTGGTTAGATGAAGCAAGAACGAAGATTCCATTTGCGAACCAGCTATCCCAACTCAATCAACTTGATAGCCATGATACGGCGCGATTCATCACTCTTGTAAGCCGTAGCGAAGACAAAATGCACATCGCGCTAACTTTGTTAATGACTTATGTCGGTACACCTTGCCTTTACTACGGCAGCGAAGTTGGGCTGGAAGGTGGATTAGACCCTGATAACCGACGTTGTTTCCCTTGGCATGAAGTGGCGAACTCTGAATGGTTGGGTATTTATCGACGCTGGATAGAGATTCGTAAAAAGTTCAAATGCCTACAATCCGGCAGTATTCAATGGCTTTATTGCCATAATGACGCGTTGGTATATGCGAGACAGTTGAAAGACGAAGCGGTCATTGTTGCAATCAACACCAGTGAAAAAGCAGTGAGTATTGAGCTACCACTATGGCAGTTAGGTCTGAGTGCGAAAAGCTTGCACAACATATTGGATGATCGTGAAGTCATTAACTTTAAGAATAGCCTTAGCATTAATCTTCCTGAGGAGAGCGGTAAAATATGGCGGCTAAAGTGACACTGTCGTCCACCTTTATTAAAATGGTTGAATATGTTCGTTCACATCAACATCCATCCTCTTACTTATGGTACTGAATGTTTAATAAAAGACGTTTTAGCAACTCATTTGTTATTTTTTTCCCGCTTACTTTATTTGTTGTGGTGTTACTTGTCAGTGCCAAAAACTATTACGATGCGGTTAACCGCAACTTAGATAGCGAGTATGCGCGGATTGAGCGTGCGATCGTTCGCGGTATGAAGGTTCTCAATGCACTTGATTACAGTTTCAGTAACTTTACCAATAAAGAGAACCCATTATCTGGCGGTCATAGTTACTTATTGAAAGACGGCTTTTGCTACATTTGGCCCATTCAAATGTCGCGGGCACAAGATGTCGATGAAAGTAACCCGCCGTCAGAGCTTGAGTACATGCTAGTGGGTATTAAGAACTTATGCGAAAAAGGCTCTGAAATTAACAAATTAGCAGAGCAAAAAGCGGGCTTCGCACCATCGCTGTCTTTTCTTCATGATATAGAGCCTCACATCGTTGGGATTCATTACATTGATAAGCGCGGATACATTATTTCGTCGCCTGACACCTACGCGAAGAACGTCACAAAAGAGCTTTTATTAACATTGAAGGCACGTCCATTCTGGCAAAAAACCGCTCAGGACAAGGTTAATATTTCTTTAGCTGGGCCGGGACCCATCCTAGATTCGATGCAAGGGAAAGTCATTACATTGGCAGTGCCTTACTATGAGAACGGTGTTCACCAAGGCGCGTTATCTATCGACTTTAATTTGGATTTACTGCTTAACAGCTCGGCGCGTTTTGCGGGCAAGTTGCATTTAGTTTCGAACATTGAAGCGCTTCCTAACAATGCCGTTCGAATTAAACCCATTGATCTAGAGAGTTTGAGCGCCAATCACAGCCTTTATTATGAGTACAATTTGTGGAGCGAGATTAAAAACTTAGTCGTGTTCCAAAAGTACAGCATTATTGTCGCGCTGTTTATTTATGTTCTCTGCACTATCGTGATTTTTTACGTCAATATGCACACTGAACGACGTTATTTTAAAGATCTTGCTGCAAAAGACCCGATGACCGGGTTATTGAACCGTCGAGGGATGGAAGCGGTTTGGCGCAATAAAATGACCAAACAGAAGGTTGCATTAGCGGTTTTTGATATCGATAACTTCAAAGCAATTAATGACAATTACGGTCACGATGTGGGTGATATTGCCATTCAACTTGTCGCTAAGTGTATTCGTGAGAATATACGCCATACCGATGTGGCCTCTCGTTTTGGAGGCGAAGAGTTTGTGTTAGCGATATATGGCGAAGACAGTGAGTCGATGATGAGGATACTCGAACGAGTAAGAAAAACCATCGTAGAGCGCTCGACGCGTGTCACTAGCAGTGGATTCACCGTATCAGGAGGCGTTGTTTTCTGTTCAGAAGGCGGAGATAAAAGCTTTGATGAGTTATTTAAAGCGGCGGATGAAAAGTTGTATCAGGCAAAGCATAGCGGAAAAAATCAAATTTGTTATGCGTGCTGAAATGGATGTAAAAAAGGGCGAATTGTCGCCCTTTTGAATGTTTAAAGACTTAAGCCACTTTTGATGTCGCTTGCACCAATTCATCGCGATATCGTTGAATATGTTCAACGATGGGTGCGGCTTTATTAAAGGTGCGGATTTCACGGAACAAATCTTGTGCTTCTGGGTAAGATTGACGCAAATAAGCGAACCATTGTTTAACTCGGTTCGGGTAGTACAGCCCTTTGTCGCCTTTCATTTCGAACTTAGAGTAGTAAATCAGCAATTCAACTACTTCCGGCCAAGACATAGGCTGGTGGTTGTGTTTAACCATATTGCCTAAATTTGGAATGTTAAATGCGCCTCGGCAAACCATGAGGGAATCAACACCTGTGGTTTCAATGCAGCGTTGACCATCTTCGTAGTTCCAGATTTCCCCATTAGCAATTAATGGAATAGAGAATCGCTCGCGGATCTTCGTAATGTATTCCCATTTGATCTCCGATGCTTTATAGCCGCCTTGCTTTGTGCGAGCGTGGACCGTTAGTTCATTTGCACCGGCCGACTGGATCGCATCGACAATTTCAAAGCAATCTTCAGGGTTTTCCCAACCCAGGCGTATTTTCGCGCTAACCGGGATGTTTTCAGGAACCGCTTCACGGCATGCTTTTACAACTTGGTGAATCAACTCTGGATGTTGAAGAAGTGCTGCGCCACCTTTACTTTTGTTCACCATTTTTGCTGGGCAGCCAAAGTTGATATCGATACCACGAGCGCCAAGCTCAGCCGCTTTGATAGCATTCTCGGCCATCCAGTTGGGTTCTTGCCCTAACAATTGAACATGTACTGGTACACCAGATGCAGTTTGAGACCCTTGCAGAAGCTCCGGACACAAACGATGGAATACGTGATCCGGTAATAACTGATCGATAACTCGAACGAATTCAGTAACGCAGAGATCATAGTCGTTTATTTCGGTCAAAATTTGGCGCATCAAATGGTCTAAAACGCCTTCCATTGGGCCTAATACAACTCGCATAGTATGCCTAGTACAGTTTGGTGATAAAAGGAGGGCGATTGTAGCGATGTAAGCCTAGTTTGTCATTAAAAGACTCGAAGCGCGCAAACTTATCAAACCGGTATGCCGAGGTTACTTGAGTTAAAGCTCTGGGGTATAATGCCGGCAAATTTATGGGAAACCAGATGTCATGCAATATACATTGATTGAAAAGGGTGAGGTTCAACTAGATGAATCTTCACTGTTTATTGAAGGGGCTGTGTTAGCTGCAAACCTAACCACTAAGCCCTTGGCACCAGAGACTTGGTTAGAGCCGCTACTAGGCGCTGATTTTAAAGCCATTCAACCTGTGATTGAAGAGCAGATTCACAAGCAGCACAACCGCATTCTGCGTAACGAGTATTCAGTACTTGCTCTTACAGACAATAATTCCGAGCAACTGGCTGATTTCGCGGAAGGATTCATGTCGGTTTGGCCGATGATTGAAGAGCAGTGGCAAGATACCGAGCTCAATGACGGTTTACAGCGAATGCTGCAAGCTTTGCTTACGACGATGATGCTAGCGATCGATGAATCTACGACTCAACAACAGATGCGTGATGCAGGTATTGAAAATCCGCCGGCACTGAATGATTTGATTGATCAACTTGACTTGATGATCAGTGAGGCGGCATTGGGTGCAGACGAGCTCATGGTTGGGAACAAAGCAAAGAGTCTCAATCCATTTAAAGGTGTGGGTCGTAACGATCCTTGCCCATGTGAGAGTGGCAAAAAATTCAAGCAGTGTTGTGGTAAGTAATCAGGTTGTTCTGATTAAATACCGAAGATTAATAAAGCCGACCACGAGGTCGGCTTTGTCGTTATTTGGGTTTATGTTTTAAAGAATTGGGTTCTTACGTCTTGCTGGGAAAAACTGAGCAATCACGACCAGAGCGAGAAAGACCAGATTACCTGCAAAAATAACTGCTAACCATTGTGGCATGGATAGCGTTAAGAACTGCCACACAATCTCAGAACAATCGCCATAGGCTTCAAACATCCAAGGTGCCCACTGGTTTAACGGTGCCCAGCTTGGGAACGTAACGAATACGTCACAGGTAGCAAATGGCGATGGATTGAACTGATAATCGACGTGCTGTAGCGCGAGCAACAAGCCTTTGTAGGCACTAAGTCCCCATGCGATCAGACCTAGCCATCGGAAGAGTGGGTTACTCGGTGAAATAAATCCGATAATTGCAGCTCCGCCTATGCCCAGCATAGCCACTCGCTCGTAAATACACATTACACATGGTGCCAACATCATGACATGCTGAAAGTAGAGGGCACATGCTTCAAAGAAAATGATAAACAAGAGAAGAAGCATCCAAGATAAGCGCCCCTTGGAAAACTGGTTTAGTGATCTAAAAATATTCACGGTTTCAATCCTGTCTGAAAATAAAAAGCTCTGATTACTCAGAGCTTTTTATCGTGTATAAGTTTCTTAATCAACTTAAATATTAATGTCCACCAGATACTGCTGGAGTTAAATCAACATTGTGCAGAGTTATCCAGCCCGCTTCGTAGAAAGACGCGGTTGCTGGTTCTAAGAAGAACATAATCCCCATCAGACCTACAATTGCCAACACTACGGTATAAGGCAATGCCATGATAACCATTCGACCATAAGAAAGGCGAATAAGTGGTGCAAGTGCTGAAGTCAGCAAGAATAGGAACGCTGCTTGTCCGTTTGGCGTTGCAACTGAAGGCAGGTTAGTACCTGTGTTGATAGCCACAGCCAGCAAATCGAACTGCTCACGAGTAATCAAGCCTTCAACAAGAGCGGTTTTCACTTCGTTAATGTAAACCGTACCAACAAACACGTTGTCCGAAACCATGGATAGTAAGCCGTTGGCGACATAGAACAGAGCGAGCTGTGTCCCTTTGTCTTCTACAGCAAGTACGGCATCAATAACGGGTTTAAATAGCTGTTGGTCGATGATGACGGCAACGATAGAGAAGAACACCGCAAGTAGGGAGGTAAAAGGTAGAGCTTCTTCAAACGCTTTACCCATCGAGTGCTCATCAATAACACCTGTAAACGAGGTCGCAAGAATAATCACCGACAGACCAATCAGACCAACTGCCGCTAAGTGTAGTGCGAGAGCCACAATTAGCCATACTGCGATAAAGCCCTGCACCCATAGCTTCGCCACATCTTGTTTGGTACGAGTTTTACGCTCTTCGCGGTCGTAGTCCACGAGAATTTGGCGAACATTGTTTGGCAGTTTTGAGCCATATCCAAAGACTTTTAGTTTTTCTACGAGCGCACAAGTAATGAGGCCACAGAAGAGTACTGGTAAAGTAACTGGCGACATACGAATCAGGAATTCGCCAAAAAACCAACCTGCTTGGTCGGCAATAATCAGGTTCTGAGGTTCACCAACCATAGTGGTTACACCACCAAGTGCGGTACCCACACCTGCGTGCATTAGCAATGAACGTAAAAATGCGCGGTAGTTTTCTAAGTCATCACGAGTCAGCTCGGTGATGGTGTCATCTTGTGTATGGTCATGGTCACCAATAGGGTTTCCTGAAGCCACTTTGTGGTAAATCGAGTAGAAGCCCACTGCTACGCTGATAACAACGGCGATAACGGTCAGTGCATCCAAGAACGCGGACAAAAATGCCGCAGCAAAACAGAATGCGAGTGACAGTAGCGTTTTTGAGCGAATGCCAAGTAATATTTTGGTAAAAATAAACAGCAGAAGGTGTTTCATGAAGTAAATGCCAGCAACCATGAATATTAGAAGTAGTAACACTTCAATATTCGCTACCAATTCATGCTTCACTTGTGCAGGGCTAGTCATCCCAATTGCTATGGCTTCTATTGCTAGTAAACCACCCGGTTGTAGTGGATAGCATTTTAATGCCATTGCTAGCGTGAAAATAAATTCAGCGACCAGCAACCAACCTGCAATAAATGGACTGACAAAAAAGAAAACAAGAGGGTTAATTATTAAGAAGGCTATAATGGCAACTTTGTACCAATCAGGCGCTTTACCTAGAAAGTTCTTGATAAAAGCGTTTCCGAGCGATATCGGCATGATAAATCTCTTTATAATAAATTTATGAATAGACACTACGAAATAGTGCATAAGTACTTGTTTGTTAGACTTATTAGCTAGTCTTTTAAAACAGTAACTTAGTAAAACAACAATCCTTTGTTTTATTGTAGTCTTGCCAAGTTACTTCCTTTGAACTTAAGCACCGCTCACTTTCGATCGCAAACTCTACACGCAGGTTTTTATTAGTCAATAACAAAGCTTAAGGCTTCTGACTTAAACAACTTTTTTAATGTAAGAGCGCGAGCGAACGTGCATTATTATATCATGAAAGTTTTAGAAAACTCCTTTTGGGATTCTAAATGATGACTAGATACGAAAAAATATAATTTAACTGAGAAATTTATTGAGTGGATACAAATTAATTTTTCATATTCTGAATATAAAAATGTGACGAAAGTTTCGTTACTTTCAGGGAAATTATGACTAGTACTTTTTAAGTAAAATGTTGGTTTTACTTGTTATAGGTACGTTAACGATGATTCACTATTGAGACTACTTGTAGAGTTTTTGCTCTACTTGTGGGGTGTTTCAAATATTCTTCGTTAGTTTTCTCAAACCGTTAACTAGTGGTATGATGAGTAGTATCGACCCTCAAAAATCAATATTGGATAAAACGTAGAATGGTCATAAAGGCGAAAAGCCCTGCTGGATTTGCAGAAAAGTACATTATCGAGAGCATTTGGAACGGCCGTTTTCCTCCGGGCTCAATTTTACCTGCTGAGCGTGAGCTGTCTGAACTGATCGGTGTTACGCGCACGACGTTGCGAGAGGTTCTTCAACGATTAGCACGTGATGGATGGTTGACCATCCAGCATGGCAAACCAACAAAAGTAAACCAATTCATGGAGACGTCAGGTCTGCATATTTTGGATACGTTGATGACCCTGGATGTCGATAACGCAACGAATATTGTAGAAGACCTGCTTGCAGCACGCACTAACATCAGCCCAATCTTCATGCGTTACGCGTTCAAGATGAATAAAGAAAGCTCTGAGCGTACGATCAAGAACGTGATTGAGTCTTGTGAAGCGCTTATGAATGCCCCTTCTTGGGATGAATTTATCGCCTCTTCTCCGTATGCAGACAAGGTGCTGCAGAACGTTAAAGAAGAGAACGAAAAAGACGAGGCGAAGCGACAAGAGATCCTTATCGCTAAAACGTTCAACTTCTACGACTATATGTTGTTCCAGCGTTTAGCATTCCATTCTGGCAACCAGATTTACGGTCTTATCTTTAACGGATTGAAAAAGCTGTATGACCGTGTCGGTAGCTACTACTTCTCAAATCCGGCTTCTCGCGAGTTGGCGTTGAAATTCTACCGTCAGCTTTTGGAAACGTGTGAAAATGCGGAGCGTGATCAGCTTCCTGTTGTTATTCGCCACTACGGTATCGAAAGCGCGTTGATCTGGAACGAAATGAAGAAGCAGTTACCAACTAGCTTTACTGAAGATGATAGCTAAGTTTTAATACTTACTCATGGTTCTGAAAAGCCGCAGACTTAGTCTGCGGTTTTTTATTGTCTTCTTTTCAGTGGTGTTGATTACGCTAGTGTGAGTCTGGGAAGAGGTAAGTAAAGTTCTTCAACTATCGTTGAAAGTACATGGTCGTACGTATTAAAAATCGTCAACGATAAATCCGAGGTAATATTGTATAGCTCCTCTTCGGTCAGCCCTGTGACTCTATCTTCAACATAGTCGTGGAGAGCCTGTATAGAACGCACTGCGACTGGTGACGCTATACTGAGTGGGGCAATTACGGCTAATTGATTGAGCTTACGAAGCATAATAGCGGCCGTATTCTTTAAACGCTCTTGATCGGACACATCATCAAAATCTCTGATACAAATTCGTAACTGAGTGAGTGTTTCGAGATTATCAATGATGGCCTGCCAGCTAATATGGTACTCGTCATGGAGTTCGTCTCTTTGCTCAATAGCTAGCCAAGCGATGGTGACTTCATCCATTAAGAACAGACAGTGACGGATTAGCTTACCATGTTCCATCTGATTACGAGCCACACTGTTGTCTTGCCACTGCTCCAGCATTTTGTTTACGTTTATTTGTAAGACTCGATACATAGGCTTGTTTTCTGAGCGAGATGATTCCACAAGAAGATACAGTTTCTGAGTCAAAGCCTGATTAAGATCCTCTATTTCCTGTTCTTTATTTTTGTTGAATTGAATAGAGTAGTGCGTCGCGGCACGGTGACGACGAAGTAGGTGCACTACATCACGTAGTAGCGTTAGTAACTGATATTTACTTGCATGTTGCTGCTCTCGTTTAGATGAGAGGTGGTAAATACCAGCGAGAATTACTATAGACAGTAATGTCGAAATCAAAACAAACATGACTAACTCCTTGTTAGTTCTTAAGACCTAGCTAAGGTAGTCATGCAAAAATTATTCCCAACCAATGGTGCATATAAACAGGGCCAGATAGACCTATATTGTTATTTTTGCTCGTTTTTGGTGCGATAAATGCACAGTATTGTGAAATTGATCAAAAAATCCCCACCAGTTTGGCGGGGATTTATCAAGGTCGTTAGCTTTAACGCGTTAATGATTACATTACGCGCATGCCAGGTTGAGCGCCTTCGTGTGGCTCAAGGATCCATAGGTCGCTGCCACCAGGGCCCGCTGCTAGGATCATGCCTTCTGACATACCAAACTTCATCTTACGAGGTTTGAGATTTGCTACCATTACCGTTAGCTTGCCTTCTAGCTCTTCAGGTTTGTACGCTGACTTGATGCCAGAGAACACTTGGCGAGTTTCACCACCGATATCTAGCTGGAATTTAAGCAGTTTGTTTGCTTTTGGCACTTCTTCACAAGAGATGATTCGAGCGATACGCATATCCACTGCAGCAAAAGCGTCGAACTCAATCTCTTCTGCGATTGGATCTTTGTCTAGCTCAGTTTGGCTAGCCTTGTTCTTTTCTGCTTCGGCTTTCTCTTTCGCCGCCATTTCTGCCGCCGCATCTTCTTTTGACGCTTCGATCATCGCTTCGATGTTCTTAGGATCAATACGGTTGAACAGTGCTTTGAACTTAGTGATTTCGTGACCTGTTAGCGGCGCTGCGATGTTTTCCCAAGTCAGTTCTTGGTTTAGGAACGCTTCAGTACGTGCAGCAAGTGCCGGCATTACTGGTTTTAGGTAAGTCATCAGCACGCGGAACAGGTTGATACCCACAGAACAGATTTCTTGTAGTTCCTGATCTTTGCCTTCTTCCTTCGCCACAACCCATGGTGCTTTTTCGTCAACATATTGGTTTGCTTTGTCCGCTAGCGCAGTGATTTCACGGATTGCACGACCAAATTCACGCGTTTCGTAAAGCTCAGCGATACGGTCAGCCGCAGCAACGAACTCGTTGTACAGCTCAGGCTCTGCAAAGTTGTCAGACAACTTGCCTTCAAAACGTTTTGCAATGAAGCCAGCGTTACGTGATGCCAGGTTAACGATCTTGTTTACAACGTCAGCGTTTACGCGCTGAGTGAAGTCTTCAAGGTTAAGGTCCAGGTCATCGATACGACTGTTTAGCTTCGCAGCGTAGTAGTAACGCAGACATTCTGGGTCTAGGTGCTCTAGGTAAGTGCTCGCTTTGACGAAGGTACCTTTAGACTTAGACATTTTCGCACCGTTTACTGTTACGTAACCGTGTACGAATACGTTGTTCGGCTTGCGGAAGCCAGAACCTTCTAGCATTGCTGGCCAGAATAGGCTGTGGAAG
>ERZ1673961.491-NODE-491-length-15504-cov-158.700952_pt1 | contig 15504 bp, 10 predicted proteins | sample MGYA00580189_ERZ1673961 | MGnify/ENA primary metagenome ERZ1673961 (study PRJEB41334, sample SAMN05608105) | rock metagenome | biome: terrestrial subsurface; feature: shale formation; material: shale | place: USA: Pennsylvania ... | reverse complement strand
AGTTGTTAACAAAATGTTTCTTCTTGTCTTGCGAGTAGATTATATGGAGATGCTCTTGCAGTAATAAGGGCAGTGGCGATGCAAAAGACGTAATGCATCTAAGGAAAACTCAATATAGAAGAAATTAGATGGAACTGAAGATTTTGAGTGTCGCGATTGCGACAACATTAACCAGCACTGGCGTATTTGCGTTAAGCGAGCCAGTTTCTCAAGTTACAGAGCAACATGCACATTCGGCTCATACACACGGTGTTGAATCCAATCGAGTTGAATACCAACCAACCGCAACTCTCCCAATTCAGCCCTCTAAGGCAACTCGAGTACAGTCACTTGAAAGCCTTGATGAGTCGAGCACTGCTTGTGATTTGGAGGCATTGGTTACCGAAAGCAGTAACCAATTGATCAGCGAAATTTTAAGTCAGGGCGCGACGTGTGTGAACCAGTTATTCTCTGCTGAAAGTCGGATTCAAGAGTCGGTATTTAGCTCCGATCATATGTACAACATCGCTAAGCACACTACGACATTGGCGAAGGGGTATACGGGTGGCGGGAGCGATGAACTCGAAACGTTGTTCTTATACTTACGCGCGGGTTATTACGCCGAGTTTTACAATGACAACATCTCATTTATTGAATGGGTCACACCAGCGGTGAAAGAATCAGTGGATGCGTTTGTTAATAACGCAAACTTCTACGAGAACAGCGACCGTCACGGCAAAGTGCTTAGTGAGGTCATCATCACTATGGATAGTGCCGGCTTGCAGCACGCGTACTTACCGCAAGTGACCCAGTGGCTTACACGTTGGAATGATCAATACGCCCAGCACTGGTATATGCGCAATGCAGTTAACGGTGTTTTCACTATTTTGTTTGGTGGGCAGTGGAACGAGCAATTTGTGCAAGTAATTGGTAACCAAACAGACCTTGCCAAAGCTTTAGGCGATTTTGCTCTAAGGGCGTCATCAATCGGTGCTGAAGATGAGTTTATGGCCGCGAATGCGGGGCGAGAGCTCGGGCGTCTGACCAAGTATACGGGTAACGCGAGTTCTGTTGTGAAGAGTCAGCTGAGTCGAATCTTTGAACAGTATGAAATGTATGGTCGGGGTGACGCGGTTTGGCTTGCGGCGGCGGACACCGCCTCATATTACGCAGATTGTAGTGAGTTCGGAATTTGTAATTTCGAAACTGAGCTAAAAGGCTTGGTGCTATCGCAAACTTATACTTGTAGCCCGACAATCCGAATTTTGTCTCAGAATATGACGCAAGAGCAACACGCGGCCGCATGTTCTAAAATGGGCTACGAAGAGGGTTACTTTCATCAGTCATTAGAAACTGGTGAACAGCCAGTAAAAGATGACCACAATACTCAGCTCCAAGTCAATATCTTCGATTCAAGCACCGATTATGGTAAGTACGCAGGGCCAATTTTCGATATTAGTACTGACAATGGCGGTATGTATTTGGAGGGCGACCCTTCCCAGCCGGGGAATATTCCCAACTTTATTGCTTATGAAGCCTCTTATGCGAACGCGGATCACTTTGTCTGGAACCTAGAGCACGAATACGTGCATTACTTAGATGGTCGATTTGATCTCTATGGAGGGTTTAGTCATCCAACTGAAAAAATAGTGTGGTGGAGTGAAGGTATTGCAGAGTATGTCGCTCAAGAAAATGACAACCAAGCAGCACTTGAGACGATTTTAGACGGCTCGACGTATACCTTAAGTGAGATTTTCGAGACTACTTATGATGGGTTTGATGTCGATCGAATTTATCGTTGGGGGTACTTAGCTGTACGTTTTATGTTTGAAAATCATAAAGATGACGTAAACCAAATGCTGGTGGAAACACGCCAAGGGAATTGGAGCAATTACAAGGCCACGATCACCCAATGGGCGAATTTGTATCAAAGTGAGTTTGAGCAGTGGCAGCAAGCCCTTGTCTCAAATGGTGCACCTAATGCAGTCATAACCGCAAACAGTAAGGGGAAAGTCGGTGAAAGCATTACATTTAGCAGTGAAAACAGTACAGACCCAAACGGGAAGATCGTCAGCGTCTTATGGGACTTCGGTGATGGCTCGACAAGTACACAAACCAAGCCGACGCACCAATATGGGAGTGAAGGGGAGTATTCGGTCAGTCTAAGTGTGACAGACAGTGAAGGCTTGACGGCAACCGCCACTCATAGTGTTGTTATCTCAACGTTGGGCGGTAATGACACATTGCCACAAGACTGCGCGGTGCAAAGTAAAGTAAGCGGTGGGCGCTTAACAGCAGGAGAACCTGTTTGCTTGGCAAATCAACAAACCATTTGGCTGAGCGTACCAGCGGTGAATGAGAGCTCAAATCTGGCGATAACGACGGGGAATGGTACGGGCAACCTAAAGCTTGAATACAGTAACTCTGGTTGGCCGGATGGTACTAATCTTCACGGGTGGTCAGATAATATTGGTAATGGAGAGTGTATTACGTTGTCAAATCAGAGTAACTACTGGGGCTACGTTAAAGTCTCTGGTGACTTTGAGAATGCCGCCATCGTCGTTGATTTTGATGCTCAGAAGTGTCGTCAGTAGGGCATTTTAACTGCATCATTTTAATTTAATTGATCGCCTCGCTAACATTGCGGGGCGTTTTTGTTTTTCACGCCGTTATCTCTATAAAAAAACCAGCCCGAAGGCTGGCAAACAAGGAGTTTGAGATGAAAATGAAAACGTTATAAAGCTTGCTGATATCCTATTTCTCAATAAGTTGGGTTGTGCGTTGAAGCCAGTTTTTATCTTGCGTATCAAGAAAAGGGCTAAGTGCTTGATAGACTCGTGAATGGTAATGATTGAGCCAGTCTAGCTCTGCTTGATCTAGCATTGATAAATCAAGGGCGTTGGTCGCAATTGGAGCAAGAGTGATGGTCTCAAAACCGTAGAACGTGCCGAACTCATTTTGTTCTACTTCTACAACTTTAAGAATGTTCTCTATTCTTACCCCGTACTCACCTTCGCGATAAACGCCTGGTTCATTAGTAATGACCATACCCGGTTTTAGCTCAACCTCGTGGTGGCTTTGCGAGAAATTTTGTGGGCCTTCGTGAACATTCAAGCAAATGCCTACGCCGTGTCCAGTGCCGCACTTGTAATCAATACCATGTTGCCATAAGACGCCACGCGCCATGATATCAAGATTGGCACCCGTAGAGCCTTTCATGAATCGAGTCTGAGTCAGTCGGATGACCGCTTTGAGCACCAAGGTATAATCTTTGCGCTGCTTAATGGTCGGTGACCCGAAGTGGAAAGTACGGGTGATGTCTGTTGTCCCGCCAAGGTATTGGCCACCAGAATCGACGAGAAAGAAGTTGCTTTCATTGACTGCCGCATTGCTTTCTTCATCGGCGGCATAATGCATTTTTGCCCCGTGAGCTGCGAAGCCTGCAATAGTGCGGAAACTGTCACTTACATAATGTCGGGTTTGACGGCGATAGTGATTCAGTTGTGCCTCAGCAGACAATTCTGTAACGAGTCCGCTTGGAACTTGCTCTTCGAGCCAGTTCATAAACCTTACGATTGCCACACCATCATCTGTTAATGCCTGTTCTAGGCTAGTTAGCTCGGTCGCATTTTTTATGGCCTTCATTGCCGTTACAGGGCAAGCCATTGGCTTTAGATTCACATTCCGTTCAATCGAACTCACCAATAAGCTGTCTGTGTGGGTCGGGCTAAAAGCGAGCGATAATCCCTCACATTGCTGATTCAAATACTGACTTACGTAGTTGTAATGGCGAATGTGTACACTCTGCTCGGTCAGCGCTCTTTCAACGTCTTGAGGCAGTTTGGCTTTATCAATAAACAGTGTCGCAAGTGATTGCTCTACGATTAGATAGGCTTCAGAAACTGGGCAGTAATTCGTATCACCACCTCGAATATTCATTGTCCACATGACATCATCTAGCGTTGACACTAATAAGCTATCTACTTGGTTCTCGGTTAACCAAGAACGGATTCTCGCTAACTTATTTTCTGTGTCAACGCCAGCAAAAGCGGTGGGGTGCTCGAATACGGGTGCACTTGGGCGAGGTGGTCTTTCAAGCCAAATCGGTGTGAGTAAATCCAGGTCGAGAATGATCTTAATGTTTTTCGCTTCAAAGGCTTGTTTGAGGCCTTGATAAAAAGCGTAACTGATGGCGCGCCCGTCAACTGCGACAATACTGCTTTCTGGGAGCGTGGTAGCCAGCCATTTGGCAATTGTCGGCGTTTCTGGTTGTTTGGCTTTAAACAGTTCAAGTCCTGTGCCGTGTAACTGTTCTTCAGCTTGAATATAGTAACGACCATCAGTCCACAGGCCACCACCTTGTTGGGTAATGACGACATCGCCTGCTGAGCCGGTAAAACCTGAAATCCAGCTTCGCGCTAACCAATGATCCGCTGAGTATTCGCTGTTATGCGGGTCATTGTTGGTCACGATATATGCAGACACGTTGTGAAAGGACATTGCCTCACGCAATAACGTAAGGCGTTGGTTTACTGAGTTAGTATTGTTCATTAAATGGTTCCTAAAGTCATATTTGAGCAATAGATATGATGCTGCTCCGAGCCTGTTTTTATTGGGTTCTGTTGCCCGCATACTTCTGTGGCTTCTGGGCATCGAGTACGAAAAACGCAACCGCTCGGTGGGTTAAGTGGAGAAGGAAGGTCGCCGGGCAATAGTTGTATTTCACGGTCACGTGCTAATTGCGGATTAGCTATCGGGACAGCAGATAACAGTGCTTTGGTGTAGGGGTGTTGAGCATCATCAAATACTTGATCGTAACGTCCTACTTCCATAGGTTTACCAAGATACATCACCATAACGCGGTCGCTGATGTGGCGCACCACGCTTAAGTCGTGCGCAATCATCACCAGTGTTAACCCCATTTCTTGTTTAAGATCGTCTAGAAGATTGATGACCTGAGCTTGTATGGAGACATCTAGCGCACTAACAGGTTCATCACACACGACCAAATCTGGATTAAGAATTAACGCTCTGGCAATGCCCACACGCTGGCATTGACCTCCGGAAAATTCATGTGGATAGCGGTTTCGCTGGCTCGCCAAGAGACCCACTTTATCCATCATAGCGATGACACGCTTTTCTACCTCTGCCCGTTTAAGTTGTGGCTCGTGGGTGAGCAGTGGTTCGGCGATGCATTCTGAGATGGTTAATCTCGGATTCAAACAAGCGGATGGGTCTTGAAACACCATCTGAAATTCTCTACGTCGAGAGGAAAGCTCTTTTTTACTAAACCCGAGCATGTCTTGACCTTTCCAAGTCAACTCGCCATGTGTAGGTTCAATTAAGCGAAGTAAGGCGCGTGCAAGCGTTGATTTTCCGCAGCCTGATTCCCCCACAATGCCAAGTGTTTCACCTCGATAAACATCTAAGTCGATACCATTGACCGCTTTCACGATTTTACGTCGACTTGGAATAAGGTGACGCGACACTGGAAAGTGGACGTTTAAATCACGAGCAGACATGAGGACTTCTTTTTTATTCATAATGCCTCCTTAAGCTTTTATTTGAATAGGAGTGATAACGCTGGGTGCTTTAACGTGACAGGCAATGAACTGGCTCGTGTTTAATTGGGAAAACCGTGGGGTTTCGTATTGGCAACGCGTCTCTCGATGCTCGCACCGCTCTCTAAACGGACACCCTTGATGGTTAATCAACGCACTTGGTGGGTTACCTGGGATGGTTGGTAAACGCGGCATGTCTTCAGTGATGGAAGGAATCGCCTTTAGCAAGCCTTGAGTGTAGGGATGCGCAGGTTGAGCGAACAATGTCTCGGTATCGGATTGCTCCATTTTTTGACCACCATACATGACCAATACGCGATCACACATCTCGGCGACGACGCCCATATCGTGAGTGATCAGTAAAATTGCCGTATTGAACTCTTGTTGTAAGTCTCGTAATAGCGTCAAAATTTGAGCCTGAACGGTTACATCTAACGCGGTGGTTGGTTCGTCTGCAATTAACAACTCGGGCTTACACAACAACGCCATCGCTATCATGATTCGCTGACGCATTCCGCCAGATAATTCGTGAGGGTATTGATTCATCCGAGTTTCGGGAGAGGGAATACGCACCGCATCCAACATGTGAATCGATTCAATTTTTGCTTGTTTTCGGCTCATTCCTTTATGAATCATGAGAACTTCACAAAGCTGTTTGCCAATTTTCATGAATGGATTGAGTGACGTCATCGGATCTTGAAAGATCATTCCGATTTTCTCTGCACGGATGCGGTTGAGCTGCTTTTTCGACATCGCGAGTAAATCATCACCGTGGAACATCGCGCTGCCAGACACGGCGCCGTTATCCGCGGTTAACCCCATTAACGCGAAGACAGACTGGCTTTTTCCCGAACCTGACTCTCCAACAATTCCAAGAGTTTCGCCTGCTTTAATCGAGTAGGAGAGATTACTGACCGCTTGCACTTGCCCATCTGGCGTATCGAAGCGCACGTTCATGTTTTCAATAGATAGCATGGGTTTGTCCTTATCGGTCTTTCGGGTCAAGAGCATCACGCAAGCCATCGCCGATGAAGTTAAAACAAAAGAGGGTGGCAACTAAAAACAGAGAGGGAAAAAGCAGCATCCACAATGCAACGTCAATCGTTTTTGCGCCTTCGGAAATTAGGATTCCCCAGCTCGTGTCGGGTGGTTGAACACCAAGCCCTAAGAAGCTTAAAAACGATTCGAACATAATGAATCCTGGTACCATTAAGGAGGAATAAACCATCACGATCCCAAGCACATTAGGCAGAACATGGCGTCGGACAATTGTCAATTTAGAAACCCCAATAGAGTGTGCGGCTTCGATGAATTCTCGCTTTTTGAGACCGAAGGTGACACCACGTACAACACGGGCAATGCCCAGCCAAGATACCATTCCGATCACGATAAAAATCAGGTAGATGTTGTTGCCAAAAAGGGTAACAAACAGGATAACCATAAACATAAATGGCACCGAATCGAGCACCTCAATAATGCGCATCATTACGCTATCGACAACGCCGCCAAGATAGCCGGAAATACTTCCCCAAATCGTACCAATAACAACGGCGACTAAGGCGCCAACAAAACCCACCAAAATAGAGAGCCTGCCGCCTTGCATCGTGCGAGCAAAGACATCTTGCCCGAGGTCATCAGTACCAAAGTAATGGCCACTGCTCAGTGAAGGTTTCCCTAGCTCGTATGGATCGATGAGCACTTCCCAGTCAATTTCATCATGGCCAAAAGCGGCAAGAGAGGGGCCGAAAGTGATGCATAAGGTAATGAACGCCAAAACATACACTGATGTCATCGCGGCTCTGTTTTTACGAAATCGAGTCCATGCATCCTGCCAAAGACTGCGACCTTCGACGGCTTCAATATTGTCGACGACTTGATCTTGAAGAGCTTGTGTATCCAGTTTTTTGATCGTTAACATGCCGGACTCCTAAACGCGTATACGAGGGTCGATAATCGTATATAGCAAGTCGACCACAAGGTTAAAGAAGATAGTGAGTGAAGCGACAATCAGAGTAATGCCCATTACTAGGCCGTAGTCGCGGTTGAGAGCCCCAGACACAAAGTGTTGTCCCATGCCACCTGTACCAAAGAAAATGTCGATAATCACCGAGCCTGTCACGACAGACACAAACGCAGGGCCGAGCATCGCAACGACGGGAATCAGGGATGGTCGCAAAGCGTGATGGAATAAAATGTAGGTTGTGGACAAACCTTTGGCTTTTGCCGTTCGAATGTATGGCTGGTTGAGCGTTTCAATCATTGCGCCACGCATGACGCGTGCAATACTCGCAATGGAGCCAATCGCCAGGCTGAGCACGGGAAGAACAAGAAAAGCCAGCTTTCCTCCTTCCCAACCACCAGCAGGGAACCAGCCGAGCTGAATAGCGAAGATCATGACTAAAACTGGAGCAAGCACGAAAGCCGGAACCACAACTCCAGTCATCGAAAGTGTCATCAGGCCGTAATCTAGGCGGCTATTTCGGTTCAATGCCGCAATGGTGCCAAGCAACATGCCAAGTGGAACGGAGATACAAAAGGAGAGTACGCCTAATACTGCTGAAACTGGCCATGATTGTGCGACGAGCTGTGTAACACTGAAGTCTTGATAAACGAAGCTCGGACCGAGATCTCCTTGTATGAAATTACCAATGTAAATCCAAAACTGAGTAAGGAAGGGCTGGTCCAAATGGAATTTTGCTTCGATATTCGCACGTACCACTTCTGGCATAGGCCGTTCCATATCAAATGGCCCCCCTGGTGCAATGTGCATCAGCCAAAATGATACGAGTGCGATGAATAGAAGCGTGGGGATAGCGATAGCTAATCGCTTAACAATGTACCAAATCATGATCCATCATCCTTTGGTCATCCGAAATCACTTCGAACGGTTATGAATAAAAAATGGTCTGAGCTCAGGTTGCCTTCTCCACCGAGAGATATGAGGAACGACAAGTAAACATTGAACTTGCCGACTCAGACCGAAAACATGCTTTTAGTGGGCTTTCACATAGACATTCTTGCGGTAGTACGACGACTCAGGGTTTGTCAGTTCGTAGCCGCCCACATAAGGCTTGATGAGGTATTGATCGTTACCCGGACGATAAATAGGAATAATGGCCATGTCTTCAATCAGCATGCTTTCTGCTTGTAGATACAGTTCTGATGGATTGCTCATGGTCTTTGAGCGAGCCATTAACTCGTCGTATTGCGGGTTGTTATAACGAGAATCGTTGTACTCGCCACTAGAAACGAAGATATCCAACCATGTAGAGGCTTCATTGTAGTCGGCCGTCCAGCCGCCGCGAGTAATGTCGGTCGGCTCTTTAAGTGCGTAGAACACTTTCGGTTCTAGCTGTTTTATCGTGACTTGCGCACCCAATCGGCTTTTCCACATGCCTGCCATGGTTGTTGCCATTTTTACGTCCATCGAGAAAGTTGGTACGGTAAACGTTAACTTAAGCGGATTGCTTTTATCGTATCCAGCTTCTGACAGTAATTGCTGCGCTTTTTCGATACGTTTATGACGGTTCCAAGTTGCGAACTCAGGAGTGTGAGATTTAAAACCATCTGTTTGAGGGGGCACAAGGGTATACATTGGAACCCCACCGTTTCTCAAGATAGCACTCGTTAACAGTTGACGGTCAATGGCATATGAGAGGGCTTTACGGACCCGCACGTCTTTTGTTGGTCCTTGTTGAGTGTTGAGGTAATAGAATGTGGAACCAAGAGACGCACTGGTGCTTGCCACTTCTTGTGGGCGTTGTTGAATTAACTTTTTCTTCTGAGCGGCAGGAATGGAAACCGCTTGGTCTATCTCACCGGCTAGGTAGCGGTTTAGCACTACGTTTGCATCACCAATTGGTAGCCAGGTGACTTTTTCCAGCACTACATTGCTTGCGTCCCAGTAATGTGGGTTTTTAACCATCACCATTTTTTCGTTAACTTTCCATTCAGAGACAGTAAACGCACCATTTGTAACGATATGTTCTGGCTGGGTCCAACGGTTGCCATGTTTTTCAACGGTCGCTTTATGAACGGGTGCAAGCACTGGATGACTTAATAGTTTCGTAAAGAAGGGAATCGGCTCTTCGAGTGTTACCTGGAACGTTGTTTCATCCAGCGCCTTCACGCCCAAAGACTCGGGTTCTGCTTCGCCCTTCATAATGGCTTGTGAGTTTGCGATATTTGGAATGGCCGCAAACCAAGCGTACGGTGAAGCAGTGCTCGGATTCAGTAAGCGTTGCCAGCTGTAGACAAAATCTTGCGCAGTGACCGTTTCGCCATTTGACCATTTTGCATCACGTAAGTGGAAGGTATAAACCGTATTGTTGTCATTGACTGACCAAGACTCAGCAACACCAGGAATGGTTTTACCTTGCTTATCTTGAATGACCAGACCTTCAAACAGGTCTCGACCGAGATTAAAAGCGGGCTCTGCGGCTTGCTTGGCTGGGTCAATAGAAGTAACTTCAGCCCCATTGTTTAGCGTAATTTCTTGTGTCTCATCGAGGGTCACACCTGCGGGATACGGCGCGGCATAGCTTGATGTTGCCAGTATTGGACTCATCATCGACGCTAATAGAAGCAACTTAGGTAATTTCATCCTTGTCTCACTCTTTTCATCCTGAAAGATGCTAGAAATGTATATTGTATAAATTGTCCACACAATCGAGTTTTAACAATGTTGTAACAGGGTGCCAAATGTTGGGCTATTTGGTATCAAAAAGTGAGCTGGGGGATTGATATGGAGCCGGTACTAAGTCTGCATTACGGGGTAGGCTTTGTTTCGCGCAAATAAAAAATCCCCTTCAAGCGCGCGCTAAAAGGGGAGGGTAGTTCGTCTGCTCTTCAAAAGGTACGACGTTAACTGACTAGGAAATGTTTTACGAACTCAGTGATTTTGACCATATCACTTACCGCGATAAACTCTTCTGTCGTGTGTACTTTTGCCATGCCAGTTGAAAGATTGACCGTTGTGAGACCTTTCTTGTTAAAGTTGTTAGCATCGCTACCGCCGCCAGTGCCTTTTGTGAAAGCCTCAATTCCCAACTCTGCAAACGCCGCTTTTATAGCGCTAACGTGTGGGTGGTTTTCTTCAATAACAAATGCATCGTAGGCTCGGCTAGATTCAATGTCGACTTCTGCACCGTGTTTTTCACAGACAGACTCTAATGTTGAGATCATATGATTGACCTGAGCATCTAGTTTATCGCCATTCAGGGAGCGTGCTTCTGCCACGATTTTTAATTCAGGCATAACAATGTTTGTGGCCTGACCGCCATTCACTATACCGATGTTGGCTGTCGTTTCTTCGTCGATGCGAAGCAGCTTCATTTGGTTGATAGCATCTGCCGCCACCATGATCGCACTGATGCCTTCTTCTGGCGCAAGCCCTGCATGTGCTGGTCGACCTTTGATTGTTGCCACGATTTTTTGCTGGCCTGGGGCTGCGGTCACAATAGTGCCAATAGGACCACCCGTATCTAACACGATTGCTTCCGTTGAAGTGACGTGTGACATATCGAAGTATTGTGAACCGAATAAACCGCCTTCTTCATACACGGTGAAAGCAAGTTCTAACGTTTTGTGCTCACGGTTTTCCGCTTGAATACAACGAACGGCTTCCATGATGGCAGCAATACCAGATTTATCATCGCCACCAAGAATCGTATTGCCTTTTGAACGGATAATGCCGTCTTCGATGATTGGCTCAATGCCAACACCCGGTGTGACCGTATCCATGTGGCAGCTCATTAGGATAGAGCCGTCTTTTTTGCCTTCTAAACGAGCGTACACGTTAAAGCCGTTAGAAATGTGCTCAGGCACTGGAAGCTTGTGCACGGTAAAGCCTAGCTCGCCTAGCTGTTCTGCCAGTGTTTCTGCAATTTGTTTTTCGTTTTTTGATTCGCTGTCGATACGTACTAGTTGGCAAAAGTGTTCAACTAAGCGTTCTTGATTGATGTGTGTCATTAGATGTCTCTTTTTCTGATCGAGCGTGAAGCCTTGTGGCTCGGCTCGATAGGGAACAGAGCACCACTTATGGCACAGTTACTTTTGAATAAAACTGAGGTGAATCAATAAAGGGGTATCCATGACACGATTCTGACCGATGAGCCTTTCGAACTGTATGAAGCGTCACGAAACATTACTTTTGATGTTTTGCAGGATCAAATGAATAAATCGGATAGAGATAGGGTGCAATAGATTTTCCATCCCCTTTTACTTTTTGAGCTACGTTGCCAAGATAAAATGCCAAAGTAACAACTTATTTACATTTTATATGTTGGCGTAAAGCCGAAAATATCAATCTAATATATTGAAAATAAGCAGTTTATTTGATGTTTACGAAAGTGGATTCGACGCGCCTCCTGCGTGTAATATATTTTTTACAATTATGCGTAAAAATCGCCAAGGTAAAGATTTCTCCCAACGTATTCCAATTTCTCAAGACCTGCGCCAAGTTAGAAAAATAAGTCCAAACAAAAGCTACTGAGACAAGGAGAAAGTCATGGTTGATGCATATAACCCACTAGGAACAGACGGATTTGAGTTTGTTGAATATACCGCTGCTGACAACAAAGGCATTCAACAGCTTAAAGATCTGTTTATATCGTTAGGTTTTGCGGAAATTGCAAAGCATCGCTCAAAAGAAGCGTGGTTATATCGACAAGGTGACATTAGCTTTATTGTGAATGCGCAGCCGCATAGCCAAGCTGAGGGATTCGCCAAAGTTCACGGTCCGTCGGTTTGTGGCATGGCATTTCGTGTGAAAGACGCCACCGTTGCTCTGGCGCATGCGTTAGAGAATGGCGGTAAAGAATATAAAACGGAAATTGGGCCGATGGAGCTAAGCATTCCTGCTATTTATGGCATCGGTGAAAGCTTGCTTTATTTTGTCGACCGTTATGGAAAGCAGAGCATCTATGATGTCGATTTTCGTTTTTATGATGATGCTGATGAGCGTTTATCAAAAGCGAATGTTGGTCTTTACGAAATCGACCACTTAACGCACAACGTTAAGCAAGGCAACATGGATGTCTGGTCTGGTTTCTATGAGCGCATTGGTAACTTCCGCGAAATTCGTTATTTCGATATCGAAGGTAAGCTGACTGGTCTTGTCAGCCGCGCGATGACCGCACCTTGCGGCAAAATCCGAATTCCTATCAATGAGTCGTCAGATGATAAATCACAGATTGAAGAGTTTATCCGTGAATACAATGGCGAAGGCATTCAACATATCGCATTGACCACAGACGACATCTACGAAACGGTCAAAACATTGCGTGAGCGAGGCATGGACTTTATGCCAACGCCAGATACTTATTACGAGAAAGTCGATCAGCGTGTTGAAGGCCATGGTGAAGATGTAAGCAAGCTTCGTGATTTGCAGATTCTTATTGATGGTGCGCCAACGAAAGATGGCATCTTGCTACAAATCTTTACTCAAACCGTTATCGGCCCTGTGTTCTTCGAAATCATCCAACGTAAAGGCAATGAAGGCTTTGGCGAGGGTAACTTCAAAGCGTTGTTTGAATCGATAGAAGAAGACCAAATTCGCCGAGGAGTATTGAGCGATGCATAAATGGATCACATTCCCTCACCGGGAGGGAGTGTGCTCTAAACAAGCGCATGCTGACTTCCCGGAAGAGGCAATTTATGAACGTGAGGCAGGTCGAAGTGGTTTTTTTGGCCCCGCAACACATTTTCATCATCAACATGCCCCAACGGGATGGTCTGAGTGGGAGGGCGAGCTACGTCCACGAGCGTTCGATTTTAATCTAGTCGAGAAAGCCAGCCATATTACCCCTTGGGCAGTCCCGCATCTATTACACAACGCGAATTGTAAAGTTCGTGTCTGGCGTATGGATGAAAAAATGGACTTCTTGGTGAGAAACGCTGATGGCGACGAACTGCTATTCATCCACCAAGGTACGGCAGATCTGTATTGTGATTATGGTCATTTGAAAGTGAGCGAAGGGGATTATGTCATGATCCCGCGCTCAACGAGCTGGCGTTTAGAGCCAAGCGAGCCGATGTTCATTTTGATGATCGAAAACACCGATGCGGCCTATACATTGCCCGAAAAAGGCATGGTTGGAAACCACGCGGTGTTTGATCCGGCGGTTTTGGAAACGCCGTCGATCAACGATCAGTTCCGTGCTCAATATTCTGAGAATCAAACACAGGTTCAGGTGAAACGCCACGATAAAGTCAGTGTTATCACTTACCCATTCAACCCGTTGGATGCGATTGGCTGGCATGGTGATTTGGCGGTAGTAAAAGTGAACTGGCGTGATATTCGTCCACTTATGTCACATCGTTACCACTTACCGCCTTCTGCACATACTACATTTGTAGGAGCAGGATTTGTGGTGTGTACCTTCGTTCCTCGTCCAATTGAAAGTGATCCTGGAGCGCTCAAGGTACCGTTCTATCACAACAATGACGATTATGACGAAGTCTTGTTCTACCATGCAGGTGACTTCTTTAGTCGTGACAACATTGAAGCAGGCATGGTGACATTCCATCCAGCAGGATTTACACATGGTCCTCACCCGAAAGCATTCAAAGCAGGGCGAGAGCACAAGAAGACTTTTACCGACGAAGTCGCGGTCATGATCGATACGCGTCACGCACTTCAGTTTTCGGATGAGCTGGAAAAAGTAGAAAACAAAGAATACGTCTATAGCTGGCAAGAGAAGTAAGAGGCAAGGATGAAATTAGCAACCAAGAAAAATGGCACTCGTGACGGTTTGTTGATGGTCGTGAGCAAAGACTTAACGCGCTGCGTACCTGCGACAGAAATATTCCACCCAATGAATTTGGCACCGACGATGCAGGTGGCACTTGATAACTGGGATGCGCTAGCACCGCAACTGGAAGAGCTATACGTTGCACTGAATAATGGCACAGTTGCAGGGTATGAAGAGTTTGAAGCGCACTACTGTGAGTCGCCGCTTCCTCGCGCTTATCAGTGGGCTGATGGCAGTGCTTACGTAAACCACGTTGAGTTGGTTCGAAAAGCTCGCGGCGCTGAAATGCCTGAAAGTTTTTGGACGGATCCGTTGATGTACCAAGGAGGCTCTGATGCCTTTATTGGACCTTGTGACAACATCGAGTTTGCGAGTGATGAATGGGGTATTGATTTCGAAGGCGAAGTTGCTGTGGTAACTGGTGACGTACCAATGGGCGCGAGTGTTGCAGAGGCTCAGGAGTCGATTCGTTTGATCATGCTGGTGAATGATGTGTCGCTGCGTGGCCTAATTCCCGCAGAATTAGCTAAAGGGTTTGGTTTTTTCCAATCTAAACCTTCTTCTGCGTTTTCTCCTGTGGCAGTAACACCTGACGAACTAGGCGATGCGTGGTACGAAAACAAAGTGCATTTACCATTGGTCTCGACCTACAACCACAAGCCGTTTGGTCGCCCAAATGCGGGTATCGATATGACGTTTGATTTTGCAGACTTAATTGTTCATGCGACTAAAACGCGCCCGCTATCTGCTGGGGCGATTATAGGTTCTGGCACGGTATCTAATAAGCAAGGCACCGAACATGGCACTTCGATTGAGGAGGGTGGTGTTGGTTATTCATGTATCGCGGAAGTTCGCATGATTGAAACCATTCGTGATGGTAAACCGTCGACTAACTTCATGTCGTTTGGAGATTCAATCAGATTGGAAATGTTCGATGCGGATGGCAACAACATATTCGGTTCGATTGACCAACAAGTTAGCCAATATCTCAAGCATTAAGAGCGCCAGTTGGGAGACGATATGAGCGATGGCATGATTTTATACGGATACTGGCGGTCATCGGCGGCGTATCGTGTGCGTATTTGTTTGAATCTTAAAGAGTTATCGTATGATTCAAAATCGGTACACTTGGTGCGCAATGGTGGCGAACAACACAGTGACGAGTACCATGAGTTAAACGCTTCTGAACTGGTTCCTGTGCTGGTGGATGG
>ERZ1673961.490-NODE-490-length-15544-cov-4.135516_pt1 | contig 15544 bp, 11 predicted proteins | sample MGYA00580189_ERZ1673961 | MGnify/ENA primary metagenome ERZ1673961 (study PRJEB41334, sample SAMN05608105) | rock metagenome | biome: terrestrial subsurface; feature: shale formation; material: shale | place: USA: Pennsylvania ... | reverse complement strand
ACCCGATCGCGATGGAAGACGGTCTGCGTTTCGCCATCCGTGAAGGTGGTCGTACTGTCGGCGCCGGCGTGGTGGCCAAGATTATCGAATAATTTTCGGTAATTACCTGTTGCAAGCAGGTAGGGAGGTGCATATAATGTGCCTCCCTGTTACGCAACAGGCCAGTAGCTCAACTGGCAGAGCAGCGGTCTCCAAAACCGCAGGTTGGGGGTTCGAGTCCCTCCTGGCCTGCCATTCCTGATCGGGAATGGCATCACACAAAGCGCAAGCTTTCATTAAGCCGAGGCTCCAAGCGTGAACTCTAAAGTGACTTCCGAAGGATCTAAGCTCGATGGCCTGAAATGGGTTGTCGTGGTCGCATTGGTGGCGGCTGGTGTTGTAGGGAACTCCGTTTTTGCGGGCGAGTCTCTGCTCTATCGAGTTCTGGCACTGGTTGCGCTGGCTGTAGTTGCAGGTTTTGTTGCGCTGCAGACTGCGAAAGGCAAATCGTTCTTCCAGCTGTTCAAAGAAGCCAAGAACGAAATTCGCAGAGTGGTCTGGCCTACGCGCCAGGAGACGCTGCAGACAACGGCGATTGTTGTACTGGCTGTATTGCTGGTCGGGCTGGCACTCTGGGGACTTGATTCCCTGTTGGGGTGGCTGGTTTCCGGCGCTATTGGTTAAGAGGTGTAAGCATGGACATGGACAAGAAGCGTTGGTATGTCGTGCATGCCTACTCCGGCTACGAAAAGCGCGTCATGAATGCCCTGAAAGAGCGGATCGAGCTGCATGGCATGCAGGATCTGTTCGGTGATGTTCTGGTGCCGACCGAAGAAGTGGTCGAAATTCGTGACGGCAAGAAGCGCAAGTCAGAGCGCAAGTTTTATCCGGGCTATGTCCTGGTGCAGATGGTCATGAATGACGAGACCTGGCACCTGGTCAAAAACACCCCGCGCGTGATGGGCTTCATTGGTGGTACGGCGGACAAGCCGGCGCCGATTACCCAGAAGGAAGCAGACGAGATTCTGCAGCGTGTTGAGAGTGGTGTAGATAAGCCGCGGCCCAAAACCGTATTCGAACCGGGTGAGATGGTACGTGTCATCGACGGTCCCTTTGCTGACTTCAACGGCGTGGTCGAAGAGGTCAACTACGAGAAGAACCGTCTGCAGGTTGCCGTTCTCATCTTTGGTCGCTCGACTCCGGTCGAGCTGGAATTTACTCAGGTCGAAAAGGCCTGAGTTTGGTAACGAAGCCGCCCGAGGGCGGTTTCGTTGTTGTAGAAATGGGGAGCCCACAGTGGCGCTTGAACCCAAAGGAGTAGCTTAATGGCTAAGAAAATCAACGCTTATATCAAGCTGCAGGTAAAAGCAGGTCAGGCTAACCCGAGTCCTCCCGTAGGTCCGGCTCTGGGTCAGCACGGTGTTAACATCATGGAATTCTGTAAAGCGTTCAACGCACAGACCCAGGGTATGGAGCCGGGTCTGCCGGTACCGGTTGTTATCACTGTATACAGCGACCGCAGCTTCACATTCATCACCAAGACTCCGCCGGCTGCCATTCTGCTGAAGAAGGCTGCAGGTCTGAAGAGCGGTTCTGCGCGTCCGAACACTGAGAAAGTGGGTACTGTTACCCGTGCTCAGCTGGAAGAGATCGCAACCACCAAGATGCCGGACCTGACTGCATCCGACATGGATGCGGCTGTTCGCACCATCGCGGGTAGCGCACGTTCCATGGGTCTTGTTGTAGAGGGTGATGAATAATGGCTAAGCTGACCAAGCGCCAGAAGGCGATCCGTGAGAAGGTTGAAAGCGGCAAGCTGTACCCGGTAACAGACGCTGTTGCGCTGTTGGGTGAGATCTCTGCAGTCAAGTTCACCGAGTCTGTTGACGTTGCTGTGAACCTGGGTGTGGATCCGCGTAAATCCGACCAGGTTGTGCGCGGTTCCAGCGTGCTGCCGAACGGTACTGGTAAGGACGTTCGCGTTGCTGTGTTCGCGCAGGGCGAGAATGCCGAGAAAGCCAAGGCAGCCGGTGCTGACGTGGTTGGTTTTGACGATCTGGCTGAACAGGTTAAAGCCGGCAATCTGGATTTTGACGTTGTTATCGCGACCCCTGACGCCATGCGCGTTGTGGGTCAGCTGGGTCAGATCCTGGGTCCGCGTGGCCTGATGCCGAACCCGAAAGTCGGCACCGTAACTCCGGACGTCGCTACTGCCGTCAACAACGCCAAGGCCGGTCAGGTGCGTTTCCGTACCGACAAGAACGGTATCATCCACTGCTCCGTTGGCAAGCTGGGCTTCGAGCCCCAGGCAATCCAGCAGAACGTGGAAGCGCTGCTGGCCGAGCTGAAGAAGCTGAAGCCTTCTTCTGCCAAGGGCGTTTACGTCAAGAAAGTAACCCTGTCCACTACCATGGGCCCGGGTCTGGCGATCGATCAGTCCTCTCTGAGCTTCTGATCGGCGCTTAAGGTTTTTTGAGGGTCTTCGTGACCTGTAATACAGAGACGAAGGCCGTCAAAGACCGCAGGTGATGCCCCGCCTACGGGTGGCGGCATCTTAATGGAAACACCAGCCTGCGCAGACGGTGAGATTCACGCGAATCAAAACCACCGTACTCATAAGCCCCGCAAGGGGTGGTTGGTAAACAGTCGAAAGACTCAATCCAGGAGTAAATCGTGGCATTAGGACTCGAAGACAAAAAAGCGATCGTCGCTGAAGTCCAGGAAGCTGCCAAGTCTGCTCTGTCTGCAGTTGTAGCCGATTCTCGCGGCGTGACTGTTGAAGAAATGACTACTCTGCGTAAAGAGGCCCGTGAGAACGGCGTATGGCTGAAAGTCGTACGTAATACTCTGGCCCGTCGCGCAGTAGACGGCACTGACTACGCATGTCTGCAGGACAGCTTTGTCGGTCCGAGCATCATCGCCTTCTCCACCGAGCACCCGGGTGCCGGTGCGCGAATCCTCAAGGAATTCGCGAAGAAGAACGAGAAGTTCGAACTGAAAACCGCCGCCTTTGAAGGCGAGCTGGTTGACATCGCAATGCTGGCAAGCCTGCCGACTTACGACGAAGCGATTGCCAAGCTGATGAGCGTTCTGAAAGAAGCATCTGCTGGCAAGCTGGTTCGTACTATTGCGGCCATTCGCGACCAGAAAGAGCAGGAAGCAGCCTGAGATTCGTTCTCGGTTGTTTTTTGAAAGTTTTAACGAGCTATCGCTCTACCCAATTATCAGGATTTGAATCATGTCTCTGACTCACGAAGATATCATCAACGCTGTTGCTGAAATGTCCGTTAAGGACGTTGTTGCTCTGATCGAAGCAATGGAAGAAAAATTCGGTGTTACCGCTGCTGCTGCCGTTATGGCTGGCCCGGCTGGTGATGCTGCCGCTGCTGAAGAGCAGACTGAGTTCAACGTTATCCTGGCTTCTGCCGGTGACAAGAAAGTAAACGTCATCAAGGCTGTTCGTGGCGCTACCGGTCTGGGCCTGAAAGAAGCCAAAGAACTGGTTGACGGCGCTCCGTCTACAGTGAAAGAAGGCGCTTCCAAAGAAGAAGCTGAAGCTCTGAAGAAAGAGCTGGAAGAAGCCGGCGCGACTGTTGAGCTCAAGTAATCGCGTTGATGCGCAAAAAGCAGCGTAAAACTGCTTAAAAAGCGTATGGCTGGTGGCGAAACGCCACCGGCCTTTTTCCGTTATTTATAGACAGCAAATAAATAATGGCTACACAGCCCATTCGCAGGCATGCGAGGGGACTGGCTTCTCAACCTGGGTGCAGATGCTGGGGAACACTGATGGCTTATTCATATACTGAGAAGAAACGCATTCGCAAGAATTTCGCTAAATTGCGGCAGGTTATGGATGTGCCATACCTGTTGGCGATTCAGCTCGACTCCTACCGTCGCTTCTTGCAGGACGGCAGCACTGGCGAAGGACGTCGTGACGAAGGCTTGCATGCTGCGTTCAATTCCGTATTTCCAATTGTCTCTTACTCTGGCAACGCAGCCCTCGAGTACGCCGGCTACCGCCTGGGCGAACCCGTATTCGACGTGAAAGAGTGTCAGCAGCGTGGCATCACTTACGCCGCACCTCTGCGCGTCAAAGTGCGCCTGGTGATCTATGACCGCGATTCATCTACCAAAGCGGTCAAGGACATCAAGGAGCAGGAAGTTTACATGGGCGAAATGCCCCTGATGACCGAAAACGGTACCTTCGTTGTCAACGGCACCGAGCGCGTCATCGTTTCTCAGCTGCACCGCTCTCCGGGTGTGTTCTTCGACCACGACAAGGGCAAGACACATTCTTCCGGCAAGCTGCTGTACTCCGCACGCATCATTCCTTACCGTGGCTCCTGGCTCGACTTCGAATTCGATCCCAAGGACAGCCTGTTCGTGCGTATCGACCGCCGTCGTAAACTGCCGGCCACCATCCTGCTGCGTGCTCTGGGCTACGAAGCGGAAGAGATCCTGGAAACCTTCTTCGAGACCACCGGTTGGACACTGGAAGGCGACAGCATCTGGATGGACCTGATTCCGGAACGCCTGCGTGGCGAAACCATGTCCTTCGAAATCAAGGACCCGGAAGGCGAAGTCATCGTTGAGGCTGGCCGTCGCATCACGCCGCGTCACATCCGTCAGATGGCAAAAGCGGGCATGCAGCAGTTGAACGTGCCGGCCGAATACCTGATCGGCAAGGCGCTGGCCCGCAATCTGGTGGATCCGAGCACCGGTGAACTGGTGGCCAACTGCAACGCCGAGATCACCGAAGAGCTGATCGGCAAGATGCAGGTGCTGGGTATCGATCGTGTCGAGACACTGTATACCAACGATCTGGATTGTGGATCGTTCATTTCAGACACTCTGCGTATCGACCCGACCCGCAACCAGCTGGAAGCGCTGGTCGAAATCTACCGCATGATGCGTCCGGGCGAGCCGCCGACCAAGGAGTCTGCTGAAGGCCTGTTCGAAAACCTGTTCTTCTCCGACGAGCGTTATGATCTGTCCGGCGTTGGCCGCATGAAGTTCAACCGCCGTCTGGGTCGTGATGAAGTGACCGGCAAGGGCATCCTCGACAAGGACGATATCCTTGACGTGATGAAGACCCTGATCGAGATCCGCAACGGCAAGGGCACCGTCGACGATATCGACCACCTGGGCAACCGTCGTATCCGTTCCGTGGGCGAAATGGCCGAGAACCAGTTCCGTGTCGGCCTGGTCCGCGTCGAGCGTGCCGTGCGTGAGCGTCTGTCCATGGCGGAATCCGACAACCTGATGCCGCAGGACCTGATCAACGCCAAGCCGGTGGCCGCTGCAATCAAGGAGTTCTTCGGTTCTTCTCAGCTGTCCCAGTTCATGGACCAGAACAACCCGCTGTCCGAAGTCACGCACAAGCGTCGTGTCTCCGCACTGGGCCCGGGCGGTCTGACCCGTGAGCGTGCCGGCTTCGAAGTGCGCGACGTACACCCGACCCACTACGGTCGCGTATGTCCGATCGAGACCCCTGAAGGTCCAAACATCGGTCTGATCAACTCGCTGGCGGTATTTGCCCGCACCAACGACTACGGCTTCCTGGAAACGCCGTACCGTCGCGTGGTGGATGGCCAGGTAACAGATGAGATCGATTACCTGTCCGCGATCGAAGAAAACAAATACGTCATCGCCCAGGCCTCTGCGGCCATGGATGATGAAGGCCGTCTGACCGACGAACTGGTAGCCGTGCGCCACCTGAACGAATTTACCGTTATGGGTCCGGAACGTGTCCAGTATATGGACGTTTCGCCGCGTCAGGTCGTGTCTGTTGCAGCATCACTGATTCCGTTCCTGGAGCACGATGACGCCAACCGCGCACTCATGGGTTCCAACATGCAGCGTCAGGCCGTGCCGACTCTGCGTGCCGAGAAGCCGCTGGTGGGTACCGGTATCGAGCGCAACGTGGCTCAGGACTCCGGTGTCTGCGTCGTGGCGCGTCGTGGCGGTGTGATCGAGTCCGTCGATGCCGCACGCATCGTGGTCCGTGTACACGATGACGAGGTTCAGGCCGGTGATGCCGGTGTCGATATCTACAACCTGACCAAGTACGTGCGCTCCAACCAGAACACCTGTATCAACCAGCGCTCCATCGTGCGCCCGGGTGAATCCGTTCAGCGTGGCGATGTGATGGCTGACGGTCCGTCCGTCGACCTGGGTGAGCTGGCTCTGGGTCAGAACATGCGCATCGCGTTCATGCCCTGGAACGGTTACAACTTCGAGGACTCCATCCTCATCTCCGAGCGTGTGGTTCAGGAAGATCGCTTCACCACCATCCACATTCAGGAACTGACCTGTGTGGCGCGTGATACCAAGCTGGGGCCGGAAGAGATCACCTCCGATATCCCCAACGTGGGCGAGTCTGCGCTGGCCAAGCTGGACGAGGCCGGTATCGTGCATATCGGTGCCGAGGTGGGTCCGGGCGACATTCTGGTGGGCAAGGTAACGCCGAAGGGCGAAACCCAGCTGACCCCGGAAGAGAAGCTGCTGCGTGCGATCTTCGGTGAGAAGGCATCCGACGTGAAGGATACGTCTCTGCGCGTGAAGACCGGTACTGTCGGCAAGGTTATCGACGTTCAGGTGTTCACCCGTGACGGCGTACAGAAGGATGAGCGTGCACTCTCCATCGAGAAGTCCGAGCTGGATGCGATCCGCAAGGACCTCAACGAAGAGTTCCGCATTGTCGAGCAGGCAACCTTCGAACGTCTGCAGCGCAAACTGGTCGGTCTGTCTGCCGAAGGCGGTGCAGGTCTGAAGAAGGGCGAAGAGATCACCGATGAGTTCCTTTCAGGTCTGAAGAAGTCCGACTGGTTCAAGATCCGTGTTGCTGACGAAGCGATCAGTGAAGAACTGGAACTGGCCAAGAAGCAGCTGGAAGAGCGTCGTGAAAGCCTCGACAAGCGCTTTGAAGACAAGAAAGGCAAGCTGCAGACCGGCGATGATCTGGCACCGGGCGTGCTGAAGATCGTCAAGGTCTATGTCGCTACCAAGCGTCGCGTACAGCCGGGTGACAAGATGGCCGGTCGTCACGGTAACAAGGGTGTTATCTCCGTGATCATGCCGGTGGAAGACATGCCGTACGACGCCAATGGCGAGCCGGTGGACATCGTCCTCAACCCGCTGGGTGTACCTTCACGTATGAACGTGGGTCAGATTCTGGAGACGCACTTCGGTATGGCCGCGACCGGTTTGGGTCGCAAGATCAACGCCATGCTGGAACAGGAACAGGCCAAGGCCGAGAAGGTCAAGGCGCTGCGCGAGTTCCTGGATCAGATCTACAACGGTGAGCACGGCGGTCTGGCCGGTGGTCGACAGGAAGATCTGGACAGCTTCAGCGATGATGAAATCCTCGAACTGGCTGCCAACCTGCGTCGCGGTGTGCCGCTGGCAACACCGGTATTCGACGGTGCCAAGGAGAGCGAAATCAAGGCGCTGCTGCGTCTGGCTGATCTGGATGACAGTGGTCAGGTTCGCCTGTACGACGGCCGTACCGGTGACCTCTTCGACCGTCCGGTAACCGTTGGCTATATGTACATGCTGAAGTTGAACCACCTGGTCGACGACAAGATGCACGCCCGTTCTACCGGTTCCTACAGTCTGGTTACTCAGCAGCCGCTGGGTGGTAAGGCACAGTTCGGTGGTCAGCGTTTCGGTGAGATGGAGGTTTGGGCGCTGGAAGCCTACGGTGCCGCCTACACCCTGCAGGAAATGCTGACCGTGAAGTCGGACGACGTGAACGGCCGTACCAAGATGTACAAGAACATCGTCGACGGCGATCACCGTATGGAACCGGGCATGCCGGAATCGTTCAACGTGTTGATCAAGGAAATCCGCTCGCTCGGTATCGATATCGAGCTGGAAAGCGAATAAGTCCTGAATGATCACCTGCCGGGGTCTCCCTGTAATGGGAAACCCCGGCGCAGAGAACTCCGCGAGGAGCTATAGACAATGAAAGATCTGCTGAATCTGCTGAAGTCCCAGGGCCAGTCCGAAGAGTTCGACTCCATTCGCGTCTCCCTGGCGTCACCGGACATGATCCGTTCCTGGTCCTACGGTGAAGTCAAAAAGCCGGAAACCATCAACTACCGTACCTTCAAGCCGGAGCGTGACGGTCTGTTCTGCGCCAAGATCTTTGGCCCGGTGAAGGATTACGAGTGCCTGTGCGGCAAGTACAAGCGCATGAAGCACCGTGGTGTGATCTGTGAGAAGTGTGGCGTCGAGGTGACCCAGACCAAGGTGCGCCGTGAGCGCATGGGCCACATCGAGCTGGCGTCTCCGGTTGCCCACATCTGGTTCCTGAAATCACTGCCGTCCCGTATCGGCCTGATGCTGGACATGACCCTGCGTGACATCGAGCGCGTGCTCTACTTCGAATCCTTCGTGGTAATCGAGCCGGGCATGACCACGCTGGAACGCGGTCAGTTGCTGAACGATGAGCAGTACTTCGAAGCGCTGGAAGAGTTCGCTGATGAATTCGACGCCCGCATGGGTGCGGAGGCGATCAAGGAACTGCTGTCGTCCATCGATCTGGAAGAGGAATGCCAGCAACTGCGCGAAGAGCTGCCGCAGACCAACTCCGAAACCAAGATCAAGAAGCTGTCCAAGCGCCTGAAGCTGCTGGAAGCCTTCCACAAGTCAGGCAACAGCCCTGCCTGGATGATCATGGAAGTGCTGCCGGTACTGCCGCCGGACCTGCGTCCGCTGGTACCGCTGGACGGTGGCCGCTTTGCGACCTCCGATCTGAACGATCTCTACCGTCGCGTGATCAACCGTAACAACCGTCTCAAGCGTCTGCTGGACCTGAACGCTCCGGACATCATCGTGCGCAACGAAAAGCGCATGCTGCAGGAGTCCGTCGATGCGTTGCTGGACAACGGCCGTCGCGGCCGTGCCATCACCGGTTCCAACAAGCGCCCGCTGAAATCCCTGGCTGACATGATCAAGGGCAAGCAGGGTCGTTTCCGTCAGAACCTGCTCGGTAAGCGTGTGGACTACTCCGGCCGTTCCGTAATCGTAGTGGGTCCGTACCTGCGCCTGCACCAGTGCGGTCTGCCGAAGAAAATGGCGCTGGAACTGTTCAAGCCGTTCATCTTCTCCAAGCTGGAACTGCGTGGTCACGCGACGACCATCAAGGCTGCCAAGAAGATGGTCGAGCGTGAAGAGCCGCTTGTATGGGATATCCTTGATGAGGTCATCCGTGAGCATCCGGTCCTGCTGAACCGTGCACCGACCCTGCACCGTCTGGGTATCCAGGCGTTCGAACCGGTACTGATCGAAGGCAAGGCGATTCAGCTGCACCCGCTGGTGTGTGCGGCGTACAACGCCGACTTCGACGGTGACCAGATGGCGGTGCACGTACCGCTGACCATCGAAGCCCAGCTTGAAGCCCGTGCCCTGATGATGTCCACCAACAACATCCTGTCACCGGCAAACGGCGAGCCGATCATCGTACCGTCTCAGGACGTGGTACTGGGTCTGTACTACATGACCCGTGAGCGCATTGCCGCCAAGGGCGAAGGCATGGTGTTCTCCGACATCAAGGAAGTGCAGCGTGCTCACGGCGCCGGTCAGGTTCATCTGCAGGCCCGCATCAAGGTGCGTGTACCCGAGGTGATCCGTGACATCGAAGGTAACGTCGAAGAGCGCTATGGTCTGCAGGAAACCACTGTCGGCCGTGCCATGCTGTTCGATATCGTGCCCGATGGCCTGCCGTTCTCCCTGGTCAACCAGACCATGAAGAAGAAGTCCATTTCTCGACTGCTGAACGAGGCCTACCGTCGCTGCGGTCTGAAGGATACGGTCATTTTTGCTGACCAGCTGATGTACATGGGCTTCCGTCAGGCGACCATGTCCGGTTCTTCCATCGGTGTGAACGACTTCGTGATTCCGCCGGAGAAGGTCAACATCGTGGCCGAGGCCGATGCCGAGGTAAAAGAGATCGAGCGTCAGTTCGCCGATGGTCTGGTGACTCAGGGCGAGAAATACAACAAGGTTATCGACATCTGGTCCCGCGCGAACGAGCTGCTGGCCAAGAAGATGATGGACAACCTGAAAGTCGATCTGGTAACCAATGCAGAAGGCAATCAGGTAGAGCAGGAGTCGTTCAACTCCGTCTACATGATGGCCGACTCCGGTGCCCGAGGCAGTGCCGCTCAGATCCGTCAGCTGGCGGGTATGCGAGGCCTGATGGCGAAGCCGGACGGTTCCATCATCGAAACGCCGATCGTGGCCAACTTCCGTGAAGGTCTGAACGTACTCCAGTACTTCATCTCCACCCACGGTGCGCGTAAGGGTCTGGCGGATACCGCATTGAAGACCGCGAACTCCGGTTACCTGACCCGTCGTCTGGTTGACGTGGCGCAGGACGTGGTCATTGCTGAAGAAGACTGCGGTACCGACCGTGGCGTTGTGGTTCAGCCGATGATCGAGGGTGGCGATGTGATCGTGACTCTGGGTGAGCGTGTACTGGGTCGCGTGGTGGCCGAAGACGTACTCAACCCGGCGGAAACCGAGACCCTGATTCCGGCCGGTACACTGATCGACGAAACCTGGGTTCACCGCCTGGAGAACGACGAGAAGTACAGCGGTATCGACGAGATTCTGGTGCGCTCCGCAATTACCTGTGAAGCCAAGATCGGTATCTGTTCCAACTGCTATGGTCGCGACCTGGGTCGTGGACACCTGGTCAACCGTGGCGAAGCGGTGGGCGTTGTCGCGGCACAGTCCATCGGTGAGCCGGGTACCCAGCTCACCATGCGTACCTTCCACATCGGGGGTGCTGCATCGCGAGCAGCGGCTGTTGATAGCATCGTGGTTAAAAATGGCGGTGAAATCCGTCTGCACAACCTGAAGTTTGTTGAACGTACCGATGGCAACCTGGTAGCAACGTCCCGTTCCGGCGAGCTGGGTGTAACCGATCAGCACGGCCGTGAGCGCGAGCGTTACAAGCTGCCCTACGGTTCCATCATCAAGGTGCGTGACGGCGCAGCGGTGCAAGCCGGTGCCGTGGTGGCCAACTGGGACCCGCACACTCACCCGATCGTCACCGAGGTGGCCGGTAAGGTTGAGTTCGTGGGCATGGAAGATGGTATTACCATCAAGCGTCAGACTGATGAGCTGACCGGCCTGTCGACTATCGAGATCCTGGATGCCAAGGACCGCCCGCAGGCGGGCAAGGATATCCGTCCGATGATCAAGCTGGTCGATGCCGATGGCAACGACGTTTACCATCCGGGTACCGAAATGCCGGCTCAGTACCTGCTGCCGGCCAAGGCGATCGTCAACCTGAACGACCGTTCCGACGTACAGATCGGTGACATCCTGGCGCGTATTCCGCAGGAAGGCTCGGTCAACAAGGACATCACCGGTGGTCTGCCGCGTGTTGCCGATCTGTTTGAAGCGCGTAAGCCGAAGGAATCTGCCGTACTGGCAGAGGTATCCGGCAGCGTGACTTTCGGCAAGGAGACCAAGGGCAAGCGTCGTGTGGTGATTTCACCGCTGGATGGTGCTGATCCGGTCGAGATCATGATCCAGAAATGGCGTAACCTGAACGTGTTCGAAGGCGAAACCGTGGAGAAGGGTGAAGTCATCTCCGACGGTCCGTCCAACGCTCACGACATTCTGCGCATTCTGGGTGTGGCAGAGCTGGCCAAGTACATCGTCAGTGAAATTCAGGAGGTTTACCGCCTCCAGGGCGTAGCGATCAACGACAAGCACATTGAAGTGATCGTGCGTCAGATGCTGCGCAAGGCCGAAATTCTGGATGCCGGTGATTCCGACTTCATCCCGGGTGACCAGGTTGAATATGCGGCCATCATCGAGCAGAACAAGCGTCTGGAAGCTGAAGGCAAGATCCCGGCCAAGTACGAACGCGTACTTCTGGGTATTACCAAGGCATCCCTGGCGACCGAATCCTTCATCTCCGCGGCCTCCTTCCAGGAGACAACCCGCGTACTGACCGAAGGTGCGGTAACCGGCAAGCGCGACTTCCTGCGTGGCCTGAAAGAAAACGTTGTTGTGGGTCGACTGATCCCGGCGGGTACCGGTCTGGCCTACCACAGCGAGCGTAAGCGTAAACGTCAGATGGCGACAGAGGGCATGACCGTGAGTGCGGAAGAGGTGCAGCAGGCACTGACCGCAGCACTGAACGCATCAATGTCACCGGACGCTGAGTAAATATTGCTCAATAATTGACGTGTGGGGCCGGAATTGATTAAAATTCCGGCCCTTTCGTGCTGGATACAGATCCGGCTTTTAAATGGTGCTTATAAACCAAACGTGGAGTTTGCTTAATGGCAACAATCAACCAGTTGGTACGCAAGCCGCGTAAACGCAAGGTACAGCAGAGCGACGTTCGTGCGCTTGAAGCTTGTCCTCAGCGTCGCGGTGTATGTACCCGTGTTTACACTACTACTCCGAAGAAGCCGAACTCGGCTCTGCGTAAAGTATGTCGTGTGCGTCTGACCAATGGCTTCGAAGTGTCTTCCTACATCGGTGGTGAAGGTCACAACCTGCAGGAACACTCTGTTGTTCTGATCCGTGGCGGTCGTGTAAAAGACCTTCCGGGTGTACGTTACCACACTGTTCGCGGTTCTCTGGACTGCTCCGGTGTTAACGATCGTAAGCAGGCTCGTTCCAAGTACGGTACCAAGCGTCCCAAGTCCTGATCCCGTCGGTCCGACGGTAGCGCTGTTCCAGCCGGTGGCCGCATAGGGTTACGCAGCTGTTAAAGCAAGACCGAAAGACGATAAGAGTAAGGGCGGATGTGTATACATACCGCAATATCCTGAAGACCTTAAACAATTTTTAGAGGGCTTATCCATGCCAAGAAGACGCGTCGCTGCGAAGCGTGAAATCCTGCCGGATCCTAAATTCGGTAACATTACACTGGCAAAATTCATCAACCACCTGATGGTCCACGGCAAGAAGTCTGTTGCCGAGCGTATCGTCTACGGTGCGATGGAAAAAATTGAAGAGCGCACCAAGCAGGACCCGCTTGAGCTGTTCGAAAAAGCACTGGAAACCGTGCAGCCGCTGGTTGAGGTTAAATCCCGCCGTGTGGGTGGTGCAACCTACCAGGTACCGGTTGAAGTCCGTCCCTCTCGTCGTATGGCGCTGTCCATGCGCTGGCTCGTAGATGCTGCCCGTAAGCGTGGTGAAAAATCCATGGCGCTGCGTCTCGCTGGTGAGCTGGTTGACGCTTCTGAAGGTCGTGGTGCTGCAGTCAAGAAACGTGAAGATGTGCATCGTATGGCTGAAGCCAACAAGGCTTTCGCTCACTATCGCTTCTAACCTTCAGAGGAATTGAGTCGTGGCTCGAACTACACCACTCGCGCGCTACCGTAATATCGGTATCTGTGCGCACGTTGACGCCGGCAAGACCACCACCACTGAACGTGTTCTGTTCTACACAGGCCGTAGCCACAAGATGGGTGAAACCCATGACGGTGCCTCTACGACTGACTGGATGGAGCAGGAGCAGGAGCGTGGTATCACCATCACTTCTGCAGCTGTAACCTGTTTCTGGAGCGGCATGCAGAAGCAGTTCGACGAGCATCGCGTCAACATCATCGATACTCCGGGACACGTTGACTTCACTATCGAAGTAGAACGTTCCCTGCGTGTACTGGACGGTGCCGTCGTGGTTCTCTGTGCTTCTTCCGGTGTGCAGCCGCAGACCGAGACTGTATGGCGTCAGGCCAACAAGTACGAAGTACCCCGCATGGTGTTCGTCAACAAGATGGACCGTGCCGGTGCCAACTTCTACATGGTTGAAGAGCAGCTGAAGAAGCGTCTGGGTGCTATCCCTGTGCCGATCAACCTGCCGATCGGTGCAGAAGACGAGTTCAAGGGTGTTGTTGACCTGCTGCGCGGCAAGGCCATCCTGTGGAACGAAGACGACATGGGTATGACCTTCGAAGAAGGCGATATCCCGGCCGACATGCAGGACACAGTTGATCAGTACTACGAGCAGATGGTTGAAGCCGCTGCTGAAGGTTCTGAAGAGCTGATGGAAAAGTACCTTGAAGAAGGTGAGCTGACCGTCGAAGAGATCAAGGCTGGTCTGCGTGCCCGTACCCTGAACAACGAAATCATCCTGATGCTGGCTGGTTCTGCGTTCAAGAACAAGGGCGTTCAGGCAGTGCTGGATGCGGTTGTCGAATACCTGCCGGCGCCGACTGAAGTTAAGGCGATCGAAGGTACTCTGGACGACAAGGCTGAAACCGTTGAGACGCGTGAAGCTGACGACAACGCACCGTTCGCGGCGCTGGCGTTCAAGATCGCAACCGACCCGTTCGTAGGCACCCTGACCTTCATCCGCGTTTACTCCGGCGTTCTGCAGTCTGGCGACAGCGTTTACAACTCTGTCAAGCAGAAGAAAGAACGTATCGGTCGTATGGTGCAGATGCACGCGAATACGCGTGAAGAGATCAAGGAAGTGCGTGCCGGCGACATCGCTGCGATGATCGGCCTGAAAGACGTGACAACCGGTGATACCCTGTGTGATCTGGACAAGAAGATTGTTCTGGAGCGCATGGAATTCCCGGATCCGGTTATCTCCGTAGCGGTAGAACCGAAGTCCAAGGCTGACCAGGAAAAAATGGGTGTTGCGCTGGGCAAACTGGCTCAGGAAGACCCCTCTTTCCGCGTTGAAACCGACGAAGAAACCGGTCAGACCATCATCTCCGGTATGGGTGAGCTTCACCTGGACATCATCGTTGACCGTATGCGTCGCGAGTTCAAGGTTGAAGCCAACATCGGTAAACCTCAGGTTGCCTACCGTGAGAAGATCCGTTCCGCAGTTGTGGCCAACCACAAGTTTGCTCGTCAGTCCGGTGGTCGTGGTCAGTACGGTCACGTGGTGATCGAGTTCACGCCGAGTGACGAGGAAGGTCTGGAGTTCATCAACGAAGTCGTGGGTGGTGCGATTCCGAAGGAATACATCCCGGCGGTGCAGAAAGGTATCGAAGAGCAGATGAAGAACGGTGTTATCGCCGGCTATCCGCTTATCGGCCTGAAGGCGCGTCTGTATGACGGTTCCTTCCACGAAGTTGACTCCAACGAGATGGCGTTTAAAATCGCCGCATCCCAGGCACTGAAGAAGTACGCTCAGCAAGCCAATCCGTGCCTGCTTGAGCCGATGATGAAAGTCGAAGTCGTGACCCCCGAAGAATACATGGGTGATGTCATGGGCGACTTGAACCGTCGTCGCGGTCTGGTACAGGGCATGGAAGACAGCACATCCGGTAAGGTAATCAACGCTGAAGTACCGCTGGGTGAGATGTTCGGTTACGCGACTGACCTGCGCTCCGCGTCTCAGGGTCGTGCGACCTATTCTATGGAGTTCAAAGGCTATGCCGAAGCTCCGCAGAATATTGCCGAAGCCGTTATTAAGCAGAACTGATAAGCCAATTACTGAATCAAGAGGATTTAATCGTGGCTAAACAATCATTTGAACGTAGCAAGCCGCACGTTAACGTAGGTACCATCGGTCACGTTGACCACGGTAAAACCACTCTGACCGCTGCACTGACTCGCGTCTGCGCAG
>ERZ1673961.488-NODE-488-length-15596-cov-6.253394_pt1 | contig 15596 bp, 17 predicted proteins | sample MGYA00580189_ERZ1673961 | MGnify/ENA primary metagenome ERZ1673961 (study PRJEB41334, sample SAMN05608105) | rock metagenome | biome: terrestrial subsurface; feature: shale formation; material: shale | place: USA: Pennsylvania ... | reverse complement strand
TTGCACGAGGCTTACGTACCAACTGGTTAATAGTTGCCATTAACTAGCTCCTGAATTTACTTGAAAGTAAGCTTTGTGAAAAATCTAGCCCCAAATGCACTTTGCGCAAATAGGGACGCAAAATTCTATGCAGCAGTGAGAGGTGTGTCAAGAAATATACAGATCTTTTTTGCGGGGTAGAAAAAGCAGGATGGACAATGTGGTGTACAGCTCATGGCTACCACTACCAACTCATTGATTTGTCGTAATTAACCGTTAATTCGACCCAATCAGCCACATTCATAATCTGAATGTTCTGCGCGCAACGATTCAACCAACCTCTGGCCTCGAGATCCTCTTTGAGCACATAAACCGGATTGTAGTTGTTGAAATAGCCAAAAAATGGCGATTGTTCGCTCGTTGCGTACACCGCATTTTCGACCAGCACGATAGCGTCATTCGGCTGAAGATACCGACTGGCGATCGCGAGTTGCTGAGGATGTTTAATAATGTGTAACACAAACGTTCCTGTGATTAGAAGGTAACAATCTGATCGAAAGCCTGCCATTGCGAGCCGATGGCTTGCGGATCCAGACTTTCAACGTCCACCAGCAGATCCTCGCGAGTCAATCCCCACTCAGCCATGCTGGCGGCACACACGAAGCGCTGTTCAATGTCATACAGATCCAGCAGCTTAAACGCGCTGATGTAATCACGGCTGAGCACCGACTGTGGTTGCTGATCTTTGACCAGTTGCAACACGCCTTCGCCGACGAAATACACCGCCAGATCTTCGCTGTACGCCGACGCGGCTAACAGCGCATCTAAACCTTCACGGCCAGCACTGATGGCGTGCGGCGCGGAATGAAATACAAACGCGACTTTTTTCAAAACTGTACCACTCTGTCCTGGCTTAATAGCGCTTCTGCCAGACTACCCAACCCGGTTTGCTCAAACGGTGCCGCCAAGTTTGCGCCCGGCAATTGGTGCTGCTCAGCTTCACTCTGACTTACCACACCACGGCGCAGCGCTGCTGCCACACAGGTTTCCAAACGCACCTGATGCTGCTCAGCCAGTTGTTGCCACGCTTTAACCAAATCAAACTCATCGTTGGCTGGCGCAGTGAGCGCCGAGCCATTTTGTACGCCGTCCTGATAGAAAAAGACGCTCTTGAGAGTATGGCCTTTTTCTATCACTGCCTTGGCAAACAAATAAGCGTTGCGCGCCGACTGCGTACCGTAGACCGACCCATTCACCAATAAGGTGTAGGTAAGACTCACTTTTCGTCATCCTCAGTTTTGCGCTGACGGATGTAAAGATACACCGTGTGCTTCGAGATATTGAGGCGATCCGCCACGCGGTTAATCGCATCTTTAATATCAAAGATACCCTTATCAAACAATGCCATGACGATCTGACGGTTTTTGGTGTTGTTCGACACCGATTTGTCCGCATTGATCTCTTCAATCGTCCGCTCAACCGTTTGGTCAACCAACTCTTCCACATCGCTGGCGAAGTTGACTGATGACGCGGCTTCCTGCGCTTCCTGAGTTGGCATGAACGATTGCAAGACCTGAGAGAAAGGCGCATCAAGGTTGACGTTGATACACAACAAGCCGATCACACGATTCTCACCATTGCGAATGGCAATCGTGATCGACTTCATCAGCACACCGCCTTTGGCGCGCGTAAAGTAAGAACGTGAGAAGTTTCGCTCCGATCCTTCAATATCACGCAGCATCTTCAACGCCAGATCCGTGATCGGCGAGCCCACCTGACGGCCCGTATTTTCGCCGTTAGCAATTTTGATCGCCGAGGTGTTCAGATCTTCCAGCGAGTGCAGAACGATTTCACAAAAAGGGCCAATCAAGCTGGCGATCCCATCCACCACGGCTTCGTATGAGCGCAGAATTACTTTGTCATGCTCTGTAAATGGTTTCACATGCACGGATTCCATCTCAAGCAACATATCGGCATTAATAGTATCTGTCGTTGTCACTGTACTTTGACCTTAGAACGAAAAATCAACAAATTGGTGTAAGTTTATCAGAAAATTTTAGCCGAAGACTCTGCTATATTGCCAACAAGTGATTTAGAACAACTTCTGTTGCAGTTCTCGACCGGGATCAAAAAGGGCCTGAACAAGTCAGGCCCCATTTCGTTCCAAACCGTGACGATTATTGCGCAGCTTTGTCGCCGTTGTCGATTTTCAGCAGCTCAACTTCGAACACAAGTGTCGAGTTAGCAGGAATGGTCGGGGTATCTTGTTCGCCGTAAGCCAGCTCTGGCGGAATAACGAACTTGTATTTTGAACCGACTTGCATCAGTTGAACGCCTTCAGTCCAGCCAGGGATCACGCGGTTCAGCGGGAATGTCGCTGGCTCACCACGATCGTAAGAGCTGTCAAACTGAGTACCGTCGGTCAATGTGCCTTTGTAATGCACTTGCACGGTGTCGGTGTCTTTTGGTGAATCACCTTGTGCTGGCGTCAGAACTTGGTACAGCAGGCCGGTTGACGTTTTCTTCACGCCTTCCTGCTTTTCGAACTCAGAGCGGAATTCATCGCCAGCTTTCTTGTTCGCTGCCGCTTTTTCAGCCGCTTGAGCTTTCATTTTTTCTGCTACACGTTTGTCCAAAGCTTCCAGAGCCGCACGGGTCTCTTCTTCGGTCATTTCCGCTTTCCCAGCAAATACGTGCTGGATACCCTGAAGAACCATATCTTTGTTCAGATTGATGCCAATTTCACTTGGTTTTTCAATGCTGCTGCTCAGGTAGTTCGCAAACGAAACACCAATTGCGTACGCTGCTTTGTCATCTTCAGACTGGAAAGTTACGGTTTTCGCTGCCGTAGCTTGCTCAGCTGCGGCTGGTGCTGCCGTTTCTGGTTTCGCAGCTTCTTCTTTCTGACAGCCGACTGCCAACACAACGGTAGCGGCCAGTAGCGACACTTTAAAAAGTGATTTCATTGAATTCTCCAATTTGTAGGCAAACCTTTTGTCGTTGTGCACAAATCTTGGTTTCAAGCTGGTGCACAGCACAGAGTTGTACCAATATAGCCTTATGTTTTCAGATTGTCTTTACACACTTGGCGGATAATTAGAACTGATGCGAATAATTTCTCATTCCATCCTGCTGTTTGTTGTCATTTCCTTGTTAAATGGCTGTTTTTTCTCTGACCAGAATGTCGAACGCTGGGATTTAGAGCCTGAAGGATCCACCAGTTTCGGCCTCAGCCGGGATGGTCGATTTGCCCTGATTTACTCCAAGGAGCATCAATTGGTGCTGTGGGATCTCAGTGAGCACAAAAAACTCGCGGACCTCGGCGCGCAGGATCCTCAAGCGAGCACGGTTTCTCAGATCCGCCTCTCCGATAACGGCCGTTATGCCGTGACCGCCAGCCAAATCAACTTCGCGGTCTGGGATCTCGCCTGGACGCAGGCCAAAGGCCTTTGGTCTATTTCAGACGGTTTAATTCGTGATGTCGACATCACCAGCGACGGCGAACAAGTGCTGCTTGGTCTCTCCAACGGCAAAGCCATTTACGTCGATTTAGTCACCGGACGACGTCTGGAGTTCCTTGCCCACCAGGAAAAAGTCAATTCTGTCGCCATTTCCCCCAATGGTCGCTATGCCCTGACGGGAGGGAACGACTACGCCGCTTATCTGTGGGATACCAAAACAGGCCAGATTCTGCATAAATTTGAACACGAACAACGGGTCAACCGTGTGGCTTTGCAGCGTGACGGCAAGCTGGCGTTTACCTCTGATGGCGGTAATCAAGCCATTGTGTGGGATTTAGAGACAGGGGAAAAACGCAGCGCGCTCAGCAGTTTCTCACGCCAGCTGATATTTTCCGCGGCCCGCTTTTCCGACGATGGCTCGCGCCTGGTCACCGGCACTCCGTCCAGCCGTGTCGATATCTGGAACACCGAAACCGGTAAGAAGCTCGACAGCTTTGAAGCGGAACCGCGAAAAGATGCCCGCCCGCCGCGTGCGGTAGTGTATGATGCGGCTTTCGATTCACAGCAGCGTGTCATTTCCGGCACGTCTGCCGGTATAGCTCAAGCCTGGAAACTCGACGATTAATCATGAAAGACGATATGTTGACTTCGCTGCGACAGCGCATAGATGACCTGGAATGCAAAGTGGCGTTTCAGGAGCAGACCATTGACGACCTCAATGAAGCGTTAAGTCATCAGCAGCTGTTGATTACAAAAATGCAGGATCAGATGAAATTTGTGGTGGGTAAGGTGAAGAATATGGATACATCCAATCTGGCCGACCCTTCACAGGAAACCCCGCCCCCACATTACTGAGCGCGAGAACGGGTGTTTAGCGGATAAAGCAATAAGCGATGACGGCACCCGCCACCACCAGACAACCGCCAATCCGGCGCAATTGGTTGTCTGGTTGCTCACTCAACTGAGCCACCATTTGTCGCCAGCCATTCGGTGCAATCAAAGGACCAAGTCCTTCGGCAATCAACACCAAACCAATTGCGACCCAAATTGAATTAGACATGGGCTCTCCCATCGGTTGATAGACAAACAATAAAGGCTCCTTACGGAGCCTTTATGTTATCTGCTCAGCGATTATTTCGCTGCCGCAGCACCTTTCGAGTTATTCATGTACTGGAAGAAGTCACTCTTCGGATCCAGTACCAGAATGTCACTCTTCTGGCTGAATGATTTTTCATACGCACGTAGTGAACGTAAGAAGCTGAAGAATTCCGGATCTTTGTTGTAGGCATCCGCATAAATCTTCGCTGCTTTCGCGTCCGCGTCACCGCGTGTTACACGAGCTGTTTTATCCGCTTCGGCCAGAATGGTCGCCACTTCAAGCTCAGCTTGTGCTTTGATAACTTCGGCTTTTTCACGACCTTGAGAACGGTGTTTACGAGCTACCGACTCACGCTCTGCGCGCATACGACGGTAGATAGATTCACTGATCTCATCCGGTAGGTTGATTTTCTTCATACGGAAGTCAACCACACGCACACCCAAGTCTTTCATGGCGCTCTTACGGGTATCTTCCAGTACGTTTTCCATGATCTGGTCACGTTGACCATCAATTTCCAACGCCTGTTTTGCCGCTTCAGTCGTCACAACATCGGCATCCGGGCTCGCTGGCAACACATCGCTGTTACGAGGACCAGATACGATCTGCTTGATTTCACGCGCACCAATTTCCGAACGCAGCACGTCTGTCACTTTGCGTTCCAGCAGTGCTTCGGCTGTCAGCGTGTTACCGCCACCAGTCGCCAGATAGTACTGACCGAAATCTTCAATACGCCATTTCACGTATGAGTCGATGATGACGTCTTTTTTCTCAGAGGTCACGAAACGGTCTGAACGGCCGTCCATAGTCTGAATACGTGCATCCAGCGTTTTCACACGATCGAACAGAGGCATTTTGAAATGCAAACCCGGTTCGTAAATTCTCGATACATCATTGTTGTCTTTCAGCACTCGACCGAAACGAATGACGATACCACGCTCCCCTTCCGGGATAACGAACATCGACATCAGCAGCAACGCCAGAACAACAACGACAACAGGGATCATTAACTTACGCATTCTTAGTATCTCCCTTGACGTGTACTGGTTGAGCGAGATTGGGTATCGGTTTCCGTATCAGTGCGCTGAGATTCCAACTCAATCTGATCGTAAGCAGACGATGATTTCGTTTGGCGCTTAGTCGCTTCACCTTCCTGACCCGCTAATTTGTCGATTGGCAGGTACAGCAGGTTACCGCTGGATTTTGAGTCAATCAGCACTTTAGAGGTATTCGAGTACACTTCCTGCATCGCATCCAGATACAGACGATCACGCGTAACTTTTGGTGATGCCTGATATTCTGGCAACAGTTTCTCAAACTGCGCTACCTGACCGAGAGCTTCATTCACGGTACGTTCGGTGTAACCCTGAGCTTCTTTCTTCAGACGCTCAGCACGACCAGTCGCTTTTGGCAGAATTTCATTTTTGTACGCTTCTGCTTCACGAATGAAACGCTCTTCATCTTCTCGCGCGGCAATCGCATCATCAAACGCATCTTTCACCTGTTCTGGTGGACGCGCTGACTGGAAGTTCACATCAACGATGATCAGCCCCATGTCGTAGCCGTCGATGATCTGGTTCAGAGTTTCCTGAGTGCTTTGACGAATTTGCTGACGACCACTGGTCAGAATGCTATCCATCAGAGAGTCACCGATCACGGCACGCAATGCAGAGTCGGTCGCCTGGCGTAGGCTGTCATCTGCGTTGGTTACTTTGAACAAGTACTTGTACGGATCCGCTACACGGTACTGAACGTCCATCGATAACGTGACCACGTTTTCGTCTTTAGTCAACATCAGACCAGACGCACGCAGCGAACGAATCGCTTGCACGTTAACCGGTGTCACTTCATCGATAAAACGTGGGCGCCAGTTCAGGCCCGGATCGACGATACGATCGTATTTACCGAGGCGCAGCACGACACCACGCTCAGCTTCACCAATTGTGTAGAAGCCAGCAAAGAACCAGATAGCGACAGCAATCGCAGCAATGACACCAAAGCCGATTGCACCACCACCGGAGAAAGATGGTCCTTTACCGCCGCCTTTCTTACCAAACTTGCCACCCAGCTTCTGACTCAGCTTATTAAACACTTCGTCTAAATCTGGCGGACCTTGTTCACGGCCACCTTTACCGCCGCGATTATTATTACCCCATGGGTCATTATCGCGGCCATTGTTGCCGTTGTTATTTCCAGGCTCATTCCACGCCATTAGAAAGCTCCATCATTTGATATGACGTTATACTCTAGCAGTCCTTTAAGTAACTATAAAGTCACGTAAAACTGCCTCTTCTCTTTTTTCTAGTCTAGACCAATCCACTTGCTGCATACGAACTGTGATCAGTAAATTGCCTTCCGGATCATACTCTTCTTGTTGTATGCACTTCATTTGGAAGAAAGTACTACGGATTCTGCCCTGATGTTGAGGCGGAATTCGCAAGCGGTATTGGACAATCTGACTGACCAAACGCTCAGTCAGCGCTGCAAACAGCAAATCAATGCCCAGACCATCCATGGCCGAGATCCACACCGCTCTCGGTACGCCCTCGTCATCTCTCTCTATACGAGGTTTCTGGTCTTCCAGATTATCGATTTTATTCATCACCAGCAGGGTTGGGACTTCATGCGCCTCAATTTCCTGCAGAACTTCATCAACAGCCTGGATATTCTCACGAAATCGTTCGTCACTGGCATCCACAACATGTAACAAAATGTCAGCTTCCTGAGTTTCTTGTAACGTTGCTTTGAATGCAGCCACCAGATCGTGCGGCAGATGACGAATAAATCCTACGGTGTCTGCCAGTACTGCCGGGCCGACATCGTCTAAATCAATTTTACGCAAGGTCGGATCCAACGTCGCAAACAATTGGTCTGCGGCGTAGACGCCTGCTGATGTAATACGGTTAAACAGGGTCGATTTACCTGCGTTGGTATAACCGACTAAGGAAACCGTAGGTATTTCCGCCCGGTTTCGTGCACGTCGACCTTGTTCACGCTGTTTAGCGACTCGCTCTAAACGGCGCAAAATTGCTTTGATACGTTCACGCAATAAACGACGGTCCGTCTCCAACTGGGTTTCACCCGGACCACGTAAGCCGATACCGCCCTTTTGACGTTCCAAGTGCGTCCAACCACGAATCAGACGAGTAGAAATATGGCGCAACTGGGCCAGTTCCACTTGTAATTTACCTTCGTGAGTACGCGCGCGCTGAGCAAAGATATCCAGGATCAAACCGGTACGGTCAATCACTCGACACTGGCAGAGGTGTTCAAGGTTACGTTCTTGGGCAGGAGAGAGGGCATGGTTGAAAATCACCACATCAGCGCCAGTCAACTGGACTGCCTGAGCAATTTCTTGGGCTTTGCCCTCACCGACATAATATTTAGGGTGAGGAGTTTGTCGGCTACCGGTAATCACCTGTAGTGTCGACACTCCTGCGGAAGAGACCAGCATTTCACATTCTCTGAGATCTTCCCATTCACCCTCTTGCGTGAAGTTGATATGAACAAGTACGGCTCGCTCACCGGATTCATAACGGTCAAACAAGCTACCAACTCCTTAATAAATAATAATTTGTGTACAGAGAATTAATCTTCTGATTTCTCTGCGCCGCGATCATTCGAAGGACGTTCGCCGCTGTGGTGGCTAACTGGACGCGCCGGTACCACGGTTGAGATAGCGTGCTTGTAAACCATTTGGTTCACAGTGTTCTTCAATAGGATCACAAACTGATCAAACGATTCAATTTGGCCTTGCAGCTTAATGCCGTTCACAAGGTAGATCGAAACCGGAATACGCTCGCGACGTAGTGCATTTAAGAATGGGTCTTGTAGAGATTGCCCCTTAGCCATTTTATTTTCCTTATTTGTATTTTGTTGTAGTTATTTAGCTAGCGGTGCACGAAAATCTGTGCGGCCTTTGCATCTGAGCTAAACGAATAAAAACTCCCCGTTGTTACTGATCATTGGGGCTTGCGCACCAAAAACAAGTAACGGATCCTTTACAGGGCACATCACGCAAAAGCGATCACATTATACACAGCTAACTCAATCAGATGCTATGGCATTTGAGAGAGTTTCCAATGCTTGTTCAACGTTTTCGCTATCTAACCAAGTTAAATCATCCCAGCTGCGTAACCAGGTGATCTGTCGCTTGGCCAATTGACGAGTTGCACAGATTCCGCGAAAAATCGCTTCATCAAGCGTACAGTTCCCGTCTAAGTAGTCCCACATTTGTCGATATCCCACACAACGGATCGACGGTAAATCAGGGTGAAGATCTTTTCGAGCATAGAGTGCTTTTACTTCATCTTCAAACCCTGCTTCGACCATCTTTTCGAATCGGAGTTCAATTCGACGGTGGAGCTCAGCCCTTTCCTTGGGAGCTATAGCGAACTGCTTGACGCGAAATGGCAATGCTTCGCCTTTCGTTTGGGTCAGTTCAGTAAGAGTTTTACCTGAAATCCGATAAACTTCCAATGCCCGAGATAATCTTTGTGGATCATTTGGATGAATTCGCTCGGCAGAAATGGGATCAATCTGACGTAATTGTTCGTGCAACGCCGCCCAGCCCAGTTGCTGAGCCTCTTGTTCGATCTGCTGACGAATCTCAGGATCGGCCGCTGGCAGTGGCGATAAGCCTTCCAGCAAAGCCTTGTAGTAGAGCATGGTTCCGCCCACCAGCAACGGAATTTTGCCTTGTTCAACAATCGCCTGCATCTCTCTCAGCGCATCGCGGCGAAAATCAGCCGCCGAATAGGCTTCACTCGGATCGAGAATGTCGATCAAGCGATGTGGCGCCAACGCCAGTTCATCTTGGTCTGGTTTGGCAGTACCGATATCCATGCCTTTGTAGATCAACGCAGAATCCACGCTGATGATCTCAACCGGAAATTTTTGACGCAGGCGAATGGCCAGATCGGTTTTACCGGAAGCGGTCGGCCCCATCAGAAACAGGGCTAAAGGTAATTGTGTGCTCATGAGTTTAGTGCTGCAATGGTCGCGGAAAAATCCACAGGTCGGACAAAACGCTCGTCGTGCAGTGGGAGGTTGCCCTGCCACATCTGCTCAATCTCTGCAATCAACTGGATCGCTTCTGACAAAGTGTAGTCAGCTTTCGTGCTCACCACACGATCGCTCAGCCAATCAGCGAGCGAATTCAGATCCAGCGGCTTGTCGGCCTGCTCAAAATTCAAAGACGCGTAAGATAACAGATCTGGGATCAGAATTTGTAGATTTTGCTGTCTGAGTGGCTGCGGCACGCCCATCACCATCAAGGATCCCGGATTGCGCGGTTTAAGTTCCAAGCCTAATTGTGTCAGCAGCGGCTGATAATGATCCAAAGCCTGGGCTTCCTGCGCCGACATCTTCAACGACAGCGGTACCAAGAGTGGCTGACTCTTCAATGCGCCTTGCTGCGCATTTAACTGGCCGCGAACTTTCAGCCACGCAGCCTGACTGAGTGACAACAGCACGCAGCCTTGCGGAGCATTCATCAGCAGATAGCGCCCACGCACCACCGCCACCGCTTTCCCCAGTTGCTGCACCGTAAAAATGTCCGCTGTTGCCTGCTTCGCCACTACGATGGCTGGTTCCTGCTTGGGCGTCGCGGGCAATTCCGGTGTTTGCATCAGCGCCTGATAGGCGCGCACTTCAGCCTGAGAAGGCGAAGGCGCACTGACTCGTTCTTGTACTGGTTTGCCTTTTGCTTTCGGTGATTCAACCCAGTCACTGTGTTTAGGGGCTTCGCGCACCTGATCACGGGTCGATTCACGCTCTGGCCGTTCATAATCGCTGCGGCCAGGATAAGCAGGCGTGCTCTCGACAGCCTGTATCACCCGCTCTGGCACCGCTGACGTCAGTTCAGGCTCGTCGTGATAGTGGAAAGCCGATTCGTTGTGCGCTGGCGCATCAATGTGCTGACTTTCAGCCAGCGCGCTGCTGAGCGCCTGATAAATGAAATCGTGTACCAGACGCGCCTGATGAAAACGCACTTCGTGTTTGGCAGGATGCACGTTGACATCGACCTGATGCGGATCCAGCTCAATAAACAGCACGTAAGTGGCAAACTGATCCGGGCGCAGGCTGGTTTCATAGCTCTGACGAATCGCGTGATTGATCAGTTTGTCACGCATCATGCGACCATTGACATAGCAGTATTGCAGATCGCTCTGCTGGCGAGCGCCTTCAGGCGTAGTGATCCAGCCATGCAGTGTCAGCCCTTGATGTTCCAGTTCGATTTTCAGCATATGGCGCACAAACGGCGCACCACACACTGCCGCAATGCGTTTCTCCATCTGAATATCGGTTTTCGCCGCTCGGTATTGACGCACTAATTTGCCGTTGTGACGTAGGTTGAACGTGACGTCAAAGCGGCTGAGTGCAATCCGCTTCAGCAGTTCATCAATATGGGTGAATTCGGTTTTTTCAGTGCGCAGAAACTTACGCCGTGCTGGCGTATTGAAAAACAGATCGAGCACTTCCACTGTGGTACCAATCGGGTGTGCCGCAGGTTGCAACTGCACTTGCATGTCCCGACCTTCACTGTATGCCGACCAAGCTTCTTCCTGAGTTGCCGGGCGCGAAGTGAGCGTCAAACGCGACACCGAACTGATACTCGCCAGCGCTTCGCCACGAAACCCGAGGCTGATAATGGCTTCCAGATCGTCCAGAGTATGGATTTTCGACGTAGCATGACGACTCAGCGCCAACCCGAGTTCCTCTTTATCAATACCGCAACCGTTATCACGAATACGGATCAATTTGGCACCGCCCTTTTCAATATCAATATCGATACGGGTTGCGCCGGAATCGAGGCTGTTTTCCACCAGCTCTTTCACCACCGAAGCGGGTCTTTCGACCACCTCTCCGGCAGCAATCTGGTTCGCCAGCCGCGCTGGCAGAATGCGAATCGTCATACTCGCCCTGTGTTATTTGTTCGGAATAATCAGTACCTGACCAACCGCCAGCTGATCAGAACGCAGTTTGTTAGCATCGCGGATACTCTGCACACTGACGTTATACTCACTGGCGATTTTGCCCAGAAACTCACCGCGTGCCACTTTGTGTTTACGTAACGGCTTGTCTTTGAGACTGACGGTAATTTTCAGTTTCTGACCCAGCTTGAGCGTATCGGACTTGAGGTTATTTTCCCGCTTAATTGTCTCAACGGAAACTTTGTAAGTACTGGCAATCTTACCGAGATAATCCCCCGATTTGACCACGTGAGTGACGGTTTCGGTTTCGACCGGATTACTCACCACAGGCACGGGCACCGGACCTCGACTGCCACCAGGAATCGTCAGCACTTGGCCAACCGCCAGACTGTTACTTTTCAGTTTGTTAGTCTGAACAATTTCATCCACACTGGTGCCATATTTGCTGGCAATCACCGACAGCGATTCGCCACGCTGCACTTTGTGTTTCTGCGTCTTACCGCGGTTAGCAAACAGGGTTCCTTCCGGTGGGTTGTCTTCAAAATATTGCACTAAGGCTTTGGTCAGAGCATGCGCCAATTTGTCCTGATGACTGCGCTGGAACAGCAGCTTCTCTTCACTTGGGTTGGAAATAAAGCCCGTTTCGACCAGCACCGATGGAATGTCCGGCGATTTCAGCACCGCCAGACTGGCATTGACCGGCTCACGTTTATGCAGATACGCGACTTTACCCATTTCACGGAGAATATTGGTCGCAACTTTATAGCCTTCTTTTTGTGAATGGCTGAACTGCAAATCCAATAACGTTTGGCTCACATTGCGGTCGGCATTGTTTTTCGCCAGCACTTCCCCGGCACCGCCGAGCAGTTCCGATTGCTGCTCATGGTTTTCGACCCAGCGGGCAATTTCGGTGTTGGCACGACGAGTATTCAGTACGAAGACCGAACCACCACGCGGCTGCGGCGTATGGAAAGCATCGGCATGAATCGACACCAGCAGGTGCGCTTTATTCTTCCGCGCAATCTCAGAGCGTTTATTCAGGTTAACGAAGTAGTCACCGCGGCGGGTCAACACCGCTTTCATACCCGGAACTGCATCAATCTGGTCTGCCAACTTTTTGGCCACACTCAGCGTGACATCTTTTTCGTACTTGCGGGTTGGCCCGATCGAGCCCGGGTCTTCACCACCGTGGCCCGCATCAATCGCGACAACGATATCGGCAGTACCATACAGCTGAGAGGCATCGCGACTGACTTTAGTTTCGCTGCTCGGTTTGGCCGCTGGCGGGGTGCTGCTTTCGCCATGGGGCAGATCGATCACCAGACGATGGCCGTACTGGCCACCCGGCGTCGGCGCCAGTTTGAATAGCTGAGGTGCGGATTTCTTTTTGAGTTCCAGCACCAGACGATAGGTCGATTTTTCTGGTGGCGAACTGGCGCGGATTTTGGTCAGGATCGCGCTGTCGCTGACATTGACCGGTAATTTGGTGCCGAGTGAGGTCTGTTTGAGATCGACCACCAGTCGGTCGGGTCCGCTGAGGGTGAAATAACTGAAATCAACTTCGGACTTCACGTCGATCACGACGCGCGTTTCGTCCGGAGAGGGCCAGACTCGAACCCCCTCCAACACATTAGCCTGCGCAGCACTGGCAAGGAAAGCGGTCGCCAGGGCAAGCCAGACGACCAAAGAACGACAAACTTTAACGATCAACATAACTCCAACTGACTCAGTAATGTACGCCCATAGTCGTTGTTGGCGGTCAGTACCGCCTGACGCTGGCTGCCATCGTAACGCATTTCGAGATCAATATCCGACGTCGGTAGCATGCCATAGCCCTTTTCCGGCCATTCCACTAAACAAATCGCGTCGTCGGTAAAATAGTCACGGATCCCCATAAACTCTAACTCTTCAGGATCCGCCAAGCGGTAAAGATCGAAGTGGTACACCTGCCACTGTGCCAGTTGATAAGGTTCTACCAAGGTATAGGTCGGGCTTTTCACATTGCCCGCATGACCCAGTGCTCGAATAAAACCGCGGCTGAACGTCGTTTTACCTGCACCAAGATCGCCGTGTAAGTACAAGGTGGTTTGTTGAGTACACAGTTTTGCCAGCGCTGTGCCTAGGTCTACCGTCGCTTGTTCATCTTTAAGGGTGAAGGTCTTAGTGCTCATTGAAAATATCTCTAACGTGTCGGACATCGACTATATAAAAACCAAAAGAAACCGAATAGTAAACTGGGTTGGATTTGAGAGACAAGCTCTCTTCTGTAAGCAAACCGAAAAATATTCGCCAATTGGGCAGGAAAAAAGCGAGATCGTGCCGCTGGATCCACCATCGAAGATCCGCTAAGATCCCCGCCCCCTTTTACCGAGCTGAACCGTTATGGACTATCACGCACTTGCAGATCAAATCAAAAGCTGGGCTATTGAGCTCGGGTTTGAGAAAGTCGGGATCTGCGATGTGGATCTGAGCCAACATGAAACCGCGTTGCAGCAGTGGCTCGATGCCGGTTATCACGGTGGAATGGATTGGATGGCGCGTCACGGCATGATGCGCGCGCGCCCTGCAGAGCTATTACCCGGTACCGTACGAGTGATCAGCGCGAGGATGAACTATCTGCCGCCGCAAGCCCAGTTTGCCAGCAACCTGAATAATCCGGCACATGCCTACATCAGTCGCTACGCTTTGGGTCGCGACTACCACAAACTGGTGCGTAATCAGCTCAAAAAGCTGGGTGAGAAAATCGAAGCCGCAGTTGGTGAGCTCGGTTATCGGCCGTTTGTCGACTCCGCGCCAATTCTGGAGCGCCCGCTGGCACAGAAAGCCGGACTGGGCTGGACTGGCAAACACTCACTGATTCTGGATAAAGACGCCGGCTCCTGGTTCTTTCTTGGTGAGTTGCTGGTTGATATTCCGCTGCCCGTCGATACGCCGTCTGTAGACCAATGTGGTAAATGCCGCGCCTGCGTGACGTCCTGCCCGACAGGTGCCATCGTCGCCGATGGCGTGGTCGATGCGCGGCGCTGTATTTCTTATCTCACGATAGAATACGATGGCGTGATTCCTCTGGAGTTTCGCAAAGCGATGGGCAACCGCATTTATGGTTGTGACGATTGCCAACTGGTGTGCCCATGGAATCGATACGCCGACCTCACGCAGCAATCTGACTTCCACCGCCGCCCGGCTTTCAACGAGCCCGATCTGGTCACTTTGTTTGAATGGGACGAAGCCACGTTTCTGCGCAATATGGAAGGTTCTGCCATCCGCCGCATTGGCCACCAGCAATGGCAACGCAATCTGATTATTGCCATGGGGAACGCACCTTATTCCTCCCGCATCATCGACGCCTTAACGCGTAAGCAAGGCCAGTCTGAGCTGCTGGACGAACATATCCAATGGGCGCTTGAGGAACAAGAGCGTCAGTTACCGTTCAGCAACACGAAACACCAGCGACTGGTACGTATCGTTGAGAAAGGACTGCCAAGAGATGCGTAGATGAGAACCGTTTGCACAAACAGTACGCACAGACTTTGATATGCTTCTCAAATATTCCAAATGTGGAAAAAATTTTTAATGAGACATTGTTTTCTAAATCTCAGAAAAGTTAGTCACATCAGCAGGAAATGATTAGGATCAATGAAAATACAGTTAATGATCGTTTTTTGTTGGAATGCTTGTTGCAAAGAAATGAATTAAGTTCATAAAAAACAATGAGTTAAGTGGCATTCTCTAATATTTCAGAATCTGAATTGCCGAAAAAGATCCTGCCGCAAGTCACCATTCCAGCTACTGAAAAACACTTTATGCACCAAGTTATCCACAGAAAAAAAATGTGGATAAGTCTGTTAATGAACAGTACAAAGTGAGTCTGTATCCGGTTAAACAGGCTACCCGGCTGGGTATCACGTTCAGAAAGACAAAAAAATCACACTACTTTTCAGCAGCGCGTTTCTTTTAGGGGGGCTTATGCTTCACAGCATTATAGAAAGAGCATTGGCGATTTGCCAAACTTTTGCCGTTTTAAGAGTAAAAAAATCTGCGTCTAGCGCAGTGATCTCTTGAAACGAAGAAATTGGTTGCGGGGGCCGGATTTGAACCGACGACCTTCGGGTTATGAGCCCGACG
>ERZ1673961.486-NODE-486-length-15640-cov-91.038242_pt1 | contig 15640 bp, 13 predicted proteins | sample MGYA00580189_ERZ1673961 | MGnify/ENA primary metagenome ERZ1673961 (study PRJEB41334, sample SAMN05608105) | rock metagenome | biome: terrestrial subsurface; feature: shale formation; material: shale | place: USA: Pennsylvania ... | reverse complement strand
GCAGTCAAAATCTGTTTAATAGGTATGTGCAATTAATAGTAAGTCTATATTTTAAAACTTATAGTATATGGAATATTTTAATTACTTACGAGTAAAAGTTGACTAAAGATAGGAGATTTAGAATGACTAATATTAAACTACCCGATAGTCTTAAAGATGTTAAAGAGAAAGATATGAAAAACTCTGCGAGAAAAAAACAATATTCAAATATATCATAAAGGATTTAAGATGAATAAATACAAGTATTATGATAAAAATGAAAATGAGCTTTCACAAAAATTTCTAAAAGATTTTTATAAAAAAAGTAAGCTACTAATTATTTCAGGATTAACCAATACTGGTAAAGAAACATTAGCAAGGAATTTAGATAAAAATGGCAATTATGGAACTATTTCAGTAAATGAAGCTTTACATAGTTTTGATGCTTTCAGCAACAAGATAGGATTGGTTCATGCAGATAGCATAGGTATTGCAAAATGCATACTTAATGAAGTTTATAGCGACTTGGAATTAAGTAATGCTATTAATCATATTCACATTGAAAAGAAAACAAATAAATACATTTTGGATATACAATGAAACAAGGCTTTAAAACTAAAATTCTACTAAGGAAAAAAAGAGTATTTAAAAATAAAAGAAATATTTTTTATAAAACTAATTTTATGTTTAGAGAAAAAGGTTCAATTCCTTTTGTGTTTTTATTAGATGAAATTGGTTACATACATTATAATTAGGAGCAGAGCATGACAAAAGAAGATGAAAAAACAAATGATTTTGTAACAATGTTATTTATGAATTTACCAACCTTTGTTATAATATATATAGTATTCAACAAAGATAAAAGAGAGCTAAATGAGTGTAATTAAAAGAGGAAATAAAGAAGAACATTATGATTATGGTTGAAGTGAAAGATAATAATTTAATTAAAGTCATTAAGGGGAGAATGAAACTAGATGCACAAATTCAAGTTAATGGTGTTGCTATTGCAACTGAATCAAAACAAAAAAAAGAAGTTGAAGTTATCAAAGATAAATTTGGTAATTTAAGAATCAAAAAATAATGCAAAAAGGTCACAAGAATGAATGATGAAATTATTGAAAGAATGGTTCAAAGAATTTTAGAACTAGAGTTTATAATAGCTTATGAAAATGATAATATTTACGATAATTTAAGAAGTGAAATAAATGATGGTTCAGAATCAGAATTACTACTAAGAGAATTGGGATATTGGGATAATAACCACATAGAAGAATTTGAACAAAAAATGCTTGAATCATATAGATAAATAAACTAACTCACCAAAATATGAATTTGAAATAAGAAAAATAGTGAAATAAAGAGGATTTAATGAAAAAAGTATTAATTGGATTAATAGTCACAAGTCTAAGCTTGTTAGCCGAAGAAAAATGCTTACCAGTTTTTTTTAATTTTGTTGATTTAAAAGAAAAAAAATATGATATTACATTTTCTGAGATTAAAAAAGTATATCAAAGGGAGATGGGGACTTTAATCATTCGTGAAAGAGATTCAAATAAAGAAAAGATTTTAATAGTAAATAAAGAGACTCAACTTGATTACTTAAAATGTATTATCCCTTTTGCGAGTTCAATAAATTGGACTAAATCAAGCATTAGATTGAAAAATTAATAAGAATAGATATTTTATTAAAAGTGAGAGTATTAAATAAACTTTAATAATTTTTGTTATGTAGCAGACCAAAAACTGCTACATTTTACGGTTGTGGTTTGATGCCCAGTATAAACTGTCCCCAAACTTACGTCTCCTAAAAGGACCGAACTCCGATGGTTTTCCTACTTATACTATATTTTTATTAAAAAGTCAAGAAAAGGCATATGGTATTTAAGACATTTGAATTTGTCCTAAATCATTTTCATTATTATTACTGAAATCAATACTATCAAGATCAATATTATTATTAGTTAAATCACTCTTTTCATTATTATTATAATCATCTGGTATATCAAGCTCATCAATTGAAATGTTAACATTATTGTTAATCTCTACCTCTTGGTCTTTATTTTTTTTACTAGATGTACTAACTTCTTGTTTATTCTCTGAAATATTCTTTTTTTCTTTATTATTATCTTCAAAAATATAACTTATGTCATTTTGATGAGTATTAAGTAGTTCTAATTTTTTACTTATGTTATTATTCACTTTAGTATAAAATTTTTTATTTTGACTTTCTAGTTTCCTTAAATATTTTTTATATACATCTATTGATGTACTTTTAATGTCAAATGTTACTTCTGAACTGTTTTTTATTTTTTTATTTTCTGGATAATAAGCTTTTAATAATATATCTTTAGATTTATTTTTAAAAATATTTTCTAATGATTTTGTTTCTCCTGTATATTTAGAAGCATTTAATGCTACCATGTCTTTTATAAATTTTGAAATTGTATAATATTTCTGAATATTAGCAATTTCTGTACTGTCTTTATTTAATAAATATCTAGCAGTTTCAGGCTTTTCCATTTCAAGTTTTTTTTCAAAGGCAACAACTCTATTTGCGAAAACTTTATAATCTAAATCGTCTATTCTCTTCATAAATTGTGCATTTTTTTCTATTCTTGTAAATTCTGAAAGAATTGCTTTATTTACAAAAGGAGAAGAACTATTTCCAGGAACATTTATTTTTTGATTATGATATTTAGAAAGTAAATCGTACTCATTTTGTTTAATGTGATTATTTATTTGTATTTTATTTCTTCCTGCTAACATATGTTGCATTTTTTGATTATATGACATTGTGGGATATTCCCCTACTTCCTGTATAATTTTTAAATATGGATTATTTTCAATTGTTTCTTTTATTTGAGTAACAAATGATTGTATATTTTTTTCATATTTTAATGTTTGAAGTAAAGAATCTTTTGCATCAATTAAGGCAGCAGAAATCCCTTTTTTTGTATTTTTTATTTCGTTACTTGCTTTTTTATACAATAAAGAGTTTACTGCTTTTTCAAAATTTTTGATATTTTTGGATATATCAATGCTGTACTCTTTTTCTTCATATTTAATTTTACCTTCATTGTTAAGTTTAGACAATTTCTCAATAATATCTCCTAGTCTTTCTTCCGCAGAAAATCTAGTTGCAACTGATGCAAATTTTATTGGAATATATTTATCCTTATCTATTTTATAAGAAGTAATAGATAGAGGCTTATACCCAAATGTTGATTTGATTTCATCATCTTTATCTCCGAAATTTTTTTTAACAATTGATGCATCTGCACCTAGAGATAAAAGTTGTTTATTTGAATTTGGGATATATATATCTCTATAGTTAATAGGTGTAGATTTATTATTTAATAAAATATTTTCATTATTTTTTGATAAATTAATTTCAAATTTAGAAATATATTCACCTTTTATTTTTAAATTCATTAAATCAACAATTTTTGAAAGATTTTTAATATTTATATTCTCAAGTAATTGAGCAAATTGATTATCTTTAAAATATTCATTATTTATTGTCTTAAGTATACTTTTTTTTCTTTGTAATGCATCATTATCCTTTAAATTATTACTTTCTATAATTTCATTATTTAAGTTCTTTAAAAAAGCATAATAGTAAATTGCATCATTCTTATCTAAAACAAAACCTATAGGTTTATTTAATTCATTAAGAACACCTTTTGCTTCAGAGTAAAGTTTATTAAATTCAAATTCTGAATTACTTTTTGATAATCGCAATCCTTCTGAGCTATACATAACTGGTATATTATTTATATCTCTTCCGCCAATAATGTAATTAATTGCTTTTGCATTTATATAAATATCATTCTTAAATATAAATTTTTGTAACATTTTTTTATGTGCTGCATCTTTAGTAAGAGGATATTCATCAACTTTAATGATATTTTCTTTTAAGTGATACATTGTTAGTAGATCATTTTGTGTTATAACTGTGATTGTATCTTCATTAATTGTTCCAAAAGTTTTATTTCTTAACATTTTTGTAAAATCATTAGTTATTCTAGTAATTGTATTTTCATTGAACTTAGAAATAGCTCTCATTCTTTTACTTATTTCTTCTTCAAAATCATTTGATAAAATTATATTATCTTGAACTAATTTTGATAATTCTGCAACATTAGAAACATTTATCCTTAAAATTGGTATTTGTTTTTCTATATTGTTAATTTTTTTATTTATAAATTTTATATTTTTTTTTAGAGTGTTTTTCCCTTCATCCGTCAACTGAATTAGAGATTTGTTTTTTTCTCCTAAATTTTTATTAAATAAGGCTTGTATAAAATAATTTAATTCATTTTGATCAATATATTTGTTTTTATCTCCCTTTACAAAGAATTCTTGTTCAATCTTTTTTAATTTATTATTATCTCTTTCGAATAATGCATTGCTTCCATTTTTTGCATGAGTAGTAATGTACAAGTATTTTATATCTTTAAGTGTTAGAGATATTTGAGAGACAATAGGTTTAAATAAATCTATTGATAAATCCATTTTTGATTTTAATATACCTGCATTTACTAATTCTTTTGAATTAACTTCTTTATCTTTTGTATTTATATTACTAGAAAAATTTATAACTGTACTGGGTAATACGTTAGCTTCATTGCTTGATAATTTTAACATTCTATACCTCTTTAATTTTTAATATTTTTATTATATTATATTAAAAATTCAAAGAGTATATTTTTTTATTAAAAAAGAATATTTTGTATTTTTTTTATTAATTCTTTCTTATTTTTGTGTTTATTTTTATAAAAAGTTTTTGCTTTTGTAATTCTAATTTCTTATTTAATTGATTCATACTGTTTACATTATCATCAAGCTTAACTATTCTCTTTAAGTCATTGGATAATTTTTGTTCATACAGTTTATTGTCTTTCACTTTTAAATCATAATTTCTTTCTAACTTTTTATAATATTCTTTTAAGGACTTTTCTAATTTTTCTATTTCAGGATCAATTTTATTTATAGCTATATTATATCTTTGTGTTACATCTTCAGAACAATCACACTTTGCAAACACATAATTATTCACAAGTAATAAACTACAAACATTTAATAGGATTTTTTCTTTTTTATACTTCATCATTATCCTTTTCTAGTATTTCAAAATCACTAAGAAAATCATTTAACATGTCATTTTCTTTTTTTTCATCTTTATCTTTTGGTTCGCTAATTAATTCTTCTATTATATTGGCATTCCCTATTTCATCAAAATCAAAGTTTAAATCTAAATTTAAATTTGTGTTAGTATCTGCTTCAAGTTCAATTGATTCAATATTTTCATTTTCAACTTGGGTATCTTTACTTTCTATTTTAATATAAGGATCATCAATTGTTTTTGACTTTGAAGATATTGTATAAACACCTTTAAAATCAATTTCTTTTAAAGAAATAATTGAGTTTGCAAATACTTCTATTCCATTGTTTTTATTCATTTTATTTTATTTATAATCTTCAAAAAATTCAGATGTTAATAAAAAATCATCTTCAATCTGATTTATAGTATACTCAGTTGAGTACTTCTTAGGAAAGTAAAAGTTTACAATAGCAGAGCTTATTTTTTCCTCACTTTGTTTTAATTCTTTAATAAAAGCAACATAACCTTTCTCTTTTAAAATAATAATTGTATTTTTTCTTAAATTTATCATATTGTTTCCTTGTGTTTAATATTTTTATTTTATATGTTAAAGTTAATTTTATTTTCTTCTTGATAACCTTTATTTAAATCATCTTCAAAATCAAAATCATAAAATTTTTCTTTTGATAAGATTATTTTTGACATTTTCGATATTGTTTTTAAAAGATCATCTTCTATAATTGTATTTTTGAACCATTCTTTAAACCTTTCATTAGAATGTTCCCTTTCCCCTACGTAAATTCCGATAGTTTTATCATATATATCCCTTTCGTTAGTTTTTATAAATTTTAAATCTAAATCATGTATCTGACCATCTGTAAAAATAAAAATATGATCACAATTTTTTAAATAAGGCATTGCTTTTTTAATTGAATATCCTATTCCTTCCCCTCCTCCATCTGCTTTAGAGGTTAATAAAAAATCTTCACTTGAAGGTAATTTAACAATCTGGCAATGAACTAAATCTTTCCGTCCTATTTTCGAACCTATTATATACCCTTGAATACATTTCTTTATTGCCAACCTATTTAATGCCACTGTTAATATTCTTTGATTTTTGTGAGGCACTCCATTCATAGAACCACTTAAATCAAGAATTAATGCAATTTTTTTATCTTTATTTTCATCTTCTTCTTCAACAGATTTCTTGTATATAGGAACATTAAAATCACCAGCTTTATGTCTAATTACATTTTTAATATTAAATTGATTTGAGGAAGTTTTAGAATTGATTTTAGTAATATCTTTGTTTATAAACATTTTTTCTAAATCAATTAATATTCTGTCTAAGATATTTTTTTCTTTTTTATTCAATTTCTTAGGTTTTTGACTTAAATCAAATAAATCTTTAGATGTTGAAAATTCTAAAGTACTTGTGTCAGATGATTCAATATCTTTTAAATATTTTACACCTCTTTCACTATCAAAACTTTCCTGTAATTCTTTTACGTTATCAATTGAATTTTGAATAATATTTTCACAATTATTATTCATCTCATTTCTTATTTCTTCATCTTCTTCGCATAATGCAGATAATTCTAAATCTCCGCAACTGATATTACCTTCCTCATCAAGAGTTTCTTCATTTTGATTTGCAATTAATTCTCCCAATCTTGTTTCTAATGTAAAATTCTGATTTAATTCTTTTAAATCATTTTTGATATCATTTCCATATTTATTTACAAAATCTTTAAGAATTTCCAATAACTCTTCAAAACTACCGCATGAGATAGTTTTGTTGTAAAATTTTTTTGCTTCTTCATAATAAGGTGTATCAAAAAACTTTTTATTTTCTGTTTGTATAATTTTAAAAAAAGTCATAAGTATAGTCTCATTATTACTATCTTCTTTTAACTCTTCAAAATCAGTCCAATTAAAAGAATATCCAAAATTAGTTCTTGATAAATGTTCAATTCTTGCATCTTCAAAAAGATTAAATAATTGAAAAGAGATTTTTTCTCTTTTTAATTCTTTATTGACATATGCAAAATCTCTAATAGTAAAATTTGCATGTCCCAGTTCATGATATAAATAAGCAAATATTTTTTCTTTTAAATTTGATTTTCTTAATAAGTCTTTTTCTAACTTATCTCCAATATATATGGTATGAGTATTATTTTTAAAACTCCAACAAGCAGTTTCAAAGTCTTTTTTAATATTAATTAAAATTGGATTTTTTGGTACAATATTAGCAATAGACAATTTTACATATGTATAATTAATTGCATCTTTTAGTTTTTTTGAAGCCATATTACATCATCCCAGGAGCAGGTGCTTCATTTTCAATATTGTATGAATTATTATTAAAATCTAAATCTAAAGGTTTATTTTTATCTTCTTTTATTTGTATCTCATTTTTTGCTTCAGTATCTAAAGTTAAAGTTTTCTCTTTTCCTATTAATTCTTCAATAGTAATATTAAAAATTTCTTCAGCTTTTTTTTCAATAACTACTCCATTGTTTGACTGATGAAAGTCTAGTATAGAAAATTTCATTCTTTTAATTAAATTTGCTAAATCATTAAGTTCAGGTTCTCCTCCCAACCTAGATAAAGAATCAGCTAAACTGTTAAAAACTCTAAAATCAATTTTTCCATTTGTAGATATGGTTTTTTCATTCTTTTCCATTTTTTCTATCTGTGTGAATAATTTTTCTACTCTTTTAGAGTATTCTTTTATTAATTTTTCTACTTGTAAATCTGAAACTTTCCATTTTATTAAATCTTTTTCTTTTAATTCTAATAATCTTTTTTCAAAAGTTTTTGACATAAATTTAATAGAAAAAGGTTTTGTCTCAACCAATGCCATTCTTGAATCCCAGGCTAAATCCATACCTAAAGTAAAGTTTTGGATAAAATTATTCCCTACATTACCTGCTAATATTACAAGCATGTTTTTTATTGGAGCTTTTATTATTTCTTGTGAATTAAAAGAGCTTACTAACAAATCATCTAAATTGTATTTTTCATAATCTTTATACCTTATTATAGGCATTGCACCTAATGCAGATGCATCTTCTACTATTTGTTTAGAAGTACAATTTATTAAATTAAAATATTTATTTTCATCAATTTTTATTTTCTTATTTTCTAATTTTACATTATTATTTGGTTTTGTATCATAAAGTTGAAACCACATATTGTTACCATTATCTAATTCTAACTCTACAAAATCAATTTGTCTTCCTGTATTAAGCTTATAGTAGTCATCGCCACTAAAAGCAAAAAGTGGAGAGTTGTCTTTAATCCTAAAAACTTCATCTATACCTAAAACTACAATATTCCCATCTCTTGCTGAAAAAAAAGCTTTACTCATAATTTCGTAGGTATAAGAATTTTCTTTTATTGAAGGCATCCCTAAAAGGTCGCTTCTATCCATTTCTTTAGTTAGTTCCTTTGAAAAAAATTCAATACTAATATTTGGATTGTTTTGTTTTAGTTTTTCTACAATTCTTCTCATTGATCTACTTTTTCCTGTTGCTTGTGGACCAAATAATAAAACAGGTTTTGTACCAGCATTTAAATAAAATGCTTCTTCTTTGTAATCTTCTAATTCTCCAAAATTTAAATTTGCAAAATTTAAAGATTGATTAGAAACTGTTTTTCTTTCGACTAATATTGTTTGTTTTTTTGCTTCTTTTTTTATATCTATCTTTTTTTCAATATTGCCAATATAGTTTAGTAACTCTTGATTTTTTTCTGCAAATAATGTTTTTATGAAATCACAAGATAAAGTCTTGTCTACTTCATATGTATCTAAAAAAAAGCTTACTCCTGAACCTTTGTTTAAGTTAAGTTCTGGAATATCTTCATTTATATTAATATTAAAAGTATCATTATTTTTTTTTATATAACCTGTTACATTTTGAAAAGTATTTTCTTCAAATACATCAAAAATTAATATATTATCATCAATCTTAAAATTTGATATTTGATAATTCAAAATAGGAGTATTATTTTTTTTTATTAGATTGAAAATTTCTTCTTTTGTTAGAATCATACTACACCTTTATTTTTTTTGAAGTATAACAGAAAAGAAAAAAATAAAAAATATTTTAACAATAAAAAAAACATTTTTATATTTTTTTGTTTATTTTTATAGCTAAATTGTATTTTTTATACAGTTTTTTATACGATTTTAAAAATATAAGAGAAAAAGCTCTTATATTTTAACTATATTTTCTTCTTTTGATTCTAATGTTTTATTATTTTCTTCTTCAATTTTCAATTCTTCTTTTTGAATATGTTTTAAGGTTTTAGATATAGTAGCAACTGATTTCTTTTTAAAATCAATAGTTTCAGTTAAAGGTATTTCTCCCGACATAACTGCACCATATGCATCTATTTTTTTTATTTCTTGATAAGCTTTTTTTACAAGATTTGAATATAATACTTTTACTTCTAGATTTTTTATATTTTCTAATTCTTTATTTTCTTTATAATTGTTTTCTATTTTAAAAACTTGAGAAAAAATTTTATTTAATTTGTTAAGGTCTGCTTCATCATTAATCTTAAACTTTGTATTATCAAACTTATAAATTGCTGCGTTATTTGCTAAATAAAATGATGAAACTTCTTTATTATTTCCTCTTTGTCTTGCAATTGATTGAATAAATGCAGAAGAATCAGACATTTCGCCAATATAAAAACCAGTATCAATCATAGACATATCAATCCCCTCAGCCAGTGCTTTATAATTACCAATTAATATTAATTGATTCTCTTTGTTTGCACTTAAATCTTCAAGAATTGAAGTAAATTTTGTAGTGTTATTTGTGAATTTTAATTCTATATTATTGTCTTTAAATATACTAAATTCAATGTTTTTTAATAAATCTTGTATTTTATTCTCATGTTCTACAGATGATTGATTAATCAATATTATGACTTTTTTATCTTTGTTTTTTCTATTAACACAACTACTAATTGAATCTAATAATCCTACAGTATTTAAAATACTTCTAGAAGTAGATAATCTTATATTTTCATCTCTATTTAAATGTTTAGTATATAAATCAATGTTGTTTTCTACTGCTAAAAGTTCCAGTAACACTTTATCTTCATTGTTTGTTAAAGAAATTGGCATTTTTATTCCATTGTTAAAAAAATCCCATTTATTAATATTTAATTCAAAGCTAAGTTTTGGAGTAATATCTATTTTCTCTAGATTGTAATTTATTAATCCTTTTTCATTTAAATTTATTGTTATTAATTCCTTTCTTTCTTTATATTTTTTGCTACCTATAATTGCTATTTTCCCTATTACTTTATCTATAATAGAACTTAAAGATGTATACATTAAAGGTTTTTCAAAAAATATATCTTGAAATAAAAATTCTTCTTGTTTCTTTTTACTTACTAATAATGAATAAGAAAAGACTTTATCTTTAAAAGAATGATATTCATTTATAAAATTACTATATAAAGGCAATACTTTTTCAAAGAAAAAGACTTTTTCTTTATCATATTTTTTTCTTAATTCATTTATATTTTGTAAATTTAAATGTTCCACAAAGATATTTGTAATTGAGTCATTTGCAGTTTTTGAACTTTTTGAAATCATTTTATTAAAATATTTTTGTATTTCTTTTTCTTCTAGTTGAGGATTTAGTTTTAAATCTAATTTTTTAATTGCTACAGAAATATTTTTTTTACTAAATAAATCAATTACAAATTTTTCAAATATTTCAGAGAATCTTTTTTTTACTTTTCTTAGTTTTAATGCTGTACTAAACTTCGAAACTAGTAGTTCTAATCCTAGTATTTTATCATTAAAATCTGTAGTTTCTATTTCTTTTGTTATCTTAAATACACCTTTTTCTACTGCTTTTAAAATTTCTAAGTTATCATAAACATTATATTTTACGCCATTGGGTCTAGATAAAGATATCGTACTTCTTCCTTTATCATTATTCCCCTTTTTTACATCTCCTAAAATATCCGAAAAAGTAAGATAATTTGAAATTCCAGGACTAATCGTTGCAAAATGTGATATTTTATTAAAAAGATAATTTATTAAATCAAATTTCTCTAGTTTCTCATCAACATTATCGCCTTTATTTAATTTTAATTTTAATTTTTCAATATATCCATAGACCCTATTCTTATATTGATAATAAGTAAAATCTCTTTTAATATTTTGATAATCTAAACCCTTAACATTTATTCCTGTTAATATATAATCTTTAATTTTATTAAAAATCACCTCATCATAAATATTACTTTCACAATCGTGTAATTCTTTTGCCAATAACTTATTAAAAAGTGAATTAGGATTATCTTGTATATATGTTAAGATTAAACTATCAAGGATATTTTTAAATGAATATACTGAACAATATTGAGACAAACTGCTTGAGATATTTAATGCATTTTTATAATCTAAACCAAGAGATATATTGTTAGATATTTGTTTTGCAATTCCTGCCATTGGTGTACCTGTAGAAGAGACAAAAGAACCTTTTGAAAAAATTGCATTATTTGCTAAATATCTAACAGTATCAATTAACTGTAAGTCATTTTCATTTTTAAGCCTTGAAGTAGCTAAACCTTTGTGCTGTTCATCTAATGCAATAAATTTAAATTCTTTTGATTTTAAGGATATAAGATAAGATGTAGAGAGTAAATTATTTCTGCTTTTATTTTTGTTAATAAAGTCATATTTTTCTGATTCATTCATAATAATAAGATGTTTACCTTCATCATTGTTTATTTCTATCTCAAAATTTGCTATATCAATTTTATTGTAAGTTTTTAAATCATCAAAGTTTATATTATTTTTATTACAAGTAATAATATTAAATAAAATTTTATTGTCTAGTGTACTCTTAAAAGGAGGAAAGTAGAGCTTATTGTTTTTTATCTTTGCAAATAAAGAAAAGTTTGTTGAATAATTTTTTAACTCCTGTTTATATTCAGGAGAAATATCTGCAACTTTTGATTTTATAGATGGATTTAAAGGATTATAATATTTATATAAAATTTCATAATATTCATTTTTATTTACAAACTCTGTAAGTCGTTTAATTTGACTATCATTTGTAATATAGTTTATTACGTGTACCTTTAAATCTTCATTTATCTCTATATTTAACTTTGTTAGACTTGCAGTAATAAATTTATTATCAAATTTTTCTAAATTAATTTTATAGCTATCTGTTATTTCTATACCTTTTATATCATAGTATATAGATTCACTTAATTCTAAATTATCATTTATATATTTTATTAAAATAGTATTGAAAACTATTTCTAATAAATTATCTATTTCATTTTTATCTATATCTTTTACTTCATCTTTTAAACTTTCCTTGTACTTATTAAAGATTATTTTCATATAACTTTTTAGCTCTTCTTCTTTTCTTGCAACAAGAATAATTTTTTTTTCATTTGAAATTCTTTGTATCTTTTCTGTAATAACAAAATTATTTTCAACAAGAGTTTCAATTATTTTATTTTTATCATTTAAGTCAGAAGTGAATCTATGTTGTGAAAATTCTAATTCTTTTTCAATATTAATATCAAAATCATAATATGTAGAAAAATGACATTTGTTTGAAATTTTTTTATTAGAAATTATTTTTTCTGGTTTAATATTAGATTCTTTTGAATTTATGTCAATACTATATAAAAGATTCTTAGAAATTATATCAATTCCCACTTCTTGTTCAGTCAATGTTTTTATTTGTAAAAAGGAATCAATATATTTAAGATTATAACGCTCTATCTTATTCAGGATTTCTTCTACATTATTGGTATCTAAATAGTGTTGTTCATACAATTTTTGTATATATATAAATGTTTTTTTTAAGAAATGTTCATTTTTATCATCTACTGTATCAAAATCCAATATTTTTATAAAAGGACTTAATTCATATTGTTTTTTTATTTGATTTATACTTTTATTTTTTATAAAACTTGATATTTGTTCCATTTCTTTTGAATAATTGTTTATTAATATTTCACTATCAGCTTTTAATGAATCTTTATCAGTCGATGAAGAAATATATTTTTTTAATCCTCCAATTAAATTTGGGGTATAGGCAGTAATCATATTTATTGGAATTTCTATAACTCTTTCTTTTTTAATATTTGTTATCTTTTCACTAGTCCCATAAACTTTTATATCTTTTGCTAATAGAGGGAACATATCAATTAATTGTGAAACAATATCATCTTTATTTTTATTTTGAACAAACATTTTTCCTTTTGTTTTTCCATCTAGCATTGAGTTTAATAATAGAATTGTTGCCATTGTTCTTGTTTTTCCCATCCTCATCTCATAAAAGAGTTGTAATATCTCTTTTTTATTTTTATCTGAAAGAGAAACAAAACTTAAAGCCTCTCTATATTGAAAATCTTTTAATTTTAAGATTTTAAGAAAAACAACATCATTTATTTTAAATAGATCTTTATAGTTTTTTAATAGTTCTTCTTTATTTATTGTATTTTCTAATTCTTTTATTTTGTTAATTTTATTTTTCATTAATTCATTTATAGCAAATAGTTTTATTGTTTTTATACTATTGTTTTTCTCTGTCTTTTTGTCTTTTAAAATTTTGAATAAATTATTCTCTATTATTTTATATAATTGAATATTATCTTCACAAATTTTTTCTTTTAATGTTTTTAAGAATATTATTTTGTTTTTTTCAAGAGCATTTAGTTCTTTATTTTTAAAATTGATTTCTAAAAAAGATATTATTCTTTCTTTTATATTTTCATTTATAGTTGTGTCGGTTTTTAACTGTTTGATATATTTAACTGTTGATAATGGAAAATAAAACTCTTTATAATACATATCTAATTTAAATTTATGTGCAATAATCATTATCTTATCTTCGAAGTCACTATTCTCTGTATTATTATTTACAAGCTCAGGTATGATTGAGTGTAGATACTTATTAAATTCATTTATGTCTATATTATATGTTTTTATAAAATCATTTTTAAAGTTTTCAATATAAGTAATAAGACTATTAGAGATTTTATTTAAAGTTGTTGCATTTAAAGGATCAATTTCAACATAATTTTTTATATCAAAAATATTCTTTTTTTCCAAGTATTTATAGAATGTTGCAGTTGGAATAGACAATTTTGCTAAATCATTGCCTTGTGCATCTACAAAAGAAAATATTTCATCCATTATCAGCGTTGAATCTAAATGATTTACTTTTTTTAAATTCTTAATCATCAAATATTCTGATTTATCTACATACTCTTTTATTTCTTTAATCCTTTCTTTTATTAAATCTTTAGATAATTCATATTCTTCTGTTAAAATTTCTGATATAAAGTTAATAAAAAAATCTTTATCTTTTTCTTTATTTAATTCAATTGTTTTAGGTAAATATGAGAATTTCATTGCACCTAAGTTATAACTTGTTACTTTATCCTTCCCTCCACTGTTTATAATATTAAAATCATTTTTGTTTTTATCCCATAATGAAAATGACTTTTTAGCTGAAGGAAAATCTATTCCTAGACTTTTACAAATATTTGAAATAGTATTTCCAAGTGGAGTTCTAGTAATAAAACTTTTAAGAGGTAAATTATGTACAATATCTTTAACAGAAACTAATTCTTTTGTATCATAATAAAAAGATACAGGAATAGCTTTCTTTGAATAGGGAATATTAAATGATGCCATTTCTCTTAATAGATCATGCTCTATTACGTTTTTATAATTTTTCTTGATGAGGTCAAAATCTTTTTTATTATCATCAATTTTTGCCAATTCTTTTTCTATATTTAGATGATTAAAATCAATTGAATTCATTAAAATATAATTTCTTGAAAATTTCTCTTGAGAAATTATATTTTCAACTTCTTCTATATTAATTGATTTTGATAAGTCAATTTCCATAATATTATTTTTAGAAGTTTTAGCAAGATATAAATAAGTAATATTTGATTTGTTATCTTTGTCTAAAATATTACCATTAATAGAAATTGCTGTATTATTTAAAACTTTACTTTTAATCTTTTCATATATATTTGTTTGTATAGCAACTAAAGAGTTTGTATTTATAAAGAATTCATGAAATAGTTCTTTTAGCAAGTTTTCATCATTAATATGTTTAAAATTAAAAAATCTTATTTGTTCATTTTCAATTTTGCTATTAGCAATTAAATCTAAAATATTTGCATTATTAATATTATAAAAAGAATTATCTTTATTTGAATATTCTTTGATTTTTTCTTCTTCTGATGTAAATATAACAAATTTAGTTTCATCAACAGAATGTAATTGTTTAAACTTTATATTTTCAAATGATTGTTTTTCTACATTGTTAATATTCATAAATATTAAACTATCACTTAATTTTTGAAGTAATGCTTTTACTGTTAAAAAGAATGGATCTTCTGCTGCAATAGTAAAAAAAACTGAACTTTCTATAATTTGTTTTAAATTTTTAACTGATTTTGCAGCATATATAGTTTCAATTGTTTTTTTTAAATCTATCAATTCTGGATAAGAAGTTTTTGCTATATCAAAAA
>ERZ1673961.485-NODE-485-length-15688-cov-110.888185_pt1 | contig 15688 bp, 16 predicted proteins | sample MGYA00580189_ERZ1673961 | MGnify/ENA primary metagenome ERZ1673961 (study PRJEB41334, sample SAMN05608105) | rock metagenome | biome: terrestrial subsurface; feature: shale formation; material: shale | place: USA: Pennsylvania ... | reverse complement strand
GTTTAGTAGGTTTACAAATTCACTAGTTTATGATGGTGGAATTTGCAAGCGGCTCTATAGAAATATTTTACAATAGACAGAGATTACATTCATCAAATAATTATATGTCACCAACTGAGTTTGAAGAGAAAATGTTACAATTAGAAATGGTTAGTTAAATTGAAAATTTTGTGTCCTATAAAGTGTTGACAGATCAAAGAGTTCCAAAACTATTATAAAGACCTTGCTAAAAGAGTAAGGGGTAAAGATAACAATGGAGTTGCCCTTAAAAAAGAAGAAAAAGTTGACTTATTAATTGTTGTAGGGATGTTTTTAACAGGTTTTGACGCACCTACCTTAAACACTTTATTTGTAGATAAAAATCTTAGATATCATGGATTGATGCAAGCATATTCAAGAACAAATAGAATATATGATGCTACAAAAACCTTTGGAAATATAGTAACTTTTAGAAACTTAGAAGATGCAACAGTTGAAGCAATTACTCTTTTTGGTGATAACAATACTAAAAATGTTGTATTAGAAAAAAGCTATGATGAATATATGGATGGTTTCACCGATCCAACATCAGGAGAAGCTAGACGAGGGTATTTAGAAATCACTAAAGAATTAGAACAGAAATTTCCTAATCCTGATGAAATAGAAAGAGAAAAAGATAAAAAAGAGTTTGCTAAACTTTTTGGTGAGTACTTAAGAGCTGAGAGTGTACTGCAAAATTATGATGAATTTTCAGCATTAAAAGCATTACAAGATTTAGATATAGATGATAATGAAGCAGTTGAAGAGTTTAAATCTAAACACTATTTAGATGATGAAAAATTTGAAAATCTGAAAAATGAGAAGATACCATCAGAGCGTTTAATCCAAGACTATAAATCAACCTATAATGACATTAGAGAATGGATAAGAACTCAAAAAACTTCAAATGAAAAAGAGAGTTCAAATATTGATTGGAACGATATTGTATTTGAGGTTGATTTATTAAAATCTCAAGAGATAAATCTTGATTATATTTTAGAGTTAATTTTTGAACATAACAAGAAAGTTAAAGATAAAGTAGCCTTAGTAGAAGAAGTAAGAAGACTAATTAGAGCAAGTTTAGGAAATCGTGCAAAAGAGAGTTTAATTGTTGATTTTATTAATCAAACAAACTTAGACGATATTGGAGATAAAGCAAGTATTATTGACGGATTTTATAAATTTGCACAAACAGAACAAAAAAAAGAAGCTAATGAATTAATAGTCGAAGAAAATTTAAATGAAGAAGCTACTAAACGATATATGATGACATCACTTAAGCGTGAATATGCAAGTGAGAATGGAACAGAGTTAAATTCAATATTACCTAAAATGAGTCCATTAAATTCTCAGTATTTAACTAAAAAACAAAGTGTATTTCAAAAAATAGCTTTATTTGTTGAGAAGTTTAAAGGTGTGGGTGGAAAGTTATAGAAAAGATATTATTAATAATCTAAGATTATTATCATTTATTTTATAAAAAGATTTCCACTGTAGAAAATTTTAGATTTATGGAGTATTAATTTAAGACACATTATGGAATGACACCAAAAATTAATTTATTTAATTAATATAATAATTTAGAGAAAATTGTAAATAATTAAAACAATATCTATTAAAACCTTTTATTAGAGTGTAAAAGAGATAAAGGTTAATCTATAAATTTTGTAGATATTAATATCTTTCTTTTTTATAGAAACTATTTTACATAGATTCTACTATCTATAAAATTTATAGATTATAAATTTATTTTAAGAATTCAGATAATAGGATTTTAAGAATTTTATATTTTAATTTGTCTTATTATCAAGTGCAATCCAAAAATGCACCACCTTATAACACCTATTTGTAAGAATAAATCAAGAATTAATATACAATTGACTAAATAAGATTGAGATTTATAAAATCACAGATAAAAAGCAAAAAGAAAAATTTTCTACCGTAGAAAATTTTAATTAAATGCTACTACAGACAATAAAATACTAGTAGAAAATATTCCAATAACTATCAAATGAATAATTATCTTTATTTTTTTCAGTGTAAAACTTTAAATTCTGTTTTTTACTATGAAATTTTAATAGCTCATCTTTTGAGTACCCTATTCTTTCAAGGTAATATCCTGCTAGTTGAAAATATGGATATATGAATTTGAAGTTATCAATAACATCATAGATAATATCTATACTCAGTGAGTCTTTAATTTTTGAGAAAACTTCAATTACTCTACTGCTTGATTGGAAATAGTGAATATTACTAATAATTTCTACAAATGATCTGTTAATTGATGAAATTTTATACCCATTGTATTTTATAATCTCAAAAGAGTTAGTATTGTTAGCTTCAAGTAAAATGATATTATAATTTTCTATTTTATCATGTGCAGTAGTTCTTTTAGGTTTCTTCTTAAATGCATTATCTATATTTTCTTGGATTAGATTTATACTCCCCTGCTCTACTCTTTTAGTTCTTTCTTTTGAAACAAATATATAATTATTTCTAAAATCTGTAAGTCCTTGAATATTAAGTGTAGTAGTCATTGAGAAAAAAGTATTTTTACTTAAAGAATTACAAAAATCAAGAACATTAAAAGTTTTATTAAAAGTATATCTTGTTTTTAAATGTCCTCTTATATTAATACTTTTTTGAATTAATCCTTCATCTATAAGTTTTAATAAAAAAGAATCAAGAGATAAACTATTTGAAATTAAAGATTGCTCTTTTAATGAATGTAATATAACTTTTATTTCTTCAATAGAAAAATATTCATTATGTTCAAAAAGCGTGAGTATTTGATTTTTATTTAATGTAAAATAATCTTTTTTCATAATAACCTAAGTAAAGTAAATTTACTTTACTATATCAGATTTATTAAATTTTGTCAAGAAAGTTAACTGTTGACTTTTGACTAATTTCTGATATAATTAAGTAAATTTACTTAATTAAGGTATAGGATGAAAATATTTGTAGTTAAGAATCAACAACTTTTAGGCTCATTAATTGAAGAAAATGGAAATATAAAATTTATCCTCTTAATGCTAAAAACCTCTTCTTTTAAGGAGAGGATGTAAGCATATTAACTTGGTAATATTAGCTTGGTGTTTCTTGTTGTTCAATGTATTTTTTAACAACATCTAAACTTGCACCGCCACAACTTCCTGCAAAATAACTTGGACTCCAAAGTGATTTGCCCCATAATTTAGAATCAACACTTTTAAATCTTTGTTGTCTTACTTTTCTACTTGAAACACCTTTTAAAGAGTTTACAAGTTTTGAAACAGAAACTTTTGGTGGATAATTAACCAATAAATGTATATGGTCACTCTCTCCATCGCACTCAATTAACTCTGCTTCAAAATCATTACACACTTTTTCAAATATAGGTTTCATAAAATCAATTACTTCTTTAGTAAATGCTTTTCTTCTATATTTAGTAATAAATACCAAATGTATGTGCATTAAAAAAACACAATGTCTGCCTGTTCTAATATCTTTTAAATTTTCCATAGACCAATTATATAATATTAAAAATAAATATGCTATAATACTATTATGAAAAACGAAAAAACAGTAAATCTAGGTTACAAATATAGACTTTATCCTACTAAAGACCAAATTAAAATACTAAACCATCAAATGTATATTTATAATCAAGCTTATAATATTTGTTTGAATCTTTGGCAAAAAGAAAATAGCAAGAATAAAGATTTGCCTAAAGAAAACAGAGTATTTAGAAATGCTGTTAGTTATGATACAGTTGTTAAAAGAGCATTAAGGCTTAGAAAAGTATCTTTCTCAACTGTTGTAACCCAACAAGCAAGAATTAACTTTTTAAAAGCTGTTAAAAAAGCATTTAGTAAAGAAACTGTATCAGCTAGATTAAAAGCTATTGAAAATGCAACTACTCCAAAAGAGAAAGCTAAAGCTTTTAAATTGGGTATGCCCACTTTTAAATCAAGTAGAGATATTTTTCAATCATTTAATTGGAATAATCAAGGCTATCAAATATTAGATGATATTAATAATAATTCAAGATTTAAAACCCTTAGACTTTTAAAAACAAACTTTAGATTTAGATACCATAGAGTTTTTCCAAATAATTATAAGCTATCATCAATTACCATCTCAAAAGATTCAATAGGTTATTATGTGAGCTTTGGAATAGAGTTTAAAAAACAAATAGATTTAGTAGTGTCAAAAGATAATATTGATATTTCTAAGTCTATTGGTATTGACTTAAACGCTTACAACTTTGCTGTATCTACAGATGTTAATTTCATCCAAGATTCTAATGTTTCTACTGTTAATCAAAATCATTTAATAGATAATGGAGCAACTAACAGAAAAGGTTTAAAATATGCAAAATATGTAAAACTTTTAGAGAGAAAACAAAGCAGAAGAGTTTTAAAAGAATTCAAAAACAGTAAACAAAATAAAACCAAATTTAAATTAGGAAATAACCATAAAAAGAGCCAAAATAAATTAAATAAACTAACTAAAAAAATCTCAAATCAAAAGATAGATTTGTACCACAAAATTACTACACAATTAACAAATAAGTTTGACCTGATAGTAGTTGAAGATTTAAAAACAAAAAATATGTCTAAAAGTTCAAAAGGAAATGAGATAACTCATGGAAAAAGAGTAAAACAAAAATCAGGACTAAATAGAACAATTTTAAATGCTTCATTCTATCAATTTGTATCAATGATACAATATAAAACTACAATGCTAAATGACAAACTATTTGTAAAAATAAATCCACAATATACCTCACAAGAGTGTTCACATTGTGGAAACATAGATAAAGGCAATCGTCCAAAACAAGATAAGTTTAAATGTACAGCTTGTGGGTTTGAAATAAATCCTGATATACAAGCATCTCAAACTATTTTAAAAAGAGGATTGGAGTCGTTTGGGCTAGGAACTAGCCTTGTGGACTCAAATAAACACAAAGCCTTTCGCTCAGAAACATTAGTTTTTGCTAGTTAGGAAGCTTCGCCCTTTAGGGCGGAGTGAGTTCACGAAGCCATATAGCAAATATTATTCTACTTATGCAGGAAATGATAAAGATAGAAGTTATATACCTTTTCTATTGATAAATGAACATATTTTTATGACTCTTGCAAGAGATTTAGGTTTTTCAGTTCCTTATAATGCAATTATTAAAGATGGCAATGACTATCACTACATTATTAAAAGATTTGATAGATATGAAAAACTTAAAATCGATCATCAAGAAATCTTAACACTGATGAATAAAAAAAGTGATCAAAAATATACAATTACAATGAGAGATATTTTTGAAACAGTTAAAGAATATATATCTCAAAATGAGATAGAAGAACTTTATCGGTTTATAATATTTTCAATAGTTATAGGACATGGAGATTTACATGGTAAGAATTTATCATTGATTTATTTGAGTAATAAATTTGATGAAAAAAATATGCAACTTTCTCCTTATTATGATATTTCAACAACTAAAATATATAAAGATACAAAAGTCAATGATATAGGCTTAAAAATTGGAAGTAAAAAAAGAAATATAAAAAGAATTGACCTACTCTCTTTTGCAAAACTAATTAAAATTTCTGATGATAGAGCAAAAGAATTAATTAAAGAAGTTTCTTATAAATTCAAAGATACTTTTGAAAGATATATTGAAAAGTTACCAAGTTCTATAAAATCATTGCCTTATCATGTAAATAAATATGGCGGAATAAAACCTTTTGAAGAAGTTCTAAAAGAATACTATAAGAATAGGGTGGATAGCTTATATAAAAAAGAATTTATTGAGAAATTAGAAGCTAAAAATACACAAGAAGATGATATTTGGGATTAATAATATATTAGTTTTATTAATTTTCTACAATATTCATTTTAATAAATTTTCTACGGTAGAAAAATTAAATATATTTTACGAATATAGTATCGTACTATTGACAAAATTATAAAATGCGATTATAATGTCGTAAAAATTAAGTAAAATTTTCTACCGTAGAAAATTAAAGGAAATATGATGCCTCTTAGATTTGAGAATAGAAAACCAACAAATGCAGAACTGGCAAAACATAAAGGGTATAAGAATGAGAGTTCTTTTAGAGCTTTTGCAAATGCTAATCCAGAAGAAGCAGAAAAAACAATATTGGATTATAAAGGAGAAAACTACCCTTTCTTACAAATTGAAGATTATGCAAAATTTCATTATCCAGATGAAAAGGTAGAAGTTGTTGTCAAAGATTTAAAAGAAAAAATCTTAAATAATAAAATACCAGGAACAATCTATACAGATGGTAATAACAATAGGAATATTTATCTACCTGCAATTTATCCATATATTGAAGAAATTTTAAAAGAGTTAGATAATCTTAGAAAAACAAAAGTTATTTGTATTGGTAATTATAAAGGTGGAGTAGGTAAAACTACAAATCTTTGTAATATTGCAGGAATTCTTGCATATTTAAGAAAGAAAGTTTTACTTATAGATAATGATGTACAAGGTAATTGTACAACTTCTTTTGGTTATATAAGAGAAGACTTTGAAAATACATTAGTAGAGTTAATTACAAAAGTTAATGACTCTGATATAAAAGAAGTTTTAAGAAGATCAATTGTAAATATTGACACAGAGGATTATTTTGAGAATGGAATAGGGGGAAAAATTGATTTAATCCCAAATTCACCAGTTGTAATGGAACTTGCAGAAGATTTGCCAACATACAGTAGAAATCTAGGAACAATGGAAAACACATTAAAAAAATTAATTTCTTATGTAAAAGATGATTATGATTATATTTTAATTGATTTACCACCTGCAGTTAATTTATTCCTTAGAATGTCAATTATGGCATCTGATTATTTCGTATTCTCTTTAACACCTGAAACTTTTTCAAGAGATGGAATTCCTTCAATTATTAGACCTGTTATAAAACAAGCTAAAATATATAAAGAAGAAGTAGGTAAGGAATATAAGATTTTAGGAGCAATAAATTCAATGTATGAAACTGGAAGAGTTCAACAGCAAATTAATACTGAAAACTCTAATGAAAAGCTAATTGAATTATTAGGTGAAGATTATACATTATTTGATACATTTATTCCAAAAAATAAGATTTTTGATGGTGCACAGTTAGCAGCTAATAGTGCAGCGATATTTGAAGCTCCTACAGATAAAGGTGTTAGAAGTTTCTTTGATTTAACAAAAGATATAGTTACAAGAATGTATCTTGAAGAACTTAAAAACTAAAGTAGGGTAGAGCAATGGAAAATTTTAAAGATTATGAAAAAAAGAGTCTTGAAGAATTAATTGAGTTATTATCTAATGCGGATAAAAAAGCAATTAAATCTTTTCAAGCTTATATGACACGAAAAGGTCAAGTGAAGGTAGCCCTTAATGTTATTGCAAAATTAAGTCAAAAAAAACATACTAAATCTGTATTATCTGAAAGAAGGTTAGAATCTACAGATAATACAGAGTCTAACTATTTAAATTTAGATGAAATTCAACCCAACCCTAGACAAGTAAGAAAGATATTTTCACAAAAAGATATTCAAGCTAAAAAAGATAGTATTAAAGCAAATAAACAAATTACTCCAATTATTGTATATAAAAATAAAGATAAAAATATTTATTTAATTGAAGGTCAATTAAGACTTGCTGCTTTTAAAGAATTAAGAGCGGAAGAGGGGGATAAATACAATAAGATTAAAGTAGATTATCTTAAAAAAGATGAATATAATGAAAAAGATTTTAGAAAAGATGCATTAACAGCAAATGAAGCATCTACAAAAATGCATATGTTTGATTTAGCAATTAATTATAAAGAAGCTTATGAAGAAGAAAAGCAAGATAACCATAAATTAACTTATGATGAATTTGCCGCAATGTATGGTAAAACTAGAACTTATGTGTATGACTATATTAAAATAGCATCTATTATTGAAGAACAAAAAGAACTTGCAGACAAGTTATTAGAGCTTGAAATATCTAGTAGAAGATTAATACTTGCAGTTGCAGCACTTAATGTTAAAGTAGACAAAAAAGTAGAATTGGTTAATAAGTATAATAAGGGTGAGCTTAAAATAACTGATATTGAAAAATTAAATATAAAAGAGAGTAAACCAAAACAAAAGGTAGTTAAAGAGCTAACTCTTTTAGATGAAGTAAATTCAATTAAAAAAATTGTACCTGCATCAAAATATAAAAAGTTAGCTAAAGAAGACAAAATTTTTGTTGATGCTAAGTTAGAAAAAATTAAAAAAATAATGGAAGAAATTAAAACTAAATTTGACTAAAACAAAATAACAACTAGAAATTAATAGGTTCTAGTTGTTAACTATCTCATAATCTCACAATATAATTTATGCTTAAATTAGTAATTTTGAATAAAAATAAGTTTTATTAAAAAAGCTACTACAAAAAGAATTATTTTGTTGCTTTAGGTAAATTAATCTCACAAATATAAATAATCTAATTAACATATACTAAAAATACCAATTTAAAACTCAAATAAGCCACTATAAATTAAAAATATAAAAAATTAATACAAAGGGTAGGGTAGAATAAAAAAGCGCTTTATTTTCAAAGTAAGCTCTTTTAAAAAGCTTGTCTTGACTTTTAGTGGCATTGTAATTTATGATTAAATTATGTTGTTTAAAAAGTTTTTCAGTTTGGATAATTGCATTTTGTTTTATTTCATCATATTGAATAAATTACAAATATTGGAATTTTGGAATATTTCTAAACAAGTATCTCCTAATTTTTCATCATTAATAGTTGTTTCTTTTTTAAAAACTTCTTGTCCATTACAATTCTTTTTGCAGTTTTTTTACTGAATAGTATGCTTTAGCTTGTAAATTAGATATTCTAATTTTACTTTTGCTCATTATAGTAACCTACTTTTGTAATTAGATGATTTAGCATTAACAAATGTACATTTTACAATATATACATAATGTACTATATAGAACACTACTCTAGCCACGCTATTTTCGAATGTTCTTAACAAAGATAGCTACAACCTTTGTCAAACATAGCTACAACTGTTGTTATATATAGCTACAACTATGACAAGATATAGCTACAACTATGTCAAACATAGCTACAACTGTTGTTATATAATTTTATAAAGTTTTTGACAATGCTTATAACTGCAAGAGTAGGTTACTATTAAGTAGATTTTTAACATAGCTACAACTGTTGTTACATAATTTAGCATTAACAAATGTACATTTTACAATATATACATAATGTACTATATAGAACACTACTCTAGCCACGCTATTTTCGAATGTTCTTAACAAAGATAGCTACAACCTTTGTCAAACATTATAATGGCCTGATTTGTCAAGACACACTTTCCTAAAATTTATTTCCCTCTTGTAATAAACATAAAAATTAATTTTATTATTATTATTATGTTTGTATAAGCATTAAAGAATAAATAATTTATACTTAATTTAATGATTTAAATAAAATAGAATATTTATTTGTTAGAAATACTACTAACCTTAGTTGAAAATTGACAAATTTAAAATTAAGATACATTAATATGTGTATTTTTAATTAGTTATGCTATAATACACATAATATTGTATTAAAGGTTTAAAATGATTCATGTAAATGCTTGGGGAAAAGAGATAGGAAAACTTATTAATGATAGAGGAGCTTTAAAGTTTAAATACTCTGAAGATAATCTATTTGAATTCTCTCCTATTAAAATGCCTAACAATAGCAAAACTGTTTACTCATTTTCACATCTTTCGTTCCAATATGGCTTACCAGGATTAATTAGTGACCATCTACCTGGAAGCTATGGAATGGACTACATGAATAGATTTATTTACAAAGAACTTGGAAGAATGCCCTCAATTTTAGAAAAGCTACAGTTCCTTGGAAGTCATACAGTTGGAGCTTTAGAGTTTGTACCCTCTATGCAGGATGAATCTCAAAATCAAATCTTAAATATTAAAAATCTTTACGAGGACTCAAAAAAGATACTAATGGAAGAGAATGAAGATAGTGTTTCTCCTACATTAAAAACTTTATTAGCTCTTTCTAACTCAGCAGGTGGAGGAGCAAGAGCAAAGGCATTAGTAGGCTACAATAGAGATACTGCAATGATTAGCTTAACAAAAAGGCAAGGTGATTTTCCAGAAGGCTTTCTTCCTGCAATAATTAAATATGATGATCAAGACATCTCTATGTATCCAATGTTAGCACAAGAATATAAGACTGCATCTATCCCAACTAAATTAGAGTATATATATCACTTGATGGCTAAAAAGACTGGATTAATCATGAGTCCATGTGAACTTCTTGAATCTGATGGTAGAAGTCATTTTTTAACATATAGGTTTGATAAAAGAGGTGATGAAAGATTTCATATGCACTCTTTTTCAGGAATGATGCATTTTAATCCACAAGAAACAGAACATAGTTATACAGATATGTTAAGAGTAGCCCAAAAGCTAAACTTACCGCAAAACAACAAAGAAGAGATTGTAAAGGTAGTATTATTTAATGCAATTTTTGGAAATAGAGACGACCATACAAGAAACTTCTCTTTTTTAATGAACAAAGATGGCAAATGGGCCTTTGCACCAGCATATGATTTAACTTATACAAGCAATGGATATCATCAAATGCTTTTAAATGTTACATCTTTAAATAGAGCACCTTTTCAAAAACTTGTTGAAAGTTTTGCTCCATTTGGTATAAGCAGTCAGTTTTTAAAAGAAATCATAGAAAAAATGATTCATATTAAACATAGTCATTTGGAATCAGAGTGTATAAATCATGGTATTCCTAAAAGCTTTACAGAGCATATATTCAAAGATACAAAAATAGTAGATGAACTTTTTTTGCAAGGAGCATAAATGGAAGCAGCATCAGATTTTAGCTTAGCTACAGTAGATGAGATTGTAAAAGAGATTGCAAAAAGAGCAAAAGCAAAAAGAAAGAGCAACCCAAAAAGATATGGAACTCAAAAAGAGTTTGCTAAGCATATAGGAATGCCACATAGAAGCTATCAAGAGTTTGAGATAAAAGGGAAAATATCCTTTGAAAACCTTATAAAGGTTTTAATAGGACTTGACTCTATTGATGAACTAAGTGAACTTTTACTGCCTAATGATGTAGAACTTTTTGAGGCTAAAAATAGTTCAACAAAAAGTACTACAAAACAGAAGTCATCTCAAAAAACATATGGCAAAACTTTTGATATTGACATACCAGATGTTTTTAATAACTAAATAGCTAAAAGTGACTATCCAAAGATACGTTTAAAGCTTGCAAAGATGGAGCTTTAGGCTCTTTAATTAAACAACTTACAGAAGCTGAGATAGATTCACATGTAACACAAGATTAAACAAGTAATCGTAAGAATAGCTATGCTATAAAGACTATGAAAAGTAACCATGGTTTCTTTGAGAGACCGTTAAATATTCCGTGTCAACATAATTCTGATAGGATAAAATCCTATCACATCCAAACTTAAATTTTAAGTTCATTATCCAATCTACCCTCGAAAAATATAGCCAATTGAGAGAGGGTTAGATTCCAATTCCATATCGGCATATTCCATTTTTTTATAGCATTTTGAATCCCCATATAAAGCAACTTTAATAGGCTGTTTTCATTTGTAAAGGCTCCTTTTGTTTTTGTGAGTTTTCTAAATTGTCTATGTACAGATTCAATAATATTAGTAGTATAGATAACTTTTCTAATCTCTGGTGGGTATTTGAAATACACTGATAGGTTTTCCCATTTATTTTGCCAAGATTGAAGTACGATAGGATATTTCTTACCCCATTTTTCATCAAGTAATAGAAGTGCATCTTCAGCAGCTTCTTTTGAGACAGCTTGATACACAGGTTTAAGATCAGCCATAAACTCTTTATGGTTTTTAGAAGCTACATATCTTATTGAATTTCTAATTTGATGTATAATGCACAGTTGTACCTCAGTTTGTGGAAAGATTGTCTTTATAGCTTCAGGAAAGCCTTTTAAACCATCAACAGAAGCTATGAGTATATCTTGTATTCCACGATTGTTTAAATCAGTTAGAACACTAAGCCAGAAGTTTGCACCTTCACTTTCACTAAGATATAATCCTAATATATCTTTTTTCCCATCCATATCAACACCAAGTATTGTATAAACAGCTTTTGATACATACTTCCCACCATCTTTGACTTTATAATGGATCGCATCAGGATATATTGCATCAAGAGGTCTACTCTGCCACTCTTTTACCTTTGTAATGATCTTATCTGTTATAGTACTAATTGTTGCAGTTGAAATAGATACTTGATATATCTCTTCTATATGGGATGATATATCACTATAGCTCATACCCAACCCATACATTGAAAGTATTTTTTCTTCTATCTCATTTGAGATTGTTGTTTGATGTTTTTTTACTATTTGAGGTTCAAAGGTACCATTTCTATCTCTTGGAATTTCAAGCTCAAAGCTACCATCAGATAAACCTTTGATAGTTTTTTTATTTACACCATTTTTTCTGTTCTTATTTCCTGATAGTACATCATTTGCAATATGTGATTCTACTTCTGCTTCAAGTGCAGCTTCTGTAAGTTGTTTTATAAGTGGAGCTAAAAGTCCATCTTTACCTGTTAGATTCTTACCACCTTTGAATTGCTCTAATACTTCATTAAAGTCAAAGTCTATTTTCTCTTCCATTGTCAATCCTTGATATTATTTTATCAGATTGACACGGAATTTCTAACACTCCCTTCTTTGAACTTGATATTATTTTATTAGATTGACACGGAATTTCTAACACTCCCTTCCAAGAGATAGAATTGGAAGCTTTGAATCTGAGATTGTAAAGAAAAATCAACGTACAATTAAATGTAGTTTGATAAACTAATTCATTTATTTAAACATAGGACTTGTAAGCCTCCCCTTAAACCATACCAGTATTAATTTTTAATAAACTCTTTTAAATATTTCAATATAAAAGGAAGTACTGTAAACTCCTTATTTTTTATAAAGTACTCATTTAAAGAGTTTAAAATCATATCTATGCAAAAATCTTTTTTACTAAACTCTATTCTTCTAACAACAATACCTTTAGACATTTTAATATCTGGATTCAATACATTAGCACTATAGTATTCCATACTGTAATCATCTTTATGATAATTAATTCCTGACAATCCATTAAGCGTATCTTTTCGATAAATAACCCTTCTTAATCTTGGTTTGATCCGGTTACACTTATTCATACTTAGAACATTAAAAGATTCTAAGGTAAAATATCAATATGAATAAAGGTAAAGAAGAATGAGAAATAGTCAGTACACAAGAGAATTTAGAGATTCAACAATTCAATTAGCACTTAATAGTGAGAAATCGATTTTGCAAATAGCAAAAGATTTGGATGTGAATCCAAAAACAATATACAATTGGGTTAGAGCATATAAAAAAGCAAATAACATACCAATTCCACCCCTTGGAAAATCTTCCATCACAAACACTTCAACAGTAAAAGAAACACAAAATGATGAAGTCAAAAGGTTAAGAGCAGAGAATAAACTTTTAAAGCAAAAAAGAGACATATTAAAAAAGGCAACAGCGTATTTCGCAAAAGAAATTCTATAAAATACGCGTGGATAAAAGAGAATAAAATGAATTTCGAGATAAGTGCAATGTGTAGGATTTTACAAGTGGATAAATCAAGCTATTATCATTGGATTAAGTCTGGTTGTCCAGTAGTAAAAGTTGATGAGAAACTGACTGAACTAATAGAAATAATATTTGTACAAGGTCGGCAAAATTACGGAACTAGACGCATAAAAGAGAGACTATTACAAAGATATGGAATCATTGTATCACGAAGACGAATAGGTGCTATTATGAGATATTTAGGATTGCAAGCAAAGACTAAAAAGCGATATAAAATCAATACAACCAATTCAAATCATAATTTACCAATTGCTCCAAATCTTTTAAATAGAGATTTTTATGCGAGTAATCCTGATGAGAAATATGTAGGTGATATTACCTATATTCCTACATCTGAAGGATGGTTATATTTAGCCACAGTAATAGATTTATATTCTCGTAAAATAGTAGGTTGGTCAATGGATGATACAATGAAAGTATCTCTTGTAAATGATGCACTAAATATGGCAATAACAAATAGAAACCCACCCAAAGGACTTATCTGGCATACAGATAGAGGAAGTCAGTACGCTTCTTATTCTCACAGAGATTTAGTACAAGAAAATGGAATCATTCAAAGTATGTCGAGAAAAGGAAATTGCTGGGATAATGCAGTGGCAGAAAGTTTCTTTCATACACTCAAAACGGAGCTAGTTTATCACGAATTATACGAAACAAAAGCAAAAGCAAATCAATCTATTTTTGAATACATAGAAGTTTATTATAATCGACAAAGAATGCATAGTTCAAATAAAAATTTGTCCCCAGTAGAGTTCGAGAATATGATGTTACAAACTGAAACTGCTGCTTAGAATTTTTTATGATTAGTATGATATAGGGTTGACAGATCAAATAAATGACTTTTTAATGCTTCAACAGTTTTTTCTAGTTCTTGTATTTTTTTATTTAACTCTTCTCTTGTTATCATCTTACACTCCTTGGTTTTTTAATTAAAAATTTATGTATTTCTTCATAGTCAATATCTTTTCTCATTCTCTCTAAGGCTTTTTCTTCTAGTTCTTTTGTATAGAAATTAACTATAAACTCTTCATCTTTTGTTTTGATAATTATCTGACCATCATTAACTAATGCATCATCATAGGTATAAATATAGTCTTCATTAATATTTTTACTAATAAAATAGTCTTCTTTTATACCTGTATTGCTTTGATACTCTAGTTCTGCTTCAAATGCTTCTTCCTTTTTAATAAAAAAAGGAAACTCTACTTTATGAATTTTGTTTACTTTATCTGCTTCTATAAATTGGAACTTTTCAAGGGACTCTAATTGGGTAATCGTATCTTTAGAGTTTTTAAATCTAAATGTTTTACTTAGGTTCTTTAAAAAAGAGTAATGTTTTATTTCTGACTCTAGTTTAGTAATCATTAATTCTTCATTTTGGAAAGCTAAAAATAATTCAACTTTACACTCCCTTAGAACATCAACAGGAAGTTCAAAGTTAGGACTTACTACCTTTTGTGCTTCATCTATAAATATTGAAATAGGATTCTCATCTAATTGAGCTCTTTTTGTTAGCTGCATAAAAATAGATGAATTTAAAGCAGCTAGTATATTTTCAGGAATAGAGTTTGTATTTACAACTACTATTTTTCCTTCATTTAACTCTTTTACTATATCCATACTATCTTTATTAAAAAATTCCATTGCTGCTATATTTGAAAGAGGTGTATTCATACTTGTTATTATTGAATCTAAAGTAGTACTCTCATTTAAAGCTTTTTCTTCATTTAAAAATGTTTGTAGTGCTTCTTTTGCTGTTTTTACTGTGTCTTCTAAATTTATTATCTTGAAGTAGATTTCTTTTTGATTAGTAATTTGATCTTGTACTCTTTCATTAGAGTTAGTATCTATAATTGTAGTTTTCTTAACATAATGACAAATAGAAACAAGTTCATCCATGTTCTTTGTCAAGTGCAATCCAAAAATGCACCAGAATGCAGTGCAAAAGTGCACCACTTA
>ERZ1673961.484-NODE-484-length-15723-cov-8.425517_pt1 | contig 15723 bp, 17 predicted proteins | sample MGYA00580189_ERZ1673961 | MGnify/ENA primary metagenome ERZ1673961 (study PRJEB41334, sample SAMN05608105) | rock metagenome | biome: terrestrial subsurface; feature: shale formation; material: shale | place: USA: Pennsylvania ... | reverse complement strand
ATACGTCAACAAGAGTAGAATAGCAGCAGTAACCTACAAATTTACTCGGGTATTGTCGTGTCAAATATTACTATTACAGAAACTGCGCAAACGCATTTCGCTAATCTTCTCGGTCAACAGCCAGAAGGGACTAACATTCGTATTTTCGTTGTAAACCCAGGTACACAAAACGCTGAATGTGGTGTGTCTTACTGCCCACCTGAAGCGGTGGAAGGAACTGACACAGTGCTCCCATACAGCGGCTTTTCAGCATACGTTGATGAGTTGAGCCTGCCATTCCTTGAAGACGCTGAAATCGACTTCGTTACAGACAAAATGGGTTCTCAACTAACGCTAAAAGCGCCAAACGCTAAAATGCGTAAAGTGTCAGATGATGCACCGCTTGTTGAGCGTGTTGAATACGCTATCCAAACTCAGGTGAACCCACAGCTTGCTGGCCACGGCGGTCACGTAAGTCTGGTTGAAATCACTGATGAAGGTGTTGCTATCGTTGCATTTGGTGGCGGCTGTAACGGCTGTTCAATGGTCGACGTAACACTGAAAGAAGGCATCGAAAAAGAGCTACTAAACCAGTTCTCTGGTGAACTAACTGCGGTTCGCGATGCTACAGAACACGATCGTGGTGACCACTCTTACTACTAAGGTAAGTACTGTCATTGAAAATGGGAGACTCAGGTCTCCCGTTTTTGTATCTAGCATTCGCCAGAGCGATAAATTCCAGCTAGCAACTCAGGCAGACTTTTCATATATTAAGAATCTTACGCACCTCGTAAAAACCCAACGACACCAAGGAGCCAGCGCTATGTCGAAAAGGACCCCACCAGAGATTCTCTCTTGCCAGACGGTCGCAAAGTCTAAGCTGTTTGCAGTGGAAGCCCTCGACCTTCGCTTTTCTAATGGCGAACATCGCACTTACGAGCGTATGAAACCTAGTGGCCGAGATGCCGTTATGGTTGTTCCTGTTACCGAACAGGGCGATCTCCTGTTGGTACGCGAGTACGCGGCTGGTACAGAACGGTATGAGTTGGGTTTTCCCAAAGGTCTAATTGATGCGGGAGAAACGCCACATGAGGCGGCAGACCGCGAGCTGAAAGAAGAAATCGGTTTTGGCTGTAATCAATTAACCGCTTTAAAACAAGTTATCCTCGCACCCTCTTACTTTTCGAGCAAAATGACCCTGTTTTTAGGTCAGGCGTTGTATCCGGAAAAACAAGAAGGCGACGAACCTGAGCCATTAGAAATTGTGCGCTGGCCACTGGCACAGGCTGAAGAGCTCATCACGCACATGGATTTCTGTGAAGCACGCAGCATCACCGCATTGATGTTAGCACTGAAACATTTACGCAATACCACTCGCAACAGTAACCAATAACAACAACAGAGCCAATTCATTGTTGTGAGTAAGGACAATCACCTATGCCAATGACAAAAGATCTATCTCACCTGCTCCCTCAAGTTATTGAGATCGCCCGCAGCGCCGGGCAATTGATCCTCGATATCTATCAAAAAAAGCAATACGAAGAATACACCAAAAGTGATGAAACACCGGTGACCAGCGCTGATATCGCTGCACACAAGTTCATCATTGAACGCCTGAGCGAACTGACTCCGGATATTCCTGTATTGTCTGAAGAAGACGCAGACATCAGCCTGTCAAAACGTGCTCAATGGCAACGCTATTGGCTGGTAGACCCTCTCGATGGTACTCAGGAATTCATTGCACGCAGCGGTGACTTCGCGACGATTATCGCCTTAGTCGACAATAACAAGCCGACGCTAGGCGTTGTTTATGGCCCGGTGTCTGGTGTCACTTATTATGCCTACAGCGGAAAAGGGGCATGGAAAATTCCCGACATGTCGGAGAGCGTGAGAATCCACACTCATAAACATGAGCATCCCGGTCAAAATATTGCGATTGCCATCAGCCGTCGTCAGGACATCAACCGCATCACCAACCGCATGAGCAGCGCCTGGAATTATGAACTGATCCCACTTGGCTCTGCTGCGTTAAAAGCGTGTTTAGTTGCTGAAGGTGCGGTGGACTGTTACCTGCGCTTAGGTCCAACTGGCGAGTGGGACACGGCCGCAACTCAGTGCATTGTTGAAGAGGCTGGAGGTCGTATCCTGAGCACTCAATTGGAACCTCTGTCTTACAATGAGCGTGAAACGTTGGAAAACCCTAACTTCATCGTATTGGGTGATGAATCATTACCTTGGAATGATATTCTTCAGCGAAAAGATTAACTTTCTCTCCCCCAGCAGAGCTAACTTCTATAAGGCCACGAATCTAATTCGTGGCCTTTCTTTTTATTGCTGTACAGCGATTAGGGTATTTGGCCTACTATGATCCAAAAGCTATACAAGCTGCACAAAAATCCATAGATAACTTTAAAATCAATTAGTTATTAAATTTTGTTTGGATGAGGTATTTTCTCGTACAGCAATTTGAGGGTTTGGCCTACCATGATCCAAAAACAAAAAGAGCTGCACATTGGCAGCTCTTTTCTTTGTCTGTTTTAGGCTTTTATTTAAAAGCGCCCTTTGTAATCAAACTCATATTGACCTTGTGCGTTTGGCTTACCGAGCCATTGCAGCTGATCTCCCATCGCAGAAGGGAATTCAGCGCCCGGTTTAAACCATGCTGTCGTCGAGTAACGCTGATTCGGCATTAACTCCGCTGAAAACGCCGCAGAGACTTGCGGGCTATTTTGTTCACCGGATGCGGTCAGCACGCTGTCTTTACAGTTCAAATTGGCGACGACCGGACCGAGATCTAAGCGCCCTAATGGACTTTGTATGCCACTCGCACTCCAAACCAGAGTGCCATCTCCTTCGCTACACCAAGGAGAAGCATACGTTGCATGGTGGATATTGAGCTCCAACTGTCCATCGACACCAACCGGAACTGGCAAGCGCGCCTGCTCAACGACTTTTATCGCCGGGACAGAGGCGACTAAGTCTTTTGCGTAGGCATCACCAAACAAACCATAGCCCACTAGGCCACGTCCTCGCACATCCATATCGCTGCCACGACCAAATCGTACGGCAAATTCTGCTTTACCAGTAAACAAAGCAGACCATTGGAAATCCCAGTTAACTTCACCTAGGTTTTGTCGTTGCCAACGAACATTAGACGCCTGACCTTGCCATATGGTGCCCTGAACGCCCTGAATATCGAGCCCACTTACCTTTGGACTTTGTTTAACAACCCAGGAAACCGGCAGGCCCATTAATAAACTCACAGAAAAGCAGACAATAAAGATGCCTGCATAAAGTACAACTCGCTTCAATTTATCCTCGCTTAAACTGCAGGCGATTCACCTCGATCATGCCCGCCTGTTCGGTTCGATCAATATCTAAGAACTCCACCTCGATGCCTTGCTGCTCTTTCAAATAGCGTAACCAATCTACCAACTGGTTAAAGGCTAAAGGTTTGATCCACACCTGAACACTCTCGTTGCGGGGTTGTACGCGGATCAGCTCAACCTTATAACGGCGAGCTGAAGAAGACACCAACTGATTAAGAGGCTGATTCGAGTAGGTTACACCACCGCTCTTACGCAGTGCCGTGATGTCGTCTGCTTTTTCTTGCACCCAGGCAAGAAGCTGTCTTTCACTCTGTATTCTTGACTGTGCCAATTCTGCTCGCTGGCTCATCGGTTGTAATATGCCCCAGTAAACGAGACCGACAATTACGAGAACCCCACAACCCATCATCATACGCTGTTCACGTTGTGAGATACCGCTCCACCAAGTTTGAACTTGAGAGATTAAATTCTTCATCACCACCTCACAAACGTTTCAATACAAAACTGCCCATCACAACTTTGTCGTTGCGATTAAGCTGGCCTTGCTCGACATTAAACTTTTCAGCAAGTTTTACTCGAGCTTGCTCGAAAGGCTGAAAGTCAGAGCTGCGAGCGTGAATTCTTACTTCTCCACGCTGGCCATCATATTTGAAGCTGGTAATTTCCAAATCCTCAACCTGACTCAGCGCAGAAGGAAGCGCGGCCAGCCAAACCAACATCGCTTCGTCACCAGAGCCACCAGACAAGCGACGCTCTTCATCCGTCATTTGGCGTTTAAGGTAACTGACGGTCGGAATGCGATTTTTACCCGGGAAAATCTGGCGGAAAATGCGTTCACTTTCTTCGCGGTACGTCTGAGCCTGAGCTTCATACTTATGTACCATTAGCAACTGTTGGGCGACCAAGACCACGAGCAAAACACCCGCAGCGATAGCGGTTTTTTGCCATATTTTCCAGTATTTACCCCAAGACGATTTCGGCTTAAATGCTCCGGTGAGTAAGTTGGTTTTGCTTTCAGCCACACCTTTGGCTAACAACGCCATTGTCATTTCTTCTGGCTGAGGTACCCATACTTCACTGACGGCAGACTCCGGAACCGAGCTGTAACAGTCGAGTTTCCAACCTTCATGGTTTTGTAGATAAGATGAGAGATAAAGGTCTAACCATGAAACATCCACCACCGCGCCTTCGGTTTGTGAGTGACGAATCAGCCACTGATCACCCATAAGTGCTGCGCTGCTGTTCTCATTCACTGGTAATGCCAAAACATCTGGCAAAACACGTTTAATTGTCATTCCCTGGCTCAAGAAGCGCTGCAATACGGTTTCCAGCCACACTCGCTCAACCGCACACACGTGCGCTTTCCCAGATTGCTTGCTCAATACCGTGAAGTGAAGACTGTCGACATCTTGTGCCACTTCGTCTTCCACCAAGTACGGCAGCATGGTGTCGAACTGACGTTCTGCGCCTGCGGGGATATCCACTTGAGTGAGCACGACATCGTTACTTGCCAGTAAAGCAAACACCGGACGCTGGTTAGCGTAAGACACTAACTCATCCAAATGTTCCCACCCGGCGATTTCGCCGCTGGCAATCACTTCCTGCTGCTCTGTCGACCACACCACCCAAGGAATGGTACTTTGTTGTTCGCTACTCAGCCGAACGGTCAGAAACTCGCTCACTGATCCCTCCAAAACGACGGCGTACTACCGTCACTGTGTCTCTGTTTGTACTTTGCAAAAGGCTGCGGATACGCACGCGTGAATCATCCACCAGCACCTGTGCATCTAATTCGAAGAAAGCGCTATCGACGCCTAAATAAGCTTTGGCTTCCTTCGTGATATTTTCATTTAAGCCAGCTAGTTCTGACTCGGCCAAAAACGCTTCAATATTGTCCCAGCCATCGAATGGGCGCTTTTCTATCAGCTGTACCGCATCACTGTTGCTCAAACCGGGTGAGAACATCGCGACTAAAATTGGCGCTTGTTCCACTTCAATAGTGTTCACGTTCAGACGCCAGTCATCGCTTGGCAAAGCGCAGACTAACGGCGCTATTTTTTGATAGAACTCGCCACTCACCTGATAGACTGAACGTAACTCCGTTTTATCCGCCATCCAGCTGTTCGGCGGCAAATAAGCCGGACTCATCGCTTCATAAGTACTGTCTTCGACCCCAGTCGTCGAACGAACCACAGAGTCGCTGTCTACGTACTCCCAAGTCGAATCTGCAATCACTTCAGCTTGATAAGGATCCACTTCCGACTCTTCCAGTAAGCGTTGCAGAACCTGCACCAAATAAGGTCTGACCGTTTGCTGGCTGGTCGACTGGACACGGCTCAACACGTTGAGGTTAAAGCACGCTTGTTTATCTACAATCCGTCCGGTCGCCTGACCGTAATCAAGTGGATAAACCTGATCTTTTATCGCCCACGGCTGGCTCAGGTTAATGGTGTCGGTATCCTCATAGCTTTGTTCAATACCCACTTTTGCCAGAGCTTCGACGCCTAAACTATACCAATAAGCCTGTTGGAAATTGATTTGGTTACCACCACGTTGAAACTGAGCAAATAGACGCTCAGACATGCTTGCTGCTACCGTCGTCATTATGGCCAGCAACATCAGGACAATGAGTAGAGCGACACCACGCTGACTTTTAGCCATTGTCACTCCCCTCTGACTCACCCAGTTTGCCATCTGGCGTAAGATAAGTGCGCGTGATTTTGCCATAGTCCTTCAGCGTTAGAACCACCGATACGGCTTTAGGCAATGAGTCACTGCTGTCCCAATCACTTTTCCACTGATTACCATCATAAAAGCGAATGTCGAATGCTTCGACTTGCGTCAGCAGAGGCGTCACAATCCCTTCCTGTCCAACAGGTGTATCCGGATAGCGCCACCAAATACGCTGCAGCGTCTCGCCCTTAATTCGATAACCCACTTTCGTTACCTCACCGCGAGGAAACTGCTGTTGCGGATTGTGCCAACCCAAGCGAGCAAACATCACGCCTTTGGCATCCGAGTCCAGTAAGTAGTCTGACCAAAAGATGAGCTGGCTCGCCACCTCCTCTCCATCGGTACGCGTGCGACGCAAGGCCATCTGACGAAAGTCATTGTCCATCATTACCATCGTGCGCTGCAGCTCATTCAAACGCGCCGTGCGTTCCTGAGAGAGCAGGTTGCTGCGCTGTATCTGCGACACTACCTGATAGGCTGCAACACTTAAGCTGGCAAAGATCGCAATCGACACCAACACTTCGATAAGTGTAAAACCTTTTTGCTTGTGGCGCTTAGCCACGTTGTGCCCTCTACTGCGCCACATAGCTTCGTACCGTCACAACTGGGCTTGCGTCTTTTGCTGTCGCGACGCTTACATCAAATGCTTTCAGCAATGGCTGCGTGGTAGCCACTGGCGAAACTTTCCAGTACCACGTGCGTCCAGCGAGATCCTCAGTGCCATTTTTCGCTTTGAGTTCACCGGTGTCTAACATCACATTAGCCATTTGATTATCCACAACCATTGCTGCAAACATTTTTTCTTCTAAGTAGCTGACCGTATTGATGTGTTGGCTTACTGAGCGAATCACACTAATGGCCGCTGTCGCAAAAATCGCCAGAGCAACCAGCACTTCCAACAAGGTCATGCCTCTGGTTCGGCGACCCGTTAAGCTCAGGTGAGTTCGCTTAAAATTGCGCATTCTCATCCTCTTCTGCTTCTTCACCCGGTGCTAATAACAAAATCTGACCGGACTCTTTACCTACCACACGCCAGCCATCATTCAATGCGTCGCCATTTTTAGGAAAGAAAGACAACGTAAACGGCGTCAATTCAGCACTGGAAAACACAAACACTTGTGGCGGCTTGCTCTTTACCTTTTTCTCCTGCTCGGCAAACATATCTTCATCAAACAGGGAGCCAGGCTCAAACAAGCGATCATCGTCATCCCAGGCGCCACCGCCTAAGTCCAGTTGCAACGTGATGTCTTCATCCAGCGTGGTTTCACTTGGTATCTGGCGCATGTCTAATGGTTGCCAGCCCTCTTCGCCAAGGCTCAGTAATGCATAGGTCGATTTTACGTCGTCAACTCGAACACCAAAATCTTTGCCGCTCAATACGGCCTCTTCATTGAGTAGTAGTAAGCGCTGAAAAAAGCTTTGGGCGTATTGTTTTGAAAGGTCTTTCTGACTGGTAGGCAATGTCGTAACTACCGCTAAAGCGGTCAGAGATAATAAAACCAGCACCAATAGAATTTCTATTAATGTAAACGCTTGATGTTTTCGCATTTGCTTCCTTGGCGCTGGTTTAACGATCACGGTTATTGGAAATCTTGCATATTCCAGTTGCCGATATCTGCAGCTGGACCTTCACCACCTTCTTGACCATCCGCACCCAAGGTAAAGATATCAATAGTGCCATTGTCACCAGGGCTCAGGTATTGGTACTCATAACCCCAAGGGTCATTAGGAAGACGCTTAATGTAGCCACCATCACGGTAGTTACGTGGCTCAGGGTTTGACGGTTTGTTTACCAATGCATCCAAACCTTGATCGGTCGTTGGGTAAACGTTGTTATCTAACTTGTACATATCCAAGGCATTTTCTAATGCCACAATATCTGTGATCGCTTTTTGTTGGTCTGCCTTTTCTTTGTTACCAAGTAGGTTTGGTACAACAAAACTTGCCAAAATACCTAAAATTACAACCACCACCATTACTTCTAACAGTGTGAAGCCACGTTGTTTACTGCGCTTAAAGTTCATTTTTTTCTCCGAAAGTTAGATTAAAGGAACGCCCTTAGTAGACATCCCTTAACCCGAATATTATCCGCTCATTAAGTTATTCATTTCTAGCATTGGCATCAAGGTCGCCATCACTATGAACAGTACAAGGCCAGCCATTAAGGCAATCAATACCGGGGTGAAGATACCCAATGCGATATTAACGGTTGATTCAAAGTTCTGGTCTTGGTTATCTGCGGCACGAGTGAGCATGCTTTCCAGCTCGCCACTCTGCTCACCACTGGCGATCATGTGCAACATCATTGGCGGGAACAGGCGAGTCTGATCAAGAGCACGACGCAAGCTTGACCCTTCACGCACATTGTCCGCAGCCACCAGCACCTGTTGCTTCACGTAGCGGTTCGACATGACGTCCACCGCGACACGCATCCCGTCTAGAATAGGGATGGCGCTGGAAGTACAAATCGAAAGTGTACGAGCGAATCTCGCTGTGTTGATACCTTTAGAAATCTTACCTAACAGAGGCAAGTTAAGAATTTTTTTATCCCAGGCAAGGCGGAAATCCGGCTTTTGCAATGCCAGCTTTAGACCATAGAAAAACACCACTAAGACAACAAAGATAATCAACCCCCACTCCTGAACAAACTCACTGGCAGCCAGAAGAACTTGGGTTGATTGAGGCAGTTCTTGTCCCATCTGAATAATAGGATCGATGATTTTCGGCACGACTGTCGCCAGCAAGAAAGAGACGATAGCAACCGCGAATACCACCAAAACCACAGGATAAATCATCGCTTGCAGCAATTTAGAACGCATTTTTTGACGATTTTCTACGTAATCTGCCAAACGCTCCAATACCGCATCCAAATGTCCTGATTTTTCTCCCGCCGCAACCATCGAGCGAAACAGTTCATCAAACACATGAGGGTAATCCGCCAGGCTATCTGCCAGAGCGTAGCCTTCAGTCACTTTAGAGCGAACTGCAGCCATCATGGTGCGAATGCGAGGTTTGTCTGCTTGCTCAGAAACCGCGCGCAAACATTCTTCAAGAGGCATGCCTGACTGAACGAGGGTGGAAAGCTGGCGTGTAATCAACGCTAATTCTGCGGTTTTAATGCCACGCTTAAAACTGACTGAGCCTGAAGATTTGGCCGCTTTTGCTTTCGCTTCCATCACTTCAATTGGGATCATGCCCTGCTCTTTCAGGCGTTGGCGGACCTGACGTCCATTATCCCCTTCGATGGTGCCTTTCTTTTGTTTCCCTTTGGCATCCAGCGCTTTGTACTCAAATGCCGCCATTACGCTTCCTTCGTCACTCGCATCACTTCTTCAAGTGACGTAATACCACGACGTACTTTGCTCAGCCCATCACTGCGGATACAAGGTGTATGCGCACGAACCGATTTCTCGATTTCCAGTTCACCGGCTTCTTTATGAATCAGTTCTTGCACTTCCTCATCGACCAGTACCAACTCATGAATACCAGTACGGCCACGGTAGCCTTTCTGATTACATAGCTCGCAACCCTTAGCACGATGAAGAACTAACGATTCAGATTCACTCATCCCAAACAGCTTTTTCTGCTCACTGTCTGCTTCATAAGGCTGTTTACAATCCGGGCATAGCGTACGCACAAGGCGCTGAGCCAATACGCCTAGCAGCGAAGAAGAAATCAGGAACGGTTCAATACCCATATCACGCAGACGAGTAATCGCACCCACCGCGGTGTTGGTGTGAAGCGTCGACATCACCAAGTGACCGGTTAAAGACGCTTGCACGGCAATTTGTGCGGTCTCTAAGTCACGGATCTCACCGACCATCACCACATCCGGGTCCTGACGCAAAATTGCGCGTAGGCCGCGGGCAAAGGTCATGTCCACTTTAGTATTAACCTGTGTCTGACCAATGCCATCGATATCAAATTCGATCGGGTCTTCTACCGTCAGAATGTTACGTTCGTTGCTGTTGATTTCTTGCAAGCCAGCGTACAAAGTGGTCGATTTACCGGAGCCCGTCGGACCGGTAACCAAGATAATGCCATGAGGGCGCTGGATGAGATGACGAAAATTGTCATGCACCGAGGTCGTCATACCCAAACTGTGCAGGTCAAGACGCGTGGCGTTTTTGTCCAACAGACGCATCACCACACGCTCACCATGTGATGACGGCATGGTCGAAACACGCACATCAACAGCACGACCACCGATACGCAAGGAAATACGTCCATCCTGAGGAACACGTTTTTCTGCAATATCCAGTTTGGCCATGACTTTGACACGGGAAACCAGCAGGGGTGAGAGCTTGCGACTTGGCGTGAGAACTTCACGCAGTACACCGTCAACGCGGAAACGAATCGAGAGTTTTTTCTCGAACGTTTCGATGTGAATATCTGAGGCACCTTCTTTGATAGCTTCACCAAGCATCGCGTTGATTAGCTTGATGATTGGCGCATCGTCTTCGGACTCTAACAAGTCTTCATCTTGCGGCAACTCTTCTGCAAGAGAGAAGAAGTCGTCACTGTCTGCACCGATGTCTTCCATCAGCTGACGCGCTTCAGAGGAGTCTCGCTGATACGCTTCAGTCAGCTTCTTATCGAACGTCTCCTGATCGATAGGCTGAGGCACAAAGCTCTGCTTAATCACGCGACGAACTTCAACCAGAGCCGCTGGGTTAAGCGGCTCGACGTAAAACAGAATTGGTGGGCGCTCAGGATGTTCAGTCTCCAGCACCAGTTTAAAGCGATTGGCAAAACTGAATGGCAGACGACGCATGCTTGGCGCAGTGTCTAACATATCTACCATTAGTTCATACTCATCTGATCAAGAAACGCTTGGATCTCAGCAGGATGCTCACGGTCCTTACCAAACTCAGGCATCAGTGGGATCTTGTCATCCGACATCAGCTTCAAACCTTGCTCTGCTTTGTAAAGCTGTTCAGCACGAATAAAGTTGTACTTACGCTGAGTGATGCCATCCGCCGTCATTCCATCACGGATAATCGTTGGTTTGATAAATACCATCAGATTGCGTTTTTGCGTTTCTGTAGTGGTTGATTTGAACAAGTAACCTAAAACGGGAATATCACCCAATAGAGGTACTTTGGCTTCACTTTCCAGTGCTCGCTCATCAACCAAGCCACCCAGCACTAGCATCTGACCATCTTGAACCATCACAGACGTATTTAGCTGACGCTTAGCAAAGCGAACATCGACGGCACCATTAGCACCTAAAACGTTCGATACTTCTTGTTCGATATTCAGTTGAACAGAATCACCTTCGTTAATTTGTGGCACCACTTTCAGTTTGATACCCACTTCTTTACGGTCAACGGTTTGGAATGGGTTATCGTTGTTTGAGCCAGCAGTCGAGCCAGTAATAACCGGCACTTCTTCACCAACAATAAATGACGCTTCACCGTTATCCATCACCGTAATGCTTGGAGATGACAGGATGTTAGAGTTTGAATCCGTTGCCACTGCGTTAATCAGTGCTGTCCAGTCACCCATCACGATGCTCATGGCTGCGCCGTTTACACCACTTAATGCAGATGCCAATGTTGAGTAATCACCTTCTTCGGTGTACTCACGAGTCTGCCAGCTACTTGAATCGCTATCCCAGTAGCTTTCTGTCTTCGTAGTGTTTTTCGCTTCTTCCAGACCGACCATGACTTCGCCGATTTGTGCGCCAGAACCGTACTGAATAACCGCGCCAGTCTCTAGCGAGCCCCATTGAACGCCAAGGTTAATACCATCACCTTCCGACATTTCAACAATCAGCGCTTCAATCAATACCTGTGCTCGGCGGATATCAAGCTGGGCGATAACATCTTGCAAGGCCATCATGATATCTGGCGGCGCAGTCAATACGAGTGCATTGGTTGCAGGGTGAGCAGCGATAACCACTTCGCCACGCTGCGCGCTTGCTCTTTGGCCTTGACCCGCTTGTTTTTCTGCTTGCAGATTATCAGAGACACCTTTCAGTACTTCGACTAAATCTTCCGCTTTAGCGTTTTTAAGATAAACCACTCGGTTATTGCCTTTCGTTGCCATCTCGACATCAAGCTGACGGATTAAGCGTTTAAGACGAGCACGTACTTTAGGGTCACCCGAGATAAGGATCGCATTGGTGCGATCATCAGCCACGATTTTAGGCTCTAAGAATTCTGGTGTGCTTTTCTGGTTAGTGCTTTTATTTAAAGCTTCCACAATACGCACCATCTCTGCTGCAGACGCGTTGCGCAGTTCTACCAGCTCAATTTCTTTGTCACCTGCCTGGTCAACACGTTTAATGATTTCAGCCAAACGATTGACCACCGCCGCACGACCTGTAATCAGAATGATGTTGGCTGGATCATAGTGAACGACGTTACCAGCACCGGCATTGTCGATAAGCTGACGCAGCAGTGGAGATAATTCACGTACCGATACATTACGTACAGCAACGACTCGGGTGATAACGCTGTCGCCTTGCGCGCTACTATCACCTAAAACGGGGATTGCAGAAGTCTTCGAGTCTTTCGCTTTAATAACTTTCAGTACGCCATTGTCCATTTCTACAACTGCGTAGCCGTACACTTCAAGTACGTTGAGGAAAAAGCTGTAGTATTGCTCTTCATTCAGCACGTCATAACTACGGACGTCGATTTTTCCGCGTACCGATGGATCAACAATGATGGTCTTCTCTAAATTACGACCAACGATGTTAATGAATTCCTGAATATCAGTGCCTTTAAAGCTGGCACTAAATTCATTTGCTATCGCACCAGGGGCACAGAGTAGGCTCCCTGCCAATAACCAAGCACTTTTGCTTAACCAATGTTTCACGTATTTCTCCCTGCACTTACGCTGATAGCCTAAGTATTACAATTGGATATAGATTTCGTACTGCTGGCCTTCACGCTCAACAGTCAGATTCAGCTCTTGCGGATCGTTCATGATTCGCATCAATTCAGCTGAAGAAGAAGGATCACTCAAGTCGATCCCATTAAGTTGTACTGCAATATCACCAGACTCTAAGCCCACATCATTAAATAATGCAGCGTCCCGCCCCGGAGCAACTCGGTAACCCACAATGTCATCACCATTCTTAACCGGTGAAATGCTGATGTATTTGAAAACACTTTTCGGATCTTGAGCAATTTCCTCTCGGATTTGCTCCAATTTGTCACCCGCTACGGATTCTGGTTGTGCTGCCTGCGCACGTCTTAATTGAGGCGATTCAGATAACTTGTTGTATTCAATCCCCTGCATCATTAGGGTTTCGTCACGGCCTTGGTTTTCGATGATCACACGATCCACCAATACGGCTTTCAGTGTCGCACGTGTACCTTCGATTTCTTCACCGATACCATACGTTGACTGTTTACCTTTATTAGCAATCACCGCTAAGCTGGTTTGCACCTGATTACTGGCCACTGCCCCTACGAGAGTTAAGTTTAGACGAGTTTTAGGTGCATCTTTGACAACTGGTTGTTCGATGATGACAGGTTTTTGTTCAGAGTATTGACCGAATAAGTGAGCATTTTGAAGGGCATTGAAATCAATCGCGTCTTTGTTATTGCCAGCAATAACGTTACCTGCTGAAGGCCGCCATGGGCTGATATCAGCCGTTTGTGGGATCGCTAACCACACTATCTTTCCGAGCAGCCACCCGGCTAGCGCGATAAATAAACAAGTAAACAGCAAACTAAGCTTGGTTTGAATCGCGTAGTTATTGGATTTCATCTGAGCCAGTAGCGGGCTACCAGATAATCCAGCACTCAGCTCTATTCGCTTCACTAAATTGATTCCTTTCTTTCGATGTAGGTCGAACTGGCTATTAAAAAAACATCGACTCTATCTTTCTAAAATGACAGTAAAATTACTAATAAACAAATAGCAGTGAACTATATCACAACAGATATGGCATACCTTTTTCTTCTTCAGTTTTTGCCAACTCCCTTGAAAAAATTAGACCTTGGCTCCATCTGTAGGTGAATAATCCATCACTCACTGCAGTTAATGGCAGTGGTTAGATAGCGTAGTGTTCTATGAGTTCCGTTAATGAAGCCGTTAGGCTAGATAAATGGCTTTGGGCCGCCAGATTTTATAAAACCCGCTCTATCGCTCGTAACATGGTCGATGGCGGTAAAGTCCACTATAATGGCCAACGAAGCAAACCGAGTAAAATCGTTGAAGTGGGCGCCGAAATTAAACTTCGTCAAGGCAATGAAGAGAAAACGGTGATCATTGAGATAATCTCCGATCAGCGTAAGGGCGCACCAATCGCACAGACTCTGTATCGCGAAACTAATGAAAGTATAGCGAAACGTGAGGAACACGCGACACAACGTAAACTTAATGCCCACAACCCAAGTCCGGAACGCCGCCCAGATAAGAAGCAGCGCCGAGACATCATTAAGTTCAAACACCAGTAAAAAGCCGGAATACCAACGAGGAAATCACTCCATGGCAAATAATGTTTTAAACCGCTACCTATTTGAAGACCTTTCAGTTCGTGGCGAGTTGGTACAATTGGACGAAGCGTACCAGCGTATTATCTCCAGCAAGGAATATCCGGCGGCAGTACAAAAACTGTTAGGCGAGCTACTCGTATCAACCACACTTTTAACCGCGACGCTTAAGTTCGAAGGCTCAATCACTATTCAGATTCAAGGCGACGGCCCGGTTTCTCTTGCTGTCATCAATGGTGACCACAAACAAAGAATTCGTGGTGTTGCGCGCTGGGAAGGCGATATTGCCGATGACGCGAGCCTTCACGATATGATGGGTAAAGGTCATATGGTGATCACAATCGAACCTAAAGTAGGCGAGCGCTACCAAGGCGTTGTTGGCTTAGAAGGTGACAATCTGGCAGAAGTTCTGGAAGGCTATTTCGCTAACTCTGAGCAGCTAAAAACGCGTCTTTGGATCCGTACTGGTGAATTCGAAGGTCAACCGCATGCAGCAGGTATGCTGATTCAGGTAATGCCGGATGGTACTGGCTCTCCTGATGATTTTGAACATCTGGAGCAACTGACTGACACAGTAAAAGAGGAAGAGCTGTTCGGTTTAGAAGCCAATGAACTACTTTACCGTCTATACAACCAGGACAAAGTACGTCTTTACGAACCTCAACCAGTTTCATTCCAGTGCGGCTGTTCTCGTGAACGCAGTGGTGCAGCGATCGTCACTGTTGAGAAGGCGGAAATTTATGACATTTTAGCCGAGGTTGGATCAGTTTCGTTACATTGTGATTACTGTGGCACAACTTATAGCTTCGATGAAGCTGAGGTTACTGCGCTCTACGAACAAGCTTCAACGGACAAAAAAACGCTGCATTAATTTTCATAGCTTACCAAGCACGTAATTCCCCCTTCAAAAGGCCAGCTCAATGCTGGCCTTTTTGTGACCTAAGCCCCGTAACCCCTAGCTTTTACCGTAATAAAATAACCGCTTAATTTTAAGTAATTAATAATTGTTTTGCCCTAGCGTAAAGGATTGCGCCCACGATAAACTATTCCAACCAATATGTGACGGGTCACCTAAAACCCCAGCAAAATCATGGATAAATTTTGAACTACATCCCTGTTTTCTCCCAGTCCCGTTGCTAGCATGGTGAGCAGATAAAAATTAAAACATTATTACAAAATCCCTACAAAATCCTTATAAGGAGCACCTATGACCGTTATGGAACATACTA
>ERZ1673961.483-NODE-483-length-15751-cov-5.447439_pt1 | contig 15751 bp, 11 predicted proteins | sample MGYA00580189_ERZ1673961 | MGnify/ENA primary metagenome ERZ1673961 (study PRJEB41334, sample SAMN05608105) | rock metagenome | biome: terrestrial subsurface; feature: shale formation; material: shale | place: USA: Pennsylvania ... | reverse complement strand
AAGCTTCAAAAAGCAAAACCACCTACACTATTCAATGCAAGTGAAATTTCAGGAGTAACACCTGCTGCAATTGATGTTTTACATATGTATATGAATGTAAAATGTAAGACACAGAAATAAATGAGAATATACACTATTTAATGAGAATTTAAATGCCTACTTCAACTAGAAATTTGACTCTTGACTTTATGCAAACTGAGAAAGGTCAATTTTCTAGTTTTAAATTAAATGCTATCCTTGGACTAAAATATAATCATGAAAATAAATATAGTCACAACTTTTTAGTTCAATTCCAAAATATAAAAACGAATTTCGTAGAAACAGTTGAAATCTCTCCTGAACTTTTAAGATATAGATTTAAATTAGGAAATACTTACAAAGAAGGTAAGTTAGCTTCTAAAGATGAAAAGGAATATGAGAAATATCTTGAAATAAATACTCAAAAGATGAAAGTTCAAGAGCCTATGTACAAGGTATTATCAAAAGAGACAATACTAGAAATTTTAGGTGACAATGCTTTCAATGCATTTAAATACGGAGGAAACTTTTGTTATATTCATGAAGAGGAAGATAAAAGATATGTAATCCCTTCATCAGTAGTAGCCTTATATTACTATTTTAGGTCATCTTCTATGAAAGAAGCAGTATATAAAGGAAATCCTTTTGTTTTACATGATAATTTAAACTCAAACCTTATGGATAAAACAGATGCTATTTTAGTATTAGAATCTCATGCTTCAAAATTAGATGGTCCTTTTATATATAGATTTTTAACAGATGAAACGGCACAAAAAGGTTTTATAGATTTTTCAAGATATATCTCTGCATTTAAAACTAAAAAAGACATAGATAAAAAGCATACAGACTTAATTCCCATAAAAGCATTATTTCCTACAAAAGAGACTTTTAATATCAAAATTAGATATATTGAAATAAAAAATGCTTCTATAGATAAAAAAACTTATCTTGTAAATGAAATAAAAAATGATGACTCAACTCTTGATTTTGAAAAACTTACAGTTTTAAAGAAAAAGAAAAGAGATACAGGGGTAGACCCAGAAGATGAAAGTGGTCTACATATCAAAAGAAGAAAACCTAAAAAGAGAAGAAAAAATGTCAATACAAAAACACCTTCATCAATCTACGGAACAAATAAAATTAGAGAGATTGAAAATACACAAAACCTATCTTTAGAAGGGAAAGATATTACCTATGGTTCACTTGAAGAAGAAAACTCAAATGTATCTCTATCAATAGAAAAAGAAGAAAAAGGAAATGTATCAGTAACTTTTTCAAAAGGTGAAAATTCAGGAGATGAAACGGCACAACAATCAAAACTTGAAACCGAAGATAACAACAAAGAAAAGATGCCAAAACCTCCTACTTTTGATATTTTCGTAGAAAGTATTGAATTCATTGAAGACTCAAATCTTGTAAGTGAATTTTTATTTAATAATAAACCTAAAGAAGTACCAGCAAATTTTACAAAAAATAAAAAACTTACCACTATATGTTCGATACACAATAGACCTAAACAATATGTTACTTGCTCATTTGAATACAACGATATAAATGTAGTTTTAATTGAAGTTGAATCAGAACATAATGACTTTGCAACTTGGGTTATTTCTTCAAAAAATGAAATAATTGAAGATGAAATTACTGAAGTTCTTAAAATGAGATATTCAGAACTAAATGTATTAGATACCATTAAAGAGAGATATAATGATTTAAATACATTAAAATTCTTCACATATAGGCATGCACAAATTAATGATGAAAATGAACATGAGGAAGTACTTGAGAGATGGTTATTGAGACTATTTAATAAAATTAAGTAATTGTACAGCTATAAAGATTCAATCTTGTTTCTAATTATTCCCTTCATCTCTAATAGTTTATTAATATTCCCATCTTTAAATAACAATTTGTATAACTCTTCAAATTTTTCTAAATTCATAGCTTTAATATGGGCATTTTCATTTCTAATAGTAGAAATATTTTTTATTATATCGCTAGTTATATAATCATCAATATTTATAAAAGTATTAAAGTAATTTAGAATATCGTTATCCTTTAACAATAAATTTATCCCACCAAGCATTACACCTTGTAATTCATCTTTTGAATAATGAAATTGATTTAGTTTTACAGTTTTACCTTTTTCAATTTCATGTGTAATTTTATCTTTTCGTGTAAACAATGAAGTCCAAGGGCAAGTTGAATCGCAAACTCTTTTTTGAATTCTAACATACCAGACAAAAGATGTATTTAGTTCTCGCTCAACTAGTTTCCACAATCCACTTGCAGGCATTGAATAGTCAAAGTATTTGTAGTTTTTCTTTTTATAGTAGTTATAAATTAATCCAGATGATTTTAAAAAGTCTTTACTAATATCTGAAAGTGTTTCATCATAATCTTTTAATATTTGTTCAATCTCATTTGGTAACTTTTCCCCAATTAGTTGATTACTTAACAATTTAGAAGATTCTAATAACTGATTATCAAGATTATTAAAGAGATCTTCTTTATCTTCTAAATCTTCACTATTTAAAAGTTTAGTTATCAACTCTGTTCTTTTATCATCAAGTTGACTTTTAAAGTCTTCTAATATTTTTTGAACTTTTTTTTCTTGACTTTCTTTTTTTAGTTGTTTTTCTATCTTTTCAAAGTCATATCTAAAATTAATGCTATTACTTTCTTTATTAAAATCCATATCAATTTGTAAACTACCAAAATTAAAAGCTTGATTATCATCTTTTGAAATACTTATTTTATCCTCATCACTTAAATAGTTAGGATAGATTAAATAAGGGATAGTTTTATGAGAATTTTCAAGCAATGAGGCATCATGCTTAAGTTTTAAAAAATCACTTGATTTTATATCTCCAAGCTTTTCTATATTTTTCCATTTTGCATCGAGAACTACTTTTATATTCTTTTCTTCATCTATTAAGATATAATCAGGGTTTGAACTTCTATCTTTATCTTTTTCAAATTTTTGTGAAACTAACTCATATTTGATAGTTGTTTTATTATCTTCATCTTTATCAAATAAAATTTTATACTTTTTATCTTCTGCAAAATCTTTTAATATATCATACACATACCACTCATAAAAAAGTATCGGGTCGATAAAAAACGATGTAGTTGTTAAATCATATCTATTATTTACATATAGATTATTATCTTCATACATCTGTTCAAAACCAAACAATGATTTTATATCTACTAACAACAACTTAGTATCACTCTTTTTGCTATATAATTTTGTTGTTTTAGAATTATTCAATTTTGATAAACTAAATTTATAACTTTTGTCTATAGGATATTTTTTAGCGATAAAACTTATCACTTTTTTTGTTTCTTGAACCAATAGTTTTTTATACTCTGCGTCTTTGATAATATCTATTCTTCTTTTAGCAAACAATTTTAAAGCACCATTAGTTATAGTTGCTATTTGAGAATACATCATCTCAATAGATTGTGTCTGATGTATTTTTGTTTTATCTAGCTCTTTTATATTTTTTGAGAGGTTAAGTTTATATTTTATATCTTGTGATTTGTAGTCAATATGAACTTTTTTATAGTTTTTATGTCGTTTGAAAAATGCCTCTATAGATTCAAGTATTGATTTGTATTTATAATACTCAAACTCTTCAATTGGGTTATGTGAGTTATTTTTATCTTGATTATTCCCTTCAAATGCAAGACTTAGAAGTGAATTTGGTATTTGTTTTGTTTTATCAAATTTGTATTTGTTGTTTACTCGATGGTAATGAAGTAGATAATCCACAAACTCTTTTTGTGCTGTTGAACTTTTTTCATCTATCGTTTTAGGTAGTATAATAATCTTATAAATTTGCTCATCTTGCTCAAAGATATAATAACCCACTTCATTGTTATATATCTTATTAAATAAATCAATAAAATGTTTTTCAAATTTTGAGGTATCTATCCCTTGATTTTGAAGAGAACCAAAAATATTTTTTTCATTCTCTTTTAAGAATATTGTTTGAATCATCTCAAAAAACTCATTTTTTATAAAAATGATTTATAAATTTTTTTCTGCAAAATATCTACAATATTTTTATATGATTTTAGTTCTAACTTGTCATCATTATAAAATATTTTCAAGTATTGATCTAATCTATCAGAGATTAATATAATATCTTTAAAAACCTTTTCTAATATAGGTTTTACTTCACTATCAAAGTCTATTTCCCTTATCTCTTTAAATTCAATAATGACTTTTAATAGTGCTTTATAAAATAAAACTAGGTTGTCCTCATTTTCTTCTTCTTTTATATCTAACCAATTTGCATGACCTATCAAGTATCTGTCAGGGTGGGTTTCATCTTTAAACTGTTTCAATATTTCATCATTTAGTTTTTCTAAGAACTTTGGTATATCATCTGACTTATAAATATCCTTATACTTTGGATAAATTTCAATTACATCAAATCTTCTTAAGAGGTTATCCTCTATCACTTTTTTATCATCTCTATAGTTTGAAGTACAAAAGATAAAAAGGTTATCAGGCACTATCATCTTTGTATTATTTTGGCTGTTTTCAACTAAGCTTGGTAATTCTACATAATCTAAAGATTTATCATCTTCTCTGGCTTTTTTATTAAGTTTTTCAAATAGTTCATCATAAGCTATTTTAGTATTATTAGGAATATCCAAATCAACAATCGTTCTTTTTTTATCTTCAATAAGATAAATCAAATCTCCAATCAACTCATTCAAACTATTTTCTTGTATCTCTTCAAGGACTAATACAAAAGGTTGCTTTGGTTTATATATAGCTTTAAAGATATGATTTAAAATAGCCCCTTGCTTTTCTCTGTAAAGTACATTTTCATTATCTTTTGTTGTTGAAATTGAAATACCCTGCATAAGGTCACTATTTGATGAAGCAGAATGAATATTAATACGAAGTACATTATCAGCTAACCTTTTCATATTTAACTTGTCAATAATTATATTTTTTATAGTTTCACTTTTCCCAGTACCAGGAACACCTTTAAAAAGGATATTTTTGTATTTAAAATCATCTTCCCAATTTTCTTTACCTTTTGATTCGTTTGAAAACTCCAAAAGTTTATCTTTACCTAAATTAGTATATTCCTGATTATTGTTCAATATTTCATCTTTATTTGATTCACCACTTAAAAATTTAATATACTGCTTTAAGCCATTGCTTGGATTGTAACCTTCTTTTTTGTTATATTCATAGTTCTCGCCATCTTTTTCTAAACTTTTTAATATCATGGATAATTTTTCGATATTATTTTCAATAAAAATATTTAAAGAAACCTCATTACTAAATCTCTTTAGTCCATTATAGTAAGCATTTTTAGTTTTTTGGTCTAGTGGTTCATTGTAACTATTCAATGCTTTTGTATTAGCATACCACCATTGTTTGAATTTTTCCTCATTATCATTTTGTACACTAGTTATAGTTAATGATTCTGATTGAAGAAAACCACTATAATTATTTTCTGTTTTATTTTCTTCTAATTCTTGCATAAGTTCTCCAATATCTAAATCTTCATCATCATCAGAACTTTTTTCTATTTCACAATTTTTATTTTCTATAAATTGATTTTCTTTTTTTTGATAACACTTTTTAGAGCTTTCACCTTTTGCAAGAACAAATAGTTGTTTCCCTGAGTCTTGCAGATAAAATCTTATATTTGTATAATCAGCAAATAAATATTTAAAATAATTCATCTCTCCATAAAATATAACAATACTATTTTCATGTGAAATATTTTCAAGTGTTTTTCTAAATTGAACGATTTTTGTTGTTTTACCTTCAGTATTCCATGTTTTAGACTTATAAAAAACATCATAATAATTAAATATTTTATATTTTTAAATACTTCATTCATCTGAGATTTTGTCATATCATCTGAATATACTAAAATACTTTTTTCACTTTCATCAACTGAAATATCAAATAAACTTATATCAATTCCTTGGGAGATTAAATAGTCTTCAAAAGTGTTATTATAAATAATAGGTTCGATTTTTTCAAATTCGACTATACCTTTAGAATAGGTCTCTTTACCACCAATTTGAGGATTAAATACAATCAAATCATATTTTGTAGTAAATTTTGTAGCATCTAAAAAATCATCATCTTGCTTTGTGCCTATCTGTATCCCATTATTTCTATCATCTATATTTACATCATTAAGAACTAGTTCGGAAAAATCAATACTACTATCACCTAAAATATGTGTTGTTAAATTTCCACTGCCATAGCATAAATCTATAGTTTTATAGTCTTTTCCTTTCTCAATTATTTCATTATTATCTACAAGAAATTTTATAAAGGAAGCTTTATCTTTTGCTGTTTCACTATCAACATAAAATTTAATTTCATGGAGTTTTTGCTTACCTACTCTTTGTTCAACAAAAGAATCAATTTGATTATATACATTTTGATTTATCATTCTTCTCTCCATACTATTTTGCTAAAAGTTCTATATAAAAAAGCTTCATCTATTTTATCTGTTAATCTTTCTATATTATCAAATTTAACAAATCTTTTATCTATATTATTTAAAATCATTTCCCAAAATTCAACTAAAGCTTTTTGTATCTCAAAAGAATCAACTTTAGAATTATAAGGAATTGGTATAGTTATATCATCTAAATGATGCGTCATTAATTTTGAATTTTGTGATGTTCTATCAACATATTTTGGGAAAATAAGATTTGTCATATACGATAAATAATGAATATTTACATCTTGTTCTTTTTTTATAGTCATTAATCCACACACATTTGTATAGTTAAATTTTCCACTTCTTAAAAAAGTAGTACCCGCATGTTTTCCATCAGTCGTCCATGTAATAGCATCTCCATCATGCATATAACTATCAATAAATCCAAATAATCCTTCATTTTTAGTCTGAGAAGAATAAACTGGATATTGCCCATTTTGTTTTAAATCTTTTTTTGAAATCACTTTACCTCTAGAAATATCAACAATTTTATCAATATTCTTTTCTTGAAATTCTACTTGAGAAAGATTTATATAAATTCCTTTAGTTTTAGCATATTCATTAAAACTATTTACTATAGTTTTATCATATTTTAAAGTTGCAGAGATTAAGGCTCTTTTGATTTTTTCTAAAATTGGTTTTTGATGTGCAACAGTCTGCCTGAAAATATCTGTATAATTTATTTTCCAAAATTCTAAAAACTCAACTATAGCTTTTTGAATATCTATTGATTTATATTTTTCATTATAGTCTTTGGGAATTGGTATCACTAAAGGTTTAATTTTATCCATACGTAACTCTACTTGTCCACCAGAACCTTCAGCCATAGCCTCAAGTTTTTTAAAACTATAATTGACAAAAAAATAAAGTAAATAAAATTTATCAAAACTATTTAAATCATATCTAAGAGCTGTAATATGGCTGTCTGAAACATAGCTACCACTAAGATCAAATAAAGTAACTCTACCTGCTGTTCCTACACCTGTAGTATTTATTAATATATCACCCTTTTGTAAATATTTTGGATTTTTCACTTTAGCTAAATCTAAATAAGCAGTATTTTTAAAATCAAATACATTGTAATTACCTCTTGCTTGTCCTGATTTTATCACAATGGTATTTGTAGAACGTGATGAATATTTCGGAGTTGAGCCTTTAATAAAATCACCAACAATTTCATTTATAGTTTTTTTATCGAATAAAACCTTTTCAATATCTAAATCAAGATATTTTTTCGTCCTATGTTGAAATTCTTTAAACTTTTCAATAACCTGAGAATCTAAAGTACCTGCCATGTTACCTTATCCCAAACAGTGAATTAGTTTGAAACTCTTCACACATCTCTTTCATAAGTAAATTTAACTCATTTGTAAGTTCATCAAAGTTTAGATCTTCCATGTCATCTTTAAATCCTATCTCATTTGAAATATTTATCTCATATCTTTCTTTTCTCTCAAGTGTTTTAGATATATACTCTTTATCTTCACTTTGAGATATAAGCTCGGTGATATCTTGAATATTTTTGGTACTATAACTGTTTTTCATCTTATCTTTTGGAGTTTGGTGAGGGGTAAAAAGTTCAACCTCTTTAGTATCTGCTTTTACTATTTTGATATTTTTACTCTCTTCACTGTCTAAAAACCATATATGAGAACTTATATCCGTATTAGTAAACATTGCATTTGGCTGTTCTAGTACCGCACTTACATATCCTGTATTGAAAATTTTTTTTCTTATCTTTGATTCATTACTTGTAGGATTTCCTGTGTTAATAAGTGTAGAAGAACTTATTATTGCAGCATGAGATTTTTTCTTTCTATTTTTTTCTGATTCCATCAGGTTAATAATATGCTGCATAAAAAGGAACTGTCCATCTGATTTCTTAGGAGTTACTATTTTTTCTTTTTCATCCTTTACTACAAAAAAGTCGCTATTTTCACTACTCATATTTTTAACTACTTCATCATAGTTATGTTTCCAGTCTACACCGAAAGGAGGATTGGCTATAATGAAATCAAAACTCTCTTCACCGTTGATACCATCTGCAAAAGCAGGACTTGTCAAGGTATTCCCATAAGCTATTTTATTTTCAATACCTTGTTTTTTACCATCAAGTGAGCTTATTTCTAAAAATATTTTTGCTAAAAGCCAGGTTTGTCCATGTAATTCTTGACCATAAACCCTAATATCTTTTTGCTTTCTTTTTCTATTGCCTTTTGGGGTTAGGTTTATTTTTTTATCAAAATAACAAGCAGATTCCATAAGCATACTTGCCGTTCCACAAGCTGGGTCGTATATTGCAAGTGTATCACAACTATTCGCTTCAAATTTTGACACTTCACACATTAAATGAATTATAGACTTTTGTGTAAAGTGCTGACCTGTTAAATCACCACTAAGTTTTTTCATTCTTGAAATAGTTGATTCATATAAATCTTTATATTGTTCTTTAGGGTAATTTTTAAAATTGGCTTTGTAAGTATAAATATCAAGCACATTTTCAAGATATTTGCTTGGTAACTCTTGAATATATCTTTCCAATTCAAAAGTTTTAAAATGATTTAAATAGCTTAAAATATTTTCTGATTCATCTGGGTTATATTTACTATCTTGAGTAAAATATTTTAGATTTTGTCCAAAATCCTCTATATTTTGGATTATATTTAAAAATGTAGCTTTTGTATCTTCTTTCTTATACTTTATGAATTCTTTAGAAGATAGACCAAAATTATTATAATATTCTAAATTGAACTTTAATTTATTATTATCAATTAAAAGTTTTAGAGCCATAAATGCTAAAATTCTTTGATCATAAGTTGACTCATTAATTCCAATATCTCTTAAAATATCAGAATACGCCCAATAATAGTCACCTAATATTTTTTCTGATAAGTTTGTTTTAATTGGCATTGTCATAGAATTCTCCTTTTGAATTTTAACATAATTTTCGCTTTTTTTCAATAATATAATACATTAAAAAAAACATTATGTGCAAAATAATTGCATTTTGCAATATTTTATTTATTATAGTATATATAATTTATTATATATACTATAATAGTAAATTTATATTAAAATTTGCTTAAATTTAAATTTTTGTATTTTTTTACAAACCCTTTATGTATCGTAAAGTGACATCCTAAGACCTCTGCTACATTCAATTGATTTACAATTTTACCTTGATTCTTTAAATACTTTATTGCTCCAATAACTTCAGACTCACTAATCTCTCTTCCTATTTTATTCTGTTTTGGTACTAATTTAGAAAGCATTTTTTCATACCAATAAGGAATATATTTTAAATCATGAGTAAATTCTCTATAAGTTAAATTATTTGCTTTGATAAATTCTAAAAAATTGTATGGATAGTTTTGAAAAAGATGGTAAACCATTGTATTCACATAAAAAGACTTATAAATAGCACTTGCTTTTTTTGAATTATATACTTCTAATTTCTTACACATTTGTTTATATTCTTCTATCATAGGAAAACTATCAAAAACTAAGTCTTGTTTTCTATCCAATAAATAATGCAATCTACAAAATATATGAAAAAACATAGCAGACCATGCTTTTTCACCATTGATTTCAAAATAGCCTTTATTAAATCCTTCTTCAAACCAATGTATAGCCTCTATTCCATATTCATTAGGCACATTATCTCGATGTGTATGAGTTAAGCTAAGATTAGCACCACAATTATGACAATGTTTTAAAGAGAGCTCTTCCTTTAATTTTAAAAGTTTTATTGGCTTATAACAGTGCCAACATCTATCCGTTAAAAATATTTTATGCTTAGGACATGCAGTATAAAAGAAGTATCTCCACTTCTTTTTAAAATAAGCTATCTTATCTTCTTCTAAACACTTAGGACAATATAATAGTCCATTGTGAGTTCTTTTATCTATTAGTCTTCTTATTTGGTGAGGAGGATATAAACTTTGATTTATAAAAAGATAGCCCTCATCTCCACGTAGCGACATATATAAAAGCTCATCTTTTGATAGAATACTTTTTGAAGATAATATATCAAAAAACTCTTGATTGTTATAAAAATCTAAATCTCTTCTAGTATATGAGTTTTTTCTTGTATTTTTTATATGTAGATTTAAAAAAGTTGTTGGATACATATAATGGGCATGAGCCATCCTTGTAAGCCAAGAGCTTAATAACTCATCTTCTAGTGGATGTAAATGTATATGAAAGGGATAGTTTAATTCTTTTTTGAGATCATAAGGACTCCTTTATCTCTTTTTTAGAGATTCTTTCAGTTTTTGTTCTTATTGCATAAATAGCTGCATCTTTTAAAATATTAATTACTTCACCTATACATCCATTTGATAAACCATGAATATATGTTAATAGTTCATAGTTTTTATAAATATTAGATGCCTTTTTTAAAGGTAACATTGCTTCTATTGTAGCAACAAATCTTAAAAAATTTTCATCGTTATTCCAGAGAGGTAACTCATATGGTTTAAATCTTGATTTTGTTTGATTATCAATAGATATTGCAGACATAGCATCTTGAGTTCCCGCAAGAATAATTGGAATACCTGTTTTGTTATTCAATGTTTTAAGTGATGTAATAAGTTGTGCCATTTTATTATGTGGCCCATGCAGTACATTTTGAATCTCATCTATGATTATTAATTTTGTTTGCATTAAATTTAAATAATAGACTGCTTCTTCTTTTTTCTTTGTAACCTTTTCTTTATGATTAACTGGAACATTCATACTTGATAATATCTCTGTAAACATTACAGACTCGTCAGATGAAGCTTCTGCTATTACATATACAATTGGCATAAGATGTATTAAATCACCATCTTCATCAAGATATTCATCCTTAGAAAATTTCCTATAAAATCTTTTTAAAATTGCAGTTTTTCCATTATTACTATCTCCATATAAAAGCATTCCTCTGCTTCTTATACTTTTAGGAGCTTTATAAATATCTTCTATCTTTGTTAGTATTTTATTTGCTTCTGGATAATCAATCCATTTATCTTTTTGAATAAAGAAGATTCTCTCTTCATCACTTAAGTCCAAATACTTTTGTAATTGAGAAGATAGGTTTTCATTCATAACTCATCCTCCCCTAAATCAAAACTAAATAACTCTGGTAATTCTATATTATCTACTATAGAAGGAGAAGTTTTCTCAGGCTTTTTAACAGCCTCTTCTTTTATTAACTTCTTTTCTTCTTGAAGTTTCTTAGTTAAATGTTTCTTTGAACTTTTTTTACGCCTTGCTTTTTTTGTTTTGATTTTTGAATTCTCTTCTATATCTCTCATTCTTTTATATGTTTGAAAAAGTGTTGTTTCATCAAGAGAATGAGTATCTCCCTTATCTTCTTTTATTTTTGAAATAGTCTCTCTTAACTCAGCAAGGTTGATTTTTGGATTTGTTATATTTCTGTATGGTATTTCAAAGTATTCTTCTACATCAGGGTCATAAAAATATATTTTACTTATATCTCTGGGATCTCTTTTGCAAATGAACAATCTACTTTTAGCTTTTTTACTTGCAGCTTGTGGAACTATCCATTTTCTTAAAACCTCAGAAAAATAAGTCACATGATCTATTGTAATTCCATTTTTCTGTACTGTTCTTTCAAGGGAAGGAAGAAGTGAATATCTTAAACTTTTTGTATTTTCTACAATAGGAGGTAAACCTGTTCCTGGATACTCTCCCAATCCAAATATTCCTTCTAAATATTTTTCTTCAGGAGTCATTCCTATTTCACTATGTTCTTTTTTATGATAAACATTTACAATTAACTCTGTAAACCATTGTTCAAATTCACCTATTGTCATAGCTGCATTTTTCTGAGAATTATAAGTACCTTTTTTTACAATATTTGAAAAAGTTGTTCCAGATAAGTTATGAACTTCATTACTTAAAGTTTTAAAAACTCTTTCAACATTTGCACCATAATAAGACCTTCCAACTGGACGCCAATCAATCTCAATAGAGTATTGTTCACAGAACCTTGTTAAGTCTATACTTCTAAACTCTTTTGCATTATCAGTTGAGATTTCTCTTGGAATCCCATATATAGGCCATTCTCCTTCTACATTTAATTGCTTTAAAAAATCATCCTTCTGCATGATCATATTTAAAATACATTGTCCTGTATTAAAAAAGCTTACTGACTCATATGAAATATAAAAGCCCATAATCATTCTACTAAATACATCTATTCCTAATGTAAGATATGCTCTTCCTATTGATTCTCTACTCTCTTCGTCAACTAAGTCTAAATCTAATGGAGTATGATCAATCTGAACTAATTCTAATGGGAAGTTTCCCCTTGGATTCTTATCTGGCATTCCTCTAGTATCATGTACTTTATTGCCTTCCCTTCGTTTTGTTACATCTTTTAAACTTAAATTATCAATTCTTTTTCTAATAGTATTTAAATGAGGTGGTTTTAAATTTGCATTATGAAATTTCTCTTGAATAATTCTATAAATATATGGGATAGAATACTTTTGAGTATTTAAATAATACTCATCAAGAACAGATTTTATAATTGTTTCATCCTCTTTATCTAACCTATTTTTCTTTGGACCACCTCTTTTTTTAAATTCAGGAACTAAAGAACTAACTGTCCCTGTCTTTTTATAATCTTGAATCCATCTATAAACAGTTGCAACACTAATATTATGTTCTTGAGATATTTTTTCTACATCACTCTTTTTATTTCTTTTTCCAGTTAAAAGAGGCTTTATAATCTCATACCTTCTATTAGCTTCTTTCCACTCTTTTTTATCATATAAGCTAATATCTATTTCTTTACTATTTTCAGACTTAAAAGATTTTAGGTCACTTATTTTTAATACTTTAAATTCATAAGGAAACTCTACTTCTTTAGCTAAAATCTCTTTTGTAGAAATGTGTTTACTTACTTCATACTCTATATTTTCACAATAGACTTTAGAACCTGTATTTAAAGAAATTTTATTCATTATCAATCCTTACAAGAGATTTCATATTTAATTGCGTACTTTCATAGTCAACTTTTAAAGTGTTTTCAAAAACTAGTTTCCAAATATATGGTAGATAGGAAGCTTGTTCAAATTTATTAGCAGAAATTAGTTCTAATATCTCATTAACTAAAAGTGCATTTTCTTTTTTTAAAATATCAATAATCGATTTTTCTTTTTGTTCATCTTTTGGATGAAAGGCAAAAGAATAAAGGAACTCCATATTCTTTAAAGTTTTAGGTTCAATATAGAGCTCATCAAAAGTGTCAAACTCTAAATCATTTTCTTTTGCATACTTTCTAGCTTCATTGAATTTAATTTCTAATTCATCTTTTTTATCAACTAAATCACTACTATATTTCACTTCAATAAGTTTTGATTTACCTTTTTTATAATTTACTAAACAATCAGGATGATAAGTTGTTTTTTTATTATTGAGTTTATATTCTAATTTTATAGGTTGTTCAAGATAGTTTAATACATTATTATCAAATTCTAATGAGAGGAATAGAGTTTTTTCTAAGAGTGACTCAAAAAAGACACTTCTTCCATTTTTCTTGCTTGGAAAGTATCCAGTTACTGATCTAAAAGTTTTCTTTGGTTTTCTTTTTGGTAATTTATTCTCATTAATTTCCATAATAATACCTTTAATCTTATTATATAATGTATTTTATTAATTTATAAAATATTTAATCATTAAATATAATTAGTTAATATATAATTTTGAGTATACAATCTAGGAGAGGTTATAAATTGAATAAACTTATTTTCCATATTACTACACTAAATACAGACTTTGGATTAGACATTGATTATGCAGAAAATAATAATATAGAGCAAACTGTTAATTTAAATGCAATTGAAATGTACAATAAATTATTATTAATATTTGGTGAACTCAAAAGAAATTATGTTTTGTTGAAAAATCCTTATGTATTAAAGTTAAACCCAATTATACAAATGTCTAAAGACATTAGAGAAAAATATAATATATTTATTGATGAATATAGTAAAAAAAATAAAAAACTACTTTCTTTAAAAAATAATCTTGACAAAATTGAACTAGGTACATATTTCTTTTTAAGTACTACGAAACATACCACCGAGCAAATAATCTTTATTAGTAATTTACTTAAAACATATACATTAGAAGAAGATGATAAAAAGCGTGCTACGTTATTTAATAAATTTCAAGAAGACTTTGATAATATTTTAGGGAATGTAACCAAAAAATACTTTTTAAAAGCCTTTGATTCTAGTAGAAGAAATATCGGTGAAAGAATAAAAGAGAAAAAAATTTGTAGGTTTTGTAATAATGGAATAAATACAACTAAAAAAGTGACATTTGATAACAAAGCTCACATAATACCTGAAGCATTAGGTAATAAAGGTTTAATTACCTACGAAGAATGTGATGAATGTAATAGTAAATTTGGTAAAACAATTGAAAAAGATTTAATTAATTTTTTTGATATATTTAGGGTATTTTATGGGGTTAAAGGGAAGAATGGTACACCAACATTAAAATTTAATGATAAAACACAAATAAACCATTATACAAAAAAAGAACTTGATGGCATAATAAAGAAAGAAAATCTAGGATTAACAAAGGAACTTAATGAGAATCTAACAGTTGTTGTTTCTCATAATATTAACTTTGATGAAAAAACCAGAACACTGCAAGTCCCATTAGAATTAGACAATAAAATAGCAACAGGAAATATATATAAAGCATTATGTAAAATGATAATATCTTTAGTAGAACCTAATGAATTAAAATACTTACAAAACACAATCTCTTGGATAAACTCAGAAGAAAAAAAAACTTATGATATCCCAAAAATTGCATCAACTATAATACATAATATGTATGTAGACACCCCTAAAATAATTTTCTATATTCGGAAAGATAATGATACTAATCTTCCACATATTGTGGGAGAATTCAATTTTAAATGCTTTAAATATGTATTTATAGTTCCTTTTTCTGATAAAGATAAATTAAGTTTTACAAAAGAAGAAGAATTTAAATATTTGATGAAAAACTTTCATCACTACAATTATATTAAAAGTTGGGTTTATCATGAAATGAACTCAACAATTCCAAAGAAGTTCATTTTTAATATGAGAATGGAACCAGCTAAATAAATTGGGCTGATGTCTACAAATTATTCTCAATAACTAATGTATCTTACATAAAAAACAAATTCTCAGAATAAGAGTAAGAATATACTCTCA
>ERZ1673961.482-NODE-482-length-15776-cov-58.935755_pt1 | contig 15776 bp, 7 predicted proteins | sample MGYA00580189_ERZ1673961 | MGnify/ENA primary metagenome ERZ1673961 (study PRJEB41334, sample SAMN05608105) | rock metagenome | biome: terrestrial subsurface; feature: shale formation; material: shale | place: USA: Pennsylvania ... | reverse complement strand
CGATTGCTGAAGGGATGCTGCCATTGCTACCAGCCCAGGCAGAAGTTGCTAGGCGTGTTCGAGAGAATGAATTGCGTCAGTTGGCATTCCAGCGTGAGCTTCTATCAAGGCCAGAAAAGAAACATTCGAACAATGTCAAGCCAATTTTTATAGCCAACAAGACGACTTGTTGATACTATGAGACCTAATGAAAAAAAGTAGGTTGCTTGATGGCATTCAATCGATGGCTTCCTAGTTTTAAATGATTAGGGCTTGTCCCAGATGGATTGAGAGGCTGACAGTGCAAGACAACACTGGACTTGAAGAGCTTAGCCAAGCACAGAAAGAACGACTCGCTCATATTGATTTCACTTTGTTATTTAAAGGTGAAGCTGGGCGTAGTTATTTAACCGAGCGATTTAGCGTAGCGCCGTCTGTGGCAACACAAGATTTTGCGCGGTACAAAGAGTTGGCTCCTAACAACGTTATGTATGACGAAAAGCGCAGAGTGCACTTGAAGACGAGCGCATTCCAGCCGTTGTTTGATTATGACGTTGTTCGAACTCTTGCGACGATAAGCCAAGGGTTCGGTGATGGCTTTCTTGGCAAGGTCAGGCCACCTATGGCTTGTGAAGCACCATTCCATCTCAATAAGCCGAAATTGGAAGTGGTAGCGGCTATTAGTGAAGCCATACATAAGCGCGCTGTGATTAATATTGAGTACACCTCATTGTCGAGTGGTCATGGGAGCAGGCAAATAGTTCCTCATACCTTGATTGACAATGGCTTGAGATGGCATGTCCGAGCATTCGATAGAAAGCATAGAGAATTTAGGGATTTTGTTTTAACCAGAATAAGTGAAGTTGAGTTGTTAGAGGATGAGGTTAACGACGAAGTTGAGACTCTTCAGTGGGATAAACAATGGAACCGGATCGTTGAACTAGAGCTGATACCTCATCCCAAACTAGCACATCCAGAAGCTGTATCGATGGACTACGCAATGGAAAACAATAGGTTGCGTGTAGAGATAAGAGCTGCGTTCGCTGGATATTTACTGCGTTTATGGAATATCGATTGTTCAAAGAATAGTAAGGGCAATGGGCGAGAGTTCCATTTAGCACTTAAAAATCCAGAAGCACTATACGGCGTTGACAATGCTGCACTCGCTCCTGGATATAGCGAATCGTGAGATGAATTTATGAATATAAAAGAATATTTAGGCGATCTTATCGGAGGCAGTTTATTGATAACTGAATCTAGAATAATCGCAGAATCGCTACTGAAAAAACTCCCAGAAGATGAGTGGAAGTCGCTGATCGTTGAGCAAAATGTTCTTCAGAAAAAATCCGGTCAGACGGCTATTCGTTATGCCAGAACAATCCGTTGGCGTGTTGAAGGCCTGGGTGATGAGTTTATGACTGATCTTTTAGCCGCGAGTGAACGTGCCTATGTCCAAATGCTGATGATGTCATTACTCATTCATTCTCCGGTTGTCGCTGATTTTATGCGACTTACCTTAGCCGAAGCTCGTCGCACCTATAAACCCTCTTTAACCGCTGATGCATGGTCTGAGTTTTATGACACGAGAGTGCGGGCATATGCCGAGCTTGGCGGTTTTTCTGACTCAACTGTCAAAAAAATGGGTAACAACGCAATTAAGGCACTGGTTGATAGTGGCTACCTGAGTGATAGCAGGACAAAGAAAATACAACCTGTTTACTTAATGCCAGAAGTTAAGGACTGGTTAGTTCGTCTGGGCCGGGAAGATTTGATTGAGGTAATGGAGTGCACAATATGAAGGCTCTTCAGACCAGGCTTGCTCTGATACTGGAACGAATTGAAAGCCCTAAGTTTTTGAAAAACGATGGCTTGGGCAATGAAATTGGATTTTGGGTATTTGACTATCCAGCCAAGTATGAACTGATTGTACGAGAGCACCTTAAGCACGTTGACGAAAAACTCAACAAGCGTGGTTACCGCTTTGTCCATCTCAATATTTTTGAAGTCTTGATAGATATGCTTGAGGAGCGAGGCCTTTTCGACCGAGCTTGCCAGCGTGAATTGCAAGTCGGTGTTGATGGCCTTCGAAAAACACTAGCCGGGCCTCTGAGCCAAGAGAAAGTGGCAAGGTATATCGCGGACAAATATAAGCCATCAGAACTTGAGTTTGTGTTGCTGTCAGGCTTAGGCAGTGCGTGGCCTCTTGTCCGAGGACATGAGTTACTTAGTGCTCTGCAAGACGTTATGGGTAGCACGCCATTAGTGCTTTTCTATCCGGGTGAATATAGCGGAAGGGATTTGCATCCTTTTGGCATGATCGAATCTAAAAACTACTATCGCGCCTTCAAGCTTGTGCCTGAAGACGGTAAAAAAAATTAAGAGCAGGGAGCCTCCCGAATGAAAATTGAACAGATTTTTTCCAAGAAGTTGACGCGTGACATTAATGGCGTTGTTAAAGCGGAACAGAAAGACAATGACAGTGTGTATGTCGAACTTGATGAGTATGTTGTTACCCGAGAGTTAGATAGACACTTTCGTGCATTTTTTGAGGCTTACGTCCCATCTGTGACGCAAAGCGGCGCATCAATGTCAGGTAAAATTGGTGTGTGGATCTCTGGCTTCTTTGGTTCGGGTAAGTCTCACTTCCTGAAAATTTTGTCTTACCTCCTCGAAAATAAATCTGTCGAAAAGGATGGACAAGGCCGCCAAGCATTTGAGTTTTTTAAAGACAAAATCAACGATGCCATGCTGTTGGCCGATATCCAAAACGCTGTTACAAAAGATACAGACGTTATTCTTTTTAACATCGATTCACGAGCCAATACGGATGACCGAGAAAATGCCATTCTTAAGGTCTTCCTCAAAGTCTTTAATGAGCGTGTAGGATACTGCGCTGATTTTCCTCATATTGCGCACTTAGAACGCGAGCTTGATAAGCGTAATCAATACATGTCTTTCAAGGACAAATTTGCTGAGTTGACCCAATCAACTTGGGAAAAGGAGCGTGACGCCTATGACTTCTATCGAGACGAACTTTCAGAAGCACTCGCTCATGCCAGTGAGCAATCATTAGAGTCTGCCAAAGCGTGGGTTGAGCAGGTTGAAAACAATTTCCCGCTAGATATCCGAAACTTCTGTAAGTGGGTTAATGAATACTTAGATCGAACTGGGGATCGTAACCTTCTTTTCTTAGTCGATGAAGTCGGTCAGTTTATTGGTAAGAACACGCAAATGATGTTGAAGCTTCAGACCATTACTGAAGATCTTGGCACATATTGTGGTGGCAGAGCTTGGGTCGTTGTTACCTCTCAGGCAGACATTGATGCTGCCATTGGTGGTATGGATAAGCGCGATGGCGAGGACTTCTCTAAAATTCAAGGGCGTTTTAGTACCCGCTTACAGCTGTCGAGCTCGAATACCTCGGAAGTTATTCAAAAGCGTTTGTTGTCCAAAACGGAAGAAGCTCGTACACACCTCATCGATGTCTTTGCTGAAAAGGGCGATATTCTTCGTAACCAGCTGACATTTGATAAAACGACAACCGCTTCTCTAAAAGGTTACACCGACGCTCCGTCTTTCGTGGACAACTATCCGTTTGTGCCTTACCACTACACGTTGGTTCAAAAAGTGTTTGAGTCAATTCGAACAAAAGGCGCGACAGGTAAGCACTTAGCTATGGGGGAGCGTTCATTACTTGATGCTTTCCAATCAGCTGCAAAACAGCTCAAGGACTCTGGCCTTGATGTGTTAATCCCGTTCTACAGTTTCTATGCACCGATTGAGAGCTTTTTGGAACCAGCGGTTAAGCGAACAATTGACCAAGCCTGCGAGTTGGATTCCTTAACAGAATTCGATGGCAAGATTCTAAAAACTCTTTTCCTGATCCGATATGTGGACGTTGTCAAAAGCACACTAGACAACCTTGTTACTCTTTCAATTGACCGAATCGATGCAGATAAAATTGCGCTGCGCAAACAAATTGACGAGAGCCTGAATCGTCTTGAGCGCCAATTGCTGATTGCCCGTAATGGAGATGAATTTATCTTCCTGACCAACGAAGAAAAAGAGATTGAAAACGAGATCCGCCACACTGACGTTGAAATGTCAGAGGTCTCTAACAAGCTTTCAGCAATCGTATTTGACGGTATTTTGAAAGGTAATCGTGCCTATCGTTACCCGATTAATAAGCAAGACTTTGCGGTGAGCCGTTTTTGTAATGGTCATCCAAAAGATGGCACCACGCTGGAAGATCTAGTCATTAAAGTCATTTCACCTTTGGATTCGCACTTTGAAAATTACTCCCACGATCAAGCGTGTATCAATCATACGCTTGAGGCTGATGGGTGCGTGCTCGTTAAGCTGGGTGAACATAAGCGTCTTTGGGATGACCTGACAACTTTTATTAAAACTGACCGATTCTTAAAACAGAACTCAGGACAGCGACCAGAGCAAGAACACCTTCTCCGCGAAAAGCAGATGGAAAATATTGAGCGTGAAAAACGCTTAAGAACGGATTTTGAAGCTTTGTTTGCAGAGGCGGACGTTTACGCTATCGGCACAAAACTACCGAAGAAATCAGCAACGCCAAGTGCCATCGTCGAAGAAGCATACAAATACGTTATCGAAAACACCTTCGCTAAATTGAACATGCTCAAGGCAACGCCTGGTGAAGTTTTGCGTGAGCTACAGGCCGTTCTTGTTGCTGATGATATTGCTCAGATTGGACTGGACCTTCAAGCCGATGAATGTAACCCAGAAGCTACGCGTGAGGTTGAGCAGTACGTAACGCTAAAAGTCGAGCGTAATGAGCCTGTGTACTTACGTGACATCGTTGCCCGTTTCGGCAAGCGCCCGTATGGCTGGCCAGACAATGAAATCTTATTGCTCACTGCAAGGCTGGGCTTGGCTGGAAAGGTTTCTTTTAGTACCCAGGGCACAGATCTGGCGTTGAAAAAAGCTTACGAGCCGTTTACCAGTGTGCGTAAACGCGGCGAGATCCGTGTACATAAGATCAGGCAACATGACGAGCGCCAAATTAAAAAGGCTGCTGGTCTCGTTAAAGAGATCTTTTCTAAAACCTTTACCGGCTCTGGTGAGAAGGAGCTCTACGAATTAGTGCGCGATGAATTACTGACTTGGAATGAAGAGCTTAAATCATTCAGAACCAAGTCACAGACAGGTCATTTCCCAGGTAAATCTCAAATTGACGATGGTCTTGCATTGGTCGCGGGTATTCTTGAGCAAACTTCAAGCTTCGCCCTTATCGCCCGATTCTTAGAAGACGCTGATGCCCTTGAAGAGTTTGCTGAGGACTTTGAGGATCTTGATGACTTCTACAATAGCCAATTTCAAACTTGGCAAGCCCTTGCTGGCGCATTGAACGAGAAGTTTAAGGCCAATAGACCTGCGTTAGAAAAAGACAGTGAAGCATTAAAAGCGCTCACTGAATTAGAACGCATTTACAATATGTCCTCACCGTATGAGCAGCTGCGCCACATTAATCCGCTTATCGAGCAGGTGGCAAAAGTTAACTCAACATTGGTTGAAGAAAAACGCACTCATGCCTTAGAGCGTGTTGATCTGCGCATCGGACGTGTAAAAGAAGCGCTAGCTGAAGCTCATGCACCGTCTGAACTACAGAACCAAGCTCTGCGGCCGTTACAAATGTGCAGACAGCGCATTGAAGCAACCTCTTCAATACCACAAGTTATCAGTGAGCAAACTGAAGCGGAAGGTTACGAGGACGAAGCCTATGAGTTGCTGAATGGCTTTATCGAAGATCAACGCAAAAAAGCTGAAGCTGAGCAAAGACGTCGTGAACTCGAACAGAAGAAACGCGAAGAGGAAGCAGCGAAAGCCGGTAAGGCAGCTCCAGCACCTGAGCCAGCTCCTGAACCAGTGCAGCCACAGCCGGTTGCAAAACGTACCGTAACGATTAACCCAACCGATGCCATGGCTAAATCAGTAACAACCGGATTCATTGAAAGTGAAGCCGAAGTTGATGCCTATCTTGCCGCTTTAAGAGATCAGCTGATTGCTGCGGTCAAAGCTGGCGACCGAGTAAGAATTAAGTAAGAGGCAACGGATAGCTATGTATCAAGCGGGTGGAACAATAAGATCATTACTCGACAAGGTTGCTGAGCAGGAATACCTGTTACCGGCCATCCAGCGAGAGTTTGTATGGCGACCAGAACAGATCTGTCGTCTATTTGATAGCCTGTTGCAAGGTTACCCGTTTGGGACCTTTCTATTCTGGAAGATAAAACCAGAGAACCGGGATAGCTATCAGTTTTATCAGTTCATGCAGCATTACCATGAGCGAGATAACTACCATTGTGAAAATGTCACTCAGTTACCGGAACGTGAGTTCATTGCCGTCCTAGATGGACAGCAGCGGATTACCGCTTTGAATATCGGCCTACGCGGCTCATTTGCGTGGAAGCTGACAGGTAAATGGTGGAGCAATGATGACGCCTTCCCAGTGCGCAGGCTTCACTTAAATCTGTTAAGCCAGCCCGACTTAGAAACTGGGTCGATGTATGACTTTGTGTTCCTAACCGACGATAAAGCCTCTTTGGATGCATCTGAACAATATTGGTTCCGTGTAGGCCGGATCATGGAAGAGGAAGAGGATGCACTTATCGATGAAGTTGCTGATGATGACAGGTTGAGCTCGGAGCAACGCAAAGAGGCTCGCTCAACTCTTCGTCACTTGTATCGAACCATCCATGACAAAGACAAGATTTCGTTTTACGAAGAAAGTGATCAGAGCCTAGAACGTGTTCTGAATATATTTATCCGCATGAATAGCGGCGGTACTACCTTGTCCTATTCAGACTTACTACTTTCGATAGCAGTAGCCCAGTGGAGCTCGTTAGATGCCCGTGAAGAAATTCATGCATTAGTAGATGAGATGAACCGTGTTGGTGATGGATTCAACGTATCAAAAGATCTCGTGTTAAAAGCAGGCTTAATGCTCTCTGACATCGGTAGCGTGGGCTTTAAGGTTGAGAACTTTAACAAGGAAAACATGGCGATTCTGGAGAAGAACTGGACGCCAATTCGTGATGCGTTATTGCTCTCAATGCAGTTGCTGGCAAGTTTTGGTTTTAATGCACAAAACCTCAGAGCAACAAGTGCCATCCTCCCGTTGGCGTATTACCTGCACCACCGAAAGTTAACGGCAAGCTACCTTTCTAGGGTTGAATATGCGGTCGATAGAGAATGCATCAGAAATTGGCTCATTAGGTCGTTGTTGAAAGCGTCAGGCATCTGGGGAAGTGGTTTGGACACCCTGCTTACTATGCTCCGCTCAGACATCAAGCAATCAGGTGATACAGGTTTCCCGCTAGCGAAAATTGAAGCGACCATGCAGCAGCGTGGAAAATCGTTGCGCTTTGACCCAGAGGAAATTAGTGAACTAGCCCAGTTGGATTATGGTAATCCGCGTACCTTTGCCTTGTTGACTTTGTTGTTCCCAGGATTCGATTTTTCACGACACTTTCATGTGGACCACATTTACCCCAAAGGTTTGTTTACGCGTAACAAGCTTGCAAAAGTTGGTGTCCCAGCTGAACAGCTAGATGAGCTCATCGAAGCATCTAACAAGCTGCCAAACCTTCAGCTGTTGGAAGGGACTATCAATAATCAGAAGCGGCAAAAAATGCCCCATGAATGGTATGCGCAGCAGTGGCCTGATGTGAATGCAAGACAAGCACATCTGCAATCGCAAGCCATAACATCATTACCTGAACAACTAAACCAGTTTATGGACTTTTACCGCGAGCGTCAGGAAACACTGCTTGCCCGCATTAGAACTGCATTACAACCCGCAAGCAGCGTAGAGACAGAATAAGAGGCGCAAGATCATATGAATACAAACAACATTAAAAAATACGCACCAAAAGCGCGCCGTGAATTTATGGATGCGGTTGCTAAACGATTAAACACCTTTGGTATCACCGCGAACAAAAAAGGCGAGCTACAAATTGCAGAAGCGAATCTACAAGGCTCTGTGCTTCAAATCGCCGGTAACAGTTTTGACGGTAAACTGGCCGAGCCCAGAAAACGCATAGTAGCCAGAAGCCAGAAACTTGGGTATGCACAACTTATTGAACAAGTAGCTTATACCTGGTTCAACCGTCTGTGTGCTATTCGCTATATGGAAATCCATGACTATCTAGGCCATGGTTTTCGTGTTTTGTCACACCCTGACAACCCTAAAGGTTTTGAAATTATCGACCATGCCCAAGACGCTGCGGATGAACTCGGATTAGATAGATCTCGCATTGTTGAACTCAAGCTTGCGGGCAACAAAGACGAAGAGCTGTATCGTGAACTGCTGTTGGGCCAGTGCCACAAGCTACATGAAGCGATGCCATTCTTATTTGACGCATTGGACGATGAAACTGAGCTTCTGCTACCAGACAACCTAACTCGTACCGACTCAATACTGCGTGGATTGGTAGACGGCATCCCTGAAGAAGATTGGCAACAGGTAGAAGTTATTGGCTGGCTTTACCAGTTCTACATTTCTGAAAAGAAAGATCAGGTAATGGGTAAGGTGGTCAGAAGTGAAGACATTCCTGCCGCTACCCAGTTATTTACACCTAACTGGATTGTAAAGTACCTGGTACAAAACTCAGTCGGTCGTCAATGGCTGCAAACCTATCCAGATTCTGCCATTAAATCGCAGATGGAATACTACATTGAGCCAGCTGAACAATCTGATGAAGTTAACCAACAGCTAAAGGCTATTACGCCCCTTTCTTCTAATGGAGAGGGTATTGAACCTGAAACCATCAAAGTACTCGATCCCGCTTGTGGTTCGGGCCACATATTGATTGAAGCCTATAACGTGCTAAAAGCCATCTACGAAGAACGTGGTTTCCGCTCTCGTGATATTCCAAAGATGATTTTGGAGAATAACCTCTACGGCCTAGACATAGATGATCGTGCAGCGCAGCTATCTGGCTTTGCGCTGATGATGATGGCTAGAGATGACGATAAGCGTATTTTTACCCGTAACGTGCGACTTAATGTACTGTCATTGCAGGAAAGTAACCATATTGACCTGCCGACCTTATGGAAAGCACTCAATCTTTCGGGAAGTTGGCAAAGCGGCACATCACAAGGCTTGTTCTCAGATAATGATCAAGATTTAAGCTCGTTCAATGTAGACAACCGTTACCAACTGCTGAAGCGAACGTTGGTAAGGTTCACTCAGGCCAAGACCTTTGGTTCTTTGATTGATGTACCAAGCGATGAGCATGAGCAACTAAAAGAGCTACTGAGCACGCTTGTAGAGCTTCAAGAGTCAGGTGACTCAATGCAAAAGCCTGCGGCGAAGCAATTGATTGAAATTGTTCATCAGGCTTTGGTTCTGTCGATTCGTTACGATGCTGTTATTGCTAATCCTCCCTATATGGGAGCAAAAGGTATGAATGCGGAGTTGAAGGATTTTGCAAAGAAAAATTTCCCTAATAGCAAATCAGATCTGTTTGCCATGTTTATGGAACGGGCATTTAAATTGCTATCGCAATATGGATTTAATGCTCAAATTAACATGCAGTCATGGATGTTTTTGTCGAGCTATGAGCAACTAAGAAGTAATTTATTAGAAGACCATACATTTATTACTATGGCTCATTTGGGTGCTCGTGCTTTCAGTCAGATTAGTGGCGAAGTGGTTCAAACAACAGCGTGGGTTATTCAAAATAAGCATGTCAATCAATATCAACCTACTTTTTACAGGCTTATTGGTGGCAATGAAGAAGCCAAGCAAAAAGCACTACTAAATAAGGAAAATGAATTTGCGGCTACAGCGCAGGATGATTTTAAAAAGATTCCAGGGAGCCCGATTGCTTATTGGGTTTCAACCGAGTTTTTAAAGATTTTTGATAAAGGTACTGCAATGCAAATTTATGCTGTACCAAGACAAGGATTTGCAACAGGAAATAATGATCGATTTTTAAGGCAATGGCATGAGGTTGCAATCAATAACTTTAAACGAGATGCGATAGACTCTGATGATGCAAACAGCTCAGGCTTGCGCTGGTTTCCATGCAATAAAGGTGGTACATACCGGAAATGGTACGGTAATAACAATATTATTGCTGACTGGAAAAATAATGGTGAAGAAATGCGTAATTTTTCTGGTTCAGTAATACGTAATCCCTCTTACTATTTTAAAGAGGGTATAACGTGGTCAACGATTAGTAGTTCTAAGTTATCAATGAGGTACTCTCCACGTGGGTTTCTATTCGAAACAAAAGGTTCAGTTTGCTTTCCTTCAATCGGTAAACCATATCAGATACCACTTGGTTTGATGAATACTAAGGTTGTGGAGCAGGTATTGTTGGCTATTTCGCCGACGTTGGATTTTCATGAAGGACCCATCGGTAAGGTGCCCGTTATTGAAGCATCAGCCTCCCAAATAAAATCTATAGTTGATACCGCAGTTAAATATTCTAAGAAGGATTGGGATTCCTATGAGGTATCTTGGGACTTCACTGTCTTACCGTTTCTGAAACCAGACCACTATCAGTCAACCCTAAAAGCCACTTACCAGAAACTTCGAGCCGACTGGGAGGCGACGACATTGGAACTCCAGCGCCTAGAGGAGGCAAACAACCAGGTCTTTATTGATGCTTACGGATTACGAGATGAACTGACGCCTGACGTACCGCGTAATGAAGTCACATTAACTTGCAACCCTCACTACCGCTACGGCCATGATAGGCAAGATGACGAGCTGGAAGAACAATTACAGGGAGATAGTGTACGTGAGCTGGTCTCTTATAGCGTTGGTTGCATGATGGGTCGCTACTCGCTCGACCGTAAAGGATTAGTCTATGCCAATGCAGGCAATGAGGGCTTTGATAAGCTCGTTGCAGAGGGCTCTTATAAAACGTTTTCTGCTGACGAAGACGGGATCATTCCGTTAACAGATCAAGAATGGTTCAAAGATGACGCAACCAATCGTTTCCGTGAGTTTGTTCAGGTTGCTTGGGGTGATGATCATCTGCAAGAAAACTTGGATTTCGTTGCCGAATCACTATGCCTAAACGCCATTAAACCCAAGAAATCAGAATCAGCGCTGGAGACGATTCGCCGTTATTTATCAACTCAGTTCTATAAAGACCACCTGAAGACTTACAAAAAACGCCCTATTTATTGGCTGTTTAGCTCAGGCAAACAGAAGGCTTTTGAGTGCCTGGTTTACCTGCACCGTTACAATGAGGGCACGCTTTCTCGTATGCGTACCGAGTATGTCACCCCGTTACTAGGTAAATACGATGCTTATGCAGAGCAACTTGAGAAGCAGATTGAAACGGCCGACTCGACCAGTGAAGCGAACCGCTTCAAGAAAGAGTTGGATGCTTTAATCAAGAAACAAGTCGAGCTACGAGAGTTTGATGACAAGCTAAAACACTATGCCGATATGCGTATTTCACTGGATCTTGATGATGGTGTGAAAGTGAATTACGGCAAGTTTGGTGATCTGTTGGCTGATGTTAAGGCCATTACCGGTTCGGCCCCGGAGGGTAACTAATGCAGATTAGCGAACTGGCACAAGGCGTTGCTGCCAAGCTCGAACAAAGCCGCATTGTGTTTTGGTACGACCCAGAGCAAAGCTTTACTGAAGAGCTTGAGCATTTAGCTAACGCCCTATCTATTGCGAAAGAAGTAGGCGATAGCGCGGCAGATATAACTGCCAGGGTACTGCCAAATGATTTGACCATCCTCAATATGGGCAATGAGTCTGTATTGGCAGTGAAAAAACGCATTGAAGTAGATGAGCGTGAAGCTAAATTCCTTATCTATTTTCCAAATGCTGAGCCAGAGCCTGACCGCGATTGGTTGCTAGACGTGCGTTTGTATAGCGAGCAGTTTTTTGCTGATCACAGCTCAATGCTGCTTAATGAGCTGGGTATCCCGAAAATGGCGCTACGCACGCACATTCGTAAGCGCCAGAGCTTTTTTGCCAATAAACAGCGCATAGCCGGTTTAAAGAAGTGGGTGACTGAGAACGAAGACGAACTGTCGTTAGACAGGAAGATGATGGCAGTGGTTGTAAAAGCTGATTCTGCGTCTTTGTCGGACATTCTGCTTGGGTTACTACGCGAGTATGCGGCTTATATCGAAGATGAAAGCCTTGGCCAACCTTTATGGAGCCAGCTAGGAAAGTTTGATCTTGAGACCTCACTCTGGGCATATCTGAGTGAGGGTTTTGGCTATACAGTTGAAGAGCCAACCTTCTCAGACTTCGTGTTGAAATTATTCTGTACTGAATTCTGGAGCCAAATTGAGGGTGTTGAACGCGATTGGTTGCTTAACAATGTTCTAAAAAGCGCATCAGGCCGGGCGACAGCCTTGGCGTTTATGGTGAGCTGGCGCGACAGCCGCTCTTTCGCTGCTTACTACGAAAGCATCTCTAAGGTGCTTAGCCAACAGTTGGAAATTTCGACTCGTGCTGGCCAGTACCATCCGGTTGAGCTTATCGAATGCGAAACGTTCGAGGCTGTGGAACAGGCCATAATCCGTGGTTTAGTTCGTGATTTGCTCGATAGCAGTAAAGTGCTAGACCGGGTTCAGTTTGATACGGTCTTATCAAGACGTCTTGCTAGCCACTGGACATTGTCACGCAAAGAATACTTCGCAATATATGAAGCTATCCGCAACGCTGAAGAGTTAATGCACTTGCGAAATCGCTATGTGGACGGGTTCCACTTTGATAACGCGAAAGCAATGTACGACGCCTATACCACAGACATTTATCGTTTTGACCAGGCTTACCGTTTGTTCAATGAACATGTGCACTCTGTATTGAGTAAAGGTGCAGACATACTGCGTCAGCTCGACGACGAAGTCGAAAGCATTTATACCAACTGGTACTTATATGAGCTTGGCCTTGCCTGGGATCGTCACTTGGCTAATGAGAAATTACTTGAAAAGTGGCAGATTTCTGGCGTACAGCACCAGTATGACTTTTATGAAAAAGAAGTTCGCACACGACTGAGTCTGAAACAGACAAAACGAGTGTTTGTGATTATCTCTGATGCCCTACGATTTGAAATTGCGAATGAGCTTGGCGCTATCATTAACAACGAGAAGCGATTTAAGGCTGAGGTGTCTACGCAGTTGGGTGTTTTGCCAAGTTATACCCAACTTGGGATGGCGGCATTATTGCCTCATAAGGCGCTCAGTTACCAGCCAGAGCAAGGCACGGCTGTTTATGTGGATGGTATTTCTTCACAGGGTTTAGACAATCGTAACTCCATCCTACAGAAGGTAGGTGGTATGGCAGTGAGTTCTAAGGAACTGATGAGCTGGAGTAACCAGGAGGGGCGTGACAAGGTTCGAGATGTAGAAGTAGTTTATATCTATCACGATACCATTGATGCGATTGGTGATAAAGCTGCAACTGAAGAGAAAACTTTTGAAGCCTGTCGTAGTGCCATTGAAGAGCTAAAAGACCTTGTTGGCCGTGTCATCAACCGTCTAAACGGAAGCCGAGTTGTGATCACTGCTGACCATGGCTTCCTATTCCAACAAAAAGCACTTGTAGCGGCTGATAAAACCTCATTGAAAACCAAACCTGCTGGCGCGATAGAAGCCAAGAAACGTTATATCGTTGGTAATAACTTGCCTTCAGATGAAGCCTGTTGGAAAGGCTCAATTAACGATACGGCTCATGGCTCTAGTGATACCGAGTTCCTGCTTCCAAAAGCGGCTCAACGCTTCCACTTCGTTGGTGGTGCCAAGTTTGTGCACGGCGGAGCGATGTTACAGGAAGTCTGCGTACCGGTACTACATGTGCGCGAACTGCAAAAAGAACAAGCAGCAAAACATGAGAAACAACCGGTAGGTGTTGTAGCAGCCACTCAGCCCATAAAATTAGTAAACAATATCGACAAGGTCAGATTTATTCAGACAGACCCAGTAGGCGAGCGTTTTGTCGCACGGTTGTTGGATGTCTATATCGTCGATGCACAAGGTAATGAAGTATCCAGTCGTGAAACGATTAACTTTGATAGCGTGAGTAAAGTTATGGATGAGCGTACTCGTGAAGCTAGGTTAAAGCTTATTGGCTCTCAGTTCGACAGGAACGCTCAATACACATTAGTTCTTGAGAATGCGGAAATGAGAACGCGCTATAGCCAATACGCGGTAACCATTGATTTGGCATTCCAAGATGATTTTTTCTAAGGCGCTGGGGTGAAACATGACAACTGATTTTTCACAAGATCATAAAGACGAAAAAAATCAGATGCAAAGCGCCGACTTAGACGCATTGCTCAATCAATATTTTAAAGGCCGTGTCGTTCGAAAAGATCTGACAAAGCAATTGAAAGAAGGCGCTAACGTCCCTGTCTATGTGCTTGAGTATTTACTAGGCATGTATTGTGCGTCCGATGACGACGAAGTCGTAATGCAAGGCCTTGATAATGTCAAAAAAATCTTGGCTGAGAACTATGTTCGACCAGATGAAGCGGAGAAAGTGAAGTCACTGATTCGTGAACGCGGCACGTTTAAAATCATCGACAAAGTAAGCGTTAAGCTCAATCAGAAAAAAGACGTCTATGAAGCTGCGTTGTCGAACTTGGGGATCAAAGATGCTCTTGTGCCGACCAAAATTGTACAAGACAACGAAAAATTATTAACTGGCGGTATCTGGTGCATTATTACCGTGCAGTATTTCTTTGAGGAAGGTCAGAAGACATCACCTTTCTCCATTATGAGTTTAAAACCGATACAAATGCCGTCCATGAACATGGATGAGGTGTTTTCAACCAGAAGACATTTTAGTACCGATCAGTGGATGGATGTTTTGCTGCGTTCCGTGGGTATGGAGCCAACCAACTTAGAGCATCGGGTGAAATGGCATCTTATCACTCGCATGATCCCATTCGTTGAAAACAACTACAACGTTTGTGAGCTCGGACCAAGAGGGACTGGTAAAAGCCATGTCTACAAAGAGTGCTCACCAAACTCATTGCTTGTCTCGGGTGGACAAACAACTGTGGCGAACTTGTTCTATAACATGAGCTCGCGCCAAGTTGGGTTGGTCGGAATGTGGGATGTTGTCGCATTTGATGAAGTGGCCGGTATTAACTTCAAAGACAAAGACGGCGTTCAAATAATGAAAGATTATATGGCGTCAGGGTCTTTTGCCCGTGGTCGTGATTCAATCGAAGCGAAGGCTTCCATGGTATTCGTCGGTAACATCAATCAAAGCGTTGAGACACTGGTGAAGACCAGTCATCTGTTGGCACCTTTTCCTGATGCCATGATTGACACTGCTTTTTTTGACCGTTTCCATTCCTATATTCCTGGATGGGAAATACCGAAGATGCGTCCTGAGTTTTTCACCAATAGTTACGGATTAATCACAGACTATCTTGCTGAATACATGCGTGAAATGCGCAAAAGAAGTTTTGCTGATGCTATTGATAAGTTTTTCAAACTCGGTAATAACCTTAATCAGCGCGATGTAATTGCTGTACGCAGAACGGTTTCGGGCTTGTTAAAGCTACTACACCCCGACGGACAGTACACAAAAGATGATGTAAGAGCCTGCCTGACTTACGCGCTGGAAACTAGACGTAGAGTCAAAGAGCAATTGAAAAAGCTTGGCGGAATGGAATTTTTTGATGTGCACTTTAGCTACATCGATAACGAGTCATTAGAAGAATTCTTCGTCAATGTACCGGAACAAGGTGGCAGTAAGCTAATTCCTGAGGGCTTACCTCGCGCTGGTGTCGTGCACTTGGTTACTCAGGGAAGCACTGGGC
>ERZ1673961.481-NODE-481-length-15779-cov-13.841580_pt1 | contig 15779 bp, 15 predicted proteins | sample MGYA00580189_ERZ1673961 | MGnify/ENA primary metagenome ERZ1673961 (study PRJEB41334, sample SAMN05608105) | rock metagenome | biome: terrestrial subsurface; feature: shale formation; material: shale | place: USA: Pennsylvania ... | reverse complement strand
ATGGTATTGATGGTCTGCTAGGTGGGCTTTCTATTGTAACCTTTGGCGCTCTTGCTTATTTACTAAGAGTCGATTCCCAACACGGCTTAGCTTATCTCTGTGTGGTTATTATTGTTGCGATGCTGCCTTACATATTCATGAATTTAGGCATTCTTGGCCGAGCCAGAAAGGTTTTTATGGGTGATGCAGGTAGCATGATGATTGGTTTTACTGTGATCTGGCTATTGCTGGGTGTTAGCCAAGCAGAGAGTAAGCCTCTGATGCGCCCAGTGACGGCATTATGGCTAATTGCGGTTCCGTTGATGGACATGGCGGCTATCATGATTCGCCGCGTTCGCCGCGGGGATTCGCCATTCAAACCCGATCGTGAACACTTACATCATATTTTCCAACGTATGGGTTTAAGCTCGAAACAAACTCTTGTTGTGATTTGCCTGATTGCATCTGCATATGCGGCATTTGGTATTTATGGCGAGGTTGTAAATATTTCAGAAGCAGTAATGTTTTACGCGTTTATTGTGTGCTTTATTATATATTCTGTGCTTTTAGCATATATATGGCGAATAACTTCATTAATACGATTAAAGCTCGGAAAAAATAACACTACGATAAACCAGCACTCTCCCTACTAAAGCGTAATTGATTCATAAACCTCACATTCTAATCAATCACGGAACACTCTAAGATCAAACCTCCAATATCAATGAAACCTGAAATGGAAAACGATGCACCGTTTAAGGATGACGAATCATATTCAAGCAATACAGAGCCAGCCAACTATCTAAACGTATTTTCTGTGAGAACCATGGTCAGAGTTCTTCAACCTTCCTATACAAACCGAGAACGCATGATAAAGAAATCACGATACACAAATCGTCAAGTTCCTGAAGGAAGTAGAAGTAGGTCGAAAGGTGAATTACGTCTGCCATGAATATGGCATCTCAGATACGACTTACTACAATAGGAAATCCAAGTATACTAGATGAAGCATCAGACGTTAAACGTCTAAAAGAGCTAGAGGATGAAAATCGAAGGCTTAAACAGATGTTGCAGATCTCAGCCTCGATCACCGTATCGTCCAAGGTATTCTGGACCAGCGGTTAAGCGAGATCTCGTAGGCAATGCTCGCAAATAGTTCCAAGGATAGCCTGCTACGCGGGTAGCATCAGCGATTCAGTATACCAATATCGACTAGATCCTAACCAAGATGATGAGATTATCACTAAGTTGCAGGAGGCAGTAGAGCGGTATCCAGCGTACGGATTTGGCAAATTATTTAAAGTACTTAGATGTTGGGGATACCGATGGAATCATAAACGAGTCTATCGGAGTGTACTGTTCGCTCAAGTTAAACCTACGGCGGAAGGGTAAAAAGCGTCTACCGAAACAAAATCCAACGCCACTGGAATGCCCAGAGTCGTTCAACAGTTGCTGGTCTATCGACTTCATGAGTGACGTATTGATCTGTGGTAGGCGCTTTCGTACGTTCAACGTCGTAGGCGACTTTAACCGTGAAGTGTTGGCGATTGAAGAAGATTAAACCTACCAGCCCCACACATTATAAGGAGGCTAGAGGGCATTATTGCCTGGCGAGGCTTCTCCATGCATGGATAATAGCCCTGAATTTATCTCGACCATTCTGGCTGAATGGACTGAAGAGAACGCTGTTGAATTGGAGTCCATTTACCGCCCGGGCAAACCAACGGAGAACCCTTATATTGAGCGATTTAACCGAACTTATCGGACAGAAATACTCATCATGTACGTTTCCAAAAGTCCGAGATCTGACAAGAAAATGGATAAAGGAATACAATGATGAACTCCCTCATGAGTTACTCAATGATTTGACTTCCTGGGAGTATTTAGCAAGGCATGAAAGTAGGAAAAACTCTAATTTGGAGTGCCACTAAAACAGGAAGGGTTACAAGAGTCTGATATCGAACAACTTCTTCAATGGATTTTTTACACTTAAACTAAAAACGCCCCGTGGGGTCATGGGGCGCCTACATTAAAGTTATCTAGTAGAGAAAGTTTAGTGTCGAAGACTGGTTTTGCTGTTTCTCAAATTGTGTGTTGTTAATAAGAATCGAATAACACTAGAAACGTGCCATAAAAAGTGCTTTGAAAAGAGCTTTCTATTTGCATGCTTTGCAAGATGATAGGCGTGCACTTGAGGGTAGTAGACGACTGGCTCACCAGCTTTGTTACTCCTAAAGCATATATCTATATCTTCACAATACATAAAGTAGCTTTCATCAAAGCCTCCCAAAGATTTGTAATGCTCAACAGTAAAAGCTAAGAAAGATCCTGCTGCCCAATCAATCATAGTACGTTCTGATATTTTGGATTTATCTAAAATAGAGTCGTTGCGAAAACCTAGGAATGATTTTACAAATTGAAGCAATGAGGGAAAAGTCCTGATCGAGTTGTCATACACACGCTGCTGCTTATCCTTGTATAAATTTATAGCACTAACTTTTGTCTTTTCGTTATCCATTAAGCAAATCAGCTTTGATAATTCCGAAGTCTCCATATGAATATCAGGGTTAAAAACTACAAAGTAATCCTCTTCTTTCATTCCCAACTCTTGTTTACAGAATGAAAACACAAGGTTGTTGTTTTTCCCAAACCCCATCCCATAGGCTTCATTAATCCAATATACGTTATCGTGACTCGCTAAATCACTAAAGTCATCACCAGCTTTATTACTTTTTACAACAACAATAAATTCTTCACATAGTTGATTGAGGGAGCGAAGCTCATGAATTAAAGATGAATGTCCATGCGAAACTACCGAGATAAAAACCGCCATTTACAGAGACTCACAACCTATAAAGTCGAAACCATTTCTGTCTTTATCAGAGAGTAATGGTTCTCCTTTCAATGGCCAGTCTATATTTAGAGTTTTATCATTCCAAACAATCGACTGTTCGAAGGCTGGGTTATAATAATCTGTACACTTATAAACAAATTCAGCCTCATCACTTGTAACATAAAAACCATGAGCGAAACCTTCCGGCACCCATAACTGATGTTTATTAGCCTCCGAAAGAAAAACTCCAACCCATTTACCAAAAGTAGGAGAATTTTTTCTGATATCTACAGCGACATCAAAGACCTCTCCTTTTACGACTCTGACAAGTTTCCCTTGTGTGTTTTTAGTTTGATAGTGTAAACCTCTCAAGATTCCCTTTTTAGATTTTGAGTGATTATCTTGCACAAACTGAGTTGGATAACCAGTCACCAAGTCTTCGAATTTTTTCTGCTGCCAAGTTTCCATGAAGAAGCCACGCTCATCTCCAAAAACCTCTGGCTCGATGATCTTAACATCAGGAATTTCAGTACTAATTACTTTCATGCTCATAATCTCGTATATTGTCAAGTGCAGTGACCCACGAACTAGTAGTAATCCCAAAAACACTGCGGATCTTCGAGCAATCTAATCGAGAGTTTTTAGGTCTCTCCGCAAGCGTTGGGTACTCTTCTGTCGTGATTTTCCTCACCATAGGAAGAGTGTCCAATATCTCTCTTTCCTTTGCTTTTGCAAAAATTTTACATGCGAATTCATACCAACTAACATGGGGTTCACCGGCAAAATGGTAAATACCTGAAGTATCTTTACCCGTATTGAGTTGATCCATTATAGAAATCAGCGCAGAAGCAATATCACCAGCATATGTAGGACCTCCCAATTGATCTCCAATCACACTTAACTCCAAACGACTTTTTGCTAGTTTAAGCATTGTTTTAACGAAGTTATTACCGCTCTCACCGAAGACCCAAGCAGTACGCAAAATGATATGCTTTGAGCAATTTTCAGCAACGGCTTTTTCACCTTCGAGCTTGCTTCTACCATAAACCGTCTGAGGGTTTGGTAGATCCGACTCTACATAAGAAAAAGGCTTACTACCGTCGAAAACGTAATCAGTAGAAATATGAAGGAGAGTACATGAATTCGCTTCTGCAGCTAAGGCCAAATGTTTTGGGCCATCACGATTCAAGATATAACTAAGCTCTACCTCCTCCTCTGCCTTGTCGACAGCAGTATAAGCTGCTGCATTAATAATTACGTCTGGACAAAGCTTAGCTACGGCTTCTGCAACGCTTGCAGCACAAGTAATGTCCAACTCGTCTCGGTCATAAGCTATAACATCGACATCTGGCCTGCTGTTTAACCGCTGAACTAAACATGAACCAACTTGTCCTTTGGCTCCGGTAATAAGAACTTTCATAAGTATCTTCACCTATCCTTATTTATCATCATTCGCTAAACGGAATAAGTATTGACCATATTCATTTTTCATCATTGGCTTCGCGATATCCAATAATTCTTCATTGGTCAACCAAGAGTTTCTCCAAGCAATTTCCTCAAGGCATGCCACTTTTAGACCTTGTACATGCTCTATCGTTTGAACAAATGAGGAAGCTTCATGTAAACTTTCATGTGTCCCGGTATCCAACCAAGCAAATCCGCGACCTAAGAGCTCGACATTTAAAGAACCATCCTCTAGATACATTTGATTCAATGAAGTAATTTCTAATTCACCTCTTTCAGATGGCTGAACCTTCTTAGCCCATTCAACAACGCGGTTGTCATAGAAATACAAACCAGTTACTGCATAATCTGACTTAGGAACCTTTGGTTTTTCTTCAATAGAAATCGCTCGCCGTGATTCATCAAACTCGACAACTCCAAAGCGCTCCGGATCTTTCACTTGATATCCGAACACAGTCGCCCCGTTTTTACGATGAGCTGCATTCTGCAGTGTTTTAGAAAATGACTGCCCATAGAAAATGTTATCACCAAGCACTAAACATACTGAATCTGAACCAATGAACTCTTCACCTATGATAAATGCCTGGGCAAGTCCATCAGGACTAGGTTGAATTGCATACTGCAAATTGATTCCATAGTCAGAACCATCTCCTAATAGCCTAATGAATCCAGCTTGATCCTCAGGAGTTGTTATGATCAGAATATCTCTAATACCAGCTAACATCAGCGTTGAAAGCGGGTAATAGATCATTGGCTTATCATAAATAGGAAGCATTTGCTTGGAGGTTCCTCTGGTCAAAGGGTAAAGACGAGTACCAGATCCTCCTGCTAGAATTATACCTTTCATAAGCTTTATGAGTCTCCAAGTCGATTCAGTTGATATTCACCAGACAACACTCGTGACCACCAATCTTCATTATCCAAATACCATTCGACCGTTTTTTTAATTCCACTTTCGAAGCTTTCTTCGGGTTTCCAGCCTAATTCGCGCTCGATTTTAGCCGCATCAATTGCATAACGGATATCATGTCCTGGACGATCTTTAACAAAGCAAATAAGATCTTTGTAACTAGCTATACCTTTTGGTTTAGCTGGTTTTAACTCTTCAAGCAAATCACAAATAGCTTCCACAACCTCTATATTTTTCTTTTCGTTGTGACCACCGATATTATAAGTTTCGCTAACCTTTCCTTCCGTTACGACCTTGTATAGTGCCCTCGCATGATCCTCAACAAATAACCAATCACGTACTTGACAACCATTACCATAAACTGGTATCGGCTTTCCATGAATGGCATTTAAGATAACATGAGGTATTAGTTTTTCAGGGAAGTGGTATGGACCGTAATTATTTGAGCAATTGGTAACCAATATAGGCAAACCATATGTTCTTCCCCAAGCTCTTACCAAATGATCAGAGCTAGCTTTACTTGCAGAATAAGGGCTACTTGGTTCGTATGAAGTATCTTCAGTAAACAAATCAACCGTTCCTTCTAGATCTCCATACACTTCATCCGTTGAAATATGATGAAACCGGAACCTTTCTTTAGCTTCCTGTTCTAATCCCAACCAATAAGAGCGAGCTGCTTCCAACATGTTAAAGGTGCCAACAATATTTGTTTGAATAAATGCAGAAGGTCCATCAATAGAACGATCCACATGAGATTCAGCAGCTAAGTGCATAACCGCATCCGGTTTAAAATCGACAAATGCTTGAACAAGTTGAGCTTTATCGCAAATATCGATCTGGGCGAAGTTATATCTAGTATTACTTTCTACTAAAGCTAGGGACTCAGGGTTTCCAGCATATGTTAGTGCATCAATATTTAATACTGTGCAATCGGTATTGTCGATAATATATCGCACCACTGCTGAGCCGATAAAACCTGAACCACCTGTTACTATAATATTCAATTTTATTCCCCTTTTAAAAACCGGAGGTGTACTACTCTTGCCTTCAAATACAAGTAGTAGAACAGTGAAAATTCTTTTCCATCGAAAGCCTTTGACATTTTATTAAATGCATAAAAGTCTTCACGAATCTTTTTTAATGATACCTTTTTTAAGAACTTCAAGAAAGAGCTCTCAACAAAACCAACAGAGTTGTTAGAATGCTGTCTGTATTTTATAGTTGGTTGTTCAACCTTACTACAGATCCCTTTGTTTGCAACGATAAGACCTAACCACCAATCATGCATCCTCATATCTGGATTAGTTGGAAAATAGAATTCTTTGCATTTCTTGTTTGCAAGTGTTGCACATCCAGTAATAATATTTTGAACTCGGATGAAATCGGGATGAGAACTTATTATACTATGTGGAAGCTTTTGCGCATTAATCATCGAGTCAAATATAGTATTGAGCTTCTCATCTACCACTAATAAATCTGAATATATTAAAACTGGTTTATCTTTCTCTTCTACTTTTTTCATCTCATCATAGAAAAGTTCTAGCTTATTCTCCAACCATACATCGTCTTGATCACAAAATGCAAAGTAGTCAGAAGTAGAAGTGCTTAAGATATATGAAAAATTATCGTATGGATTACCAAACTTTTTACCCTCATTTAAAACTATAAACTTGTCTGGGTATTGAGTTGCATATTTATTAAGTAACTCTAAAGTGCCATCGCAAGAACCATCATCATGTGCAATAACTCTCCAAGATGAAAATGACTGACGAAATATTGAGTCGATTTGTTCCTTCAAATATCTCTCGCCATTATAAGTTGCTAACAAAATATCAATTTTTGGCATGATATTATTCACCATATAAGTCTAAATAAATTTCAAAATATTTCTTTGCAACAGCTCGTGTCGTAAATTCAATCAACAAATCTTCGAGCCTCGCTACATTTTCGTCTAATTCAGGCTTGTAGATCTCTTCAGGGGCACTCGGATCAAATACCATACCAAATCCACATTTTCTTATTAGATTGACAGCAGCAGTGCATTTAATATTAACAATGGGCTTAACACCTGCAAAAAGATATTCAATCGTCTTATTGCCAATCATCGTTTCAGCAACAGAGTCGTAATCATCATTTGTGTCTAGCTTGTAAGGGAGCGCTCCATAATCCGCCCTTTCTTTTAGTAGTTTATGAACTTCATAACTATTATTCGCACCAACTATTTCTAGTTCGTTTTCAGGTATATCGAGACTTTTAATTATTTCATCGCGATTCGAATGGCTTATTATAAGTAACCTAGTACCATCAAACTTATTTCTAAAATTTCCATAAAGCTTAGATAAAGCAGATATAGTATGATAACCGCTCTCTGAGATATTACCTACATAACAAAGTGTCTTTATTTTGTGATTTACTTTCTTTGTTAAACTAGAGTTCAGAATCTCCGGCTCTGAAGGAGGCTCAAAACAAGCATAGTTAACATGTATACTTTTTTCAAAAGATTGATTTCTAAAATAAATTGCCATTTCATTACTAACACATGAAATAGCATCAACATTTTTAAGAATATCATTCTCTACGTTTTTAAAAAATTCAAAGTCTAAAGTTGAAGATGTTTTAATTAAAACCTCTTCAGGGAGAAGACCGCGTGGATCAAACAAGATTTTGCAATTTAGCGAGTACTTTTGCCTTGCTTTGACCGCTTCGAAAGCTGCATGATATGAACGACAATGAACTATACTGATATCATTTTCTTCAATATATCTAGCCAAATTTTTTGTGTTGTAGGAATGAAATAAACCAAATAAAAAACCAGAAGAATGGAATAATCGCCCAGGAAAAAAAAGGTTGTGTTTAATAAATCTAGCACTACCAATATTTTTAGAAATTTCTTTTTGAACTTTTTTATCTCTAAAAACAAGCTCTTTTATTCCGGATTTATTTATAATCGGAGAAACCATCAGAAGGTGAACATTTATATTATCCGCCGAAGATAAATCTCTCACAATATCTAAGACTTGAGATTTTATAATACCACTTGTTGATGCCAATTCACCAAAGGTCAAATACAATACATTCATTATTATTCCATCAATCTAAATTATTTTCACATCGATATATATATACAAATAATAGGCAAACTGACATCCAAAATGGCAGTTCATACCAAACGTAAGAACTTAAAGACAATTTCAATATAGTATAAATAAAGAAAGGAACAAAAATGAGAGTTAGATGAGTAACATAGCTAACTCTCAAAACAAATATTAAACCCAAAATTAAAACAGATATCAAAATAAATGCAAAAAAGCCATGGGAAATAAAAATATCGATTATAAAATTATGCGTATAGAGCTCTCCCGACATAGAATGGAAGTAATTTAAACCATTTGGAAAAAAATTATTATTATTCACTAAGCCGAGACCATAATCATATATGCTAGTTCTTCCCGATGATAAATCACCAGAACCCGTTAAATAGTTTATATATTTTTGCGTAGCGTATGAACGATACCCAAGATCTATTAACCAAAAATGAACAAACTTTAAAATTGGCAACAAAGAGAATAGTAACACTATTAATGAAATTATGGTTATAACTAAGATTTTTATTTTTGATATTAATTTGAATTTTGGAGAAAGAAAATAGAGAAAAAAAGTAAGCAGCGCGACAGCTATAAACGCACCTCTATTTCCAAAAAGAAATAAGACAAACAACCCAAGTAATAGAATTAAAATGTCAAGCTTTACAAAGCACTTATTATAAGCAATATTTGCTGCTACTATAACTAAAGTAAGAGATAAAGAAAACCCATACTCCATATAATTAGTATTAGGTAAAAGGGAGATTGGAGCGAGTATACATAACATCATAGATACGCTTCTAGATAGATTAAGCATAACTCTATATAGTAGATCATACTCCCTTATAAATATGAAAACTACAAAAGGAACAAGAACCGACTTAATAAATACTGATAGTATGTCTAGAGAGTCTGGTGAAGTATCAAAATAAACAATTGAGCCTAAGACGTATAATATTAGTGATAGTAAAAATATGAATGAAACTGCATTTATCCGCCTAAAAGCTAACAAGCCAACAAAAATTACGAGAAAATTATATATCGGTAAAATTACATAATATATATTACTCGGGAATGTTAGTACCTTTATTGGATAAAGTAAGCTAGTTTTAAAAAAAAGCAAGGAAAATGAAATTGCAAGAACCAAATCCGGCTTGCTATTATAATGGTTAGTGTTATTATTCATAGCGTCTATTCTTATTTTTAATAAAGACTAGATAAAAGAAAATTAAATTTACAACCAAATAACAGCCATAAGCAAAAAAGTTAGATAGTAAAGCACCAAACACTCCTAATTTTGAAATAAGAATGTTTGATAAAACTAGATATGTCGTTACATAACTCAATTCAGAAAACAGCGCGAACTTTACCTTACCTTTCGCTAGAATAAGGCAACTAAATAACATTGCAATTGTTCTAAGTAAGTCCGAAGATAACTGCCAAAAAATCAAGTTCTTTATCTCTAAAAAATCATCACTTAAAACAATCAATAAAATTTGTTCTCTAAGAAGAAAAATGATGAGAAAAGTTAAAAAAACACATGGAACTAGAAAAAATAGGCCATTTTTCACTTCTTCAATAATTTTTCCACTATCTTTTTCATTAGATATTTTAGGGATAAAGTAAACAGAAAGGATGCTCGATATTAATAACATATACATATTAGATATCATTAACATCGCTTGCCACAAACCAGCAGAATGGTAATCAGTATAACTTGATATCCAGTTCCTAATGACTAGTTGAGTGATTTGAATACATACTAGAGAGATAAATGCAACACCAGAATAGCCGAGTAGTTTTTTTGCTGTTTCTTTACATATTAAATTAAACCTAAATACTTGACTAAACCAATTAGTCTTAAGTAAAAAAACAAATGTGACAGAAAATAAAAAAGCTTGGTTTAAAACTAAAGCAGTCAACGCTCCTTTCAAGTTATACATATAAATAAGCAATATGGATAAAACTAAACTGACCATGCTGCCAAATATATTTATAACTATAAACTTCTTAATCTCTCCTCTTCCATTAAAAATGGACAGAACGGTAGTGTTTAATGCACTAAATACTACCGTAAAACCAAATATTTTTAAAATGTTATTATAACTCGAATTAGAAAAAAGAAACTCAGCTATTAAATCATTAAATATAATAATAAACAGTGATACAAAAAAAGAAAATAAACCAATTAATATTAAAGATGTTTGATATACTCTTTGTCTTCTTAGATCATCTTCATCTTCTGCTACATATTTAGTTACTCCGGTGGTAATAGAACCATTAGCTACTGCTGTAGAAATAGCTATAAAATTCTGCAACTGTCCTACCGAGGTCAATCCCGAAGGGCCAACATATACAGCCAAAAACTTACTTACCAGAAAGTTAGATACGAGCTTAAGAAATGTTGATATAGCCGTAAGAATAGAAGTTTTAAATAGGTTCATCAGCTAAATCTTGCAATATTTTAGTCCATCGCTCTTGCCACTTCTTCAAAGAAAACGATTCTTCTACAACAGACCTTGCGTTGTCAGACAACACCTCTCGCTTGTCTTGATCTGTAATCAATAGATACAATGCTTGATATAGTTGATCAGAACTCGGAGAAATCATCAGTCCATTCCAATCATTTATAAGTATATTGGAAATACCACCTATATTTGTACCGATAACAGCACAACCGCTTGCCATTGCTTCTAATAAAGATAATGAAGTACCTTCACTTCCATAAGATGGTACTACTGCTATATCGTACTGAGAGTGAAATTCTAAGCTACGATTCGGTTCATACTTGGTAAAACTAACCTCATTACTATTACGAAATTTATCCTTCAAGTTATTTAACTCTGGACCTGTCCCTGCAAATGTAAAATGAGCTTCAACTCCATCATTCAACAATTTTTCAACAGCTTCAGCAAATAACAAAGCACCTCTGTATTCAAACATTCTTCTAGAGAATACTACCTCTACTTTATTTGATTTCACTTCATCACATAAGAAATGATCTTTCAGAGTTTGCGTAAAATTTGGAACAATTTGATAATCATTAACGCTATCATCTGTAAGGTAAGTTCTTACCCAATTAGGGAAGTTATAATCAACGCAAACCTTAACATCAGCTTTTCGCATTCCATGGACAGCAGATCTAGCTTTTTGATTTTTTGTAAGCTTTGCGAAAAATGAAGATTTAGATGAAATACCGCTCATGAAGTGCCTAGGCAAATCCCAATCAATACCATGTTGAATTGCAACCGTCTTGGCAACATCTGTTTTCACGCTAAAGTGATCAGAGCCAAATATAACAATATCTTTATTGCTTTCTATAACGCTCTTAGCTTTATTAAATAGTCTTCTCTTAATAAGTGATATAAAACGCCCTTCAAGCTTGTTTAATTTAACACCTAAGACTTGGCTATAATCATCATTAACGCAGAACTCGCTTGATCCGACTTGGATAATTTTAACTTGGTAATCTAAATTATATAAAACTTTAGATAACTCGTATATATAACTTTGAACCCCACCAATTGTTCTTGAAGAACCAGACCTATCAAAATAATGATGATAAATTATCACTGCATTTTTCATTATTGCTCTCTGCTTATATAAACAAACTACTATAAAAAGCATATAGTAAAGTTAACTACTGTATGCTTTTTATAAAATCAAAGGTTTTAGCAAATCCCTTTAGTATCTACTATAATCTTATTTTTCCACTCCGAATTTTTAAACTCTTTGTGATCTACAAGCATTAAATGAATATCAGCTTTTGATTTAGCAATATCAAAACTCAAAAGCTCTATTCCCTCTAGAGATTTTGGTAATTGGTCTATATTTGGCTCAACAGCTATCACATTCCCTGCATGAAACAACGCAACGTCTCTTACAATCTGCATTGCAGGGCTTTCACGTAAATCATCGATATCAGGCTTAAAAGCTAAGCCATAGCATGCAACAGTCACTTCTTTAGCAGTTTTATCAGCATTCTCTTGCAAGAAATCCGCAATTGCCATTTTAGTTTTAGAGATAACCCAATTAGGCTTGTTGTCATTAACTTTACGTGCAGTATGAATGAGCTGAGATTCCGAAGGCGTTTTTGAAACGATAAACCATGGATCAACAGCAATACAATGGCCACCAACACCAGGGCCCGGTTGAAGGATGTTTACTCGAGGGTGACGGTTTGCTAGTGCAATCAACTCCCAGACATTGATATCTAACTTATCACAAATAATAGAAAGCTCATTTGCAAATGCAATTTGAACATCACGAGAACTATTTTCGGTCAATTTCGCCATCTCTGCAGTGCGCGCATTGGTGATAACACATTCGCCTTGAACGAATGTTTGATATAGTTCTACTGAGCGTTGTGAACATTTAGGAGTAAGGCCACCTATCACTCGATCGTTTTCAACTAACTCTCTTACTACATGACCTGGCAAGACACGCTCCGGGCAATGGGCGATATTAATGTCTGCATCTTCACCGTGAGTCTGCGGGAATGTAAGATCTCCACGAGCTTGAGATAACCAATCCGCCATTTGCTCTGTTGTGCCAACTGGTGAAGTCGACTCTAGTATCACTAGATCACCTTTCTTCAGGACAGGAGCAATTGCTTTACTCGCAGACTCAATATAAGAAAGGTCTGGAGCAGGAACTTCACCTTCTTTACAAGGTAAGAAAGGAGTTGGCACAGCGATGAGAAACGCATCAGCCGCTTCTGGAGTTGTCACCGCTTTTAAATAGCCTTCTTTAACTGCGGCATTTACGATCATATCAAGCTCTGGCTCAACGATATGAATTTTACCTTGATTGATAGTGTCTACAGCATGTTGGTTAACATCAACACCAACAACCTTTTTCTTGCGTGATGCGAACATTGCTGCTGTTGGCAGACCAATGTAGCCTAGACCGACAACTGATACTGTTTCAAAAGACATATATACTTCTCGTTAAATTAAATTATTTTGCTAGAGCGTCTAGAATTCGTTGGCATGCTTTTCCATCACCATAAGGGTTATGTGCAAAGCTCATTTTCTTATACGCCTGTTCGTCTTGAAGCAAAATCGATAAACCTGTAACGATTCGTTCGACATTGGTACCAACCAATTTGACCGTACCTGCCTCCACAGCTTCTGGACGCTCTGTTGTATCTCTCATAACCAACACGGGCTTACCTAAAGAAGGGGCTTCCTCCTGAATACCTCCTGAGTCGGTAAGAATAATATGAGATCTATTCATTAGATAGATGAATGGCAAGTATTGTTGAGGCTCAATCAGATGAACATTACTTATCCCCGCAAGAATTCGATTGACAGGCTCACGTACGTTAGGGTTTAAGTGCATTGGATAAACGATTTGAGCTTCCGGGTGCTTCTGTGCAGTAAGCGCTAACGCTTCACAAATACGCTCAAAACCACCACCAAAACTTTCTCTTCTATGCCCAGTAACAAGTACCAACTTTTTGTCTTCGTGAAGAAATGGAAATTGCTCGGATAAGTGTTGCTGAAGGACATCATCATTATCGATTTTTTCTTTGATCATCAAAAGAGCATCAATAACAGTATTACCTGTCACTGAGATGTTCTTTTCATCAAAGTTTTCTTTCAACAAGTTGTTTTGCGAAGTCTCTGTAGGGGCAAAGTGATATTGCGTTAGTGCTCCCGTCAACTTTCTATTTGCTTCTTCTGGCCACGGGGAGTATATATTTCCTGTTCTTAATCCAGCCTCTACATGACCAACAGGAATTTGCTCGTAGTAAGCAGCTAGACTGGCAGCAAACGTTGTTGCTGTGTCACCATGAACTAAAACTACATCGGGCTTAAATTCTTGTAATATTGGTTTTAGTTCTAATAAGATTCGAGCTGTTACATCATTTAATGACTGCCCTGCTCTCATTAAATCTAGGTCATAATCTGGCTTGATTTCAAATAGTTCAAGAACTTGGTCTAGCATCTCTCGGTGCTGAGCCGTTACACAACACTTTGCTTCAAATCTACCGTCAGCAGCTAAAGCATGGACCAAAGGCGCCATTTTAATCGCTTCAGGCCTAGTTCCAAAAACCGTTAGTATTCTTTTTTTTAACATTTGTTTAACCCAATCTAAAAAGTGTTATCTAAATTACATCGCTCAGTAGAGTAATATGATCCCAATATTTACCTTAATGTTATTTACGATAAATCAGCCGAACAACAACGATAAGCACTCCTAAAATGCCACCGATAAAAGTGCCAAGAACACAAATTACGGCTCTTCGCGGCTCTGACTTCAATTCTGGAACTATTGCAGGGTCGACAACCTTAAACACAAACTCTTCTTGAACTTCTGCTAGCATTAAACTTTTCATTTGTTCTTCAATGAGTTTGTAGAAAGTATTTTGCATCTCAGATACAGAGGTCTTTTCCAACTGCACTCTCAGATAGCTAACATTTTTTGTTGTTTCTTCGATCGTTCGAGCGCGCATTACCTTATTAATATCTGATATTAGCCAGTCGACCCATTGCTTTGCTATATAAGGTGAATAGTGCTTCACCGAAACTGTATACAGGCCACTATCTTTATCTAAACTAATACTGAAAACGTTCTTGATGAATGATTCGTAGGCTTCTTGAGATGAAGGAATAGCTCCACGCAAACCTTTGGGTTCTCTCAACCATTTATTTGCCTTTGCATCGTATTGCTCATCATCTATTTTTAAATTGTTACTCGCTAAATCCCACCCTTTTACTGCGAGTAAAGGGACAAGAAGGTCATGTTTTTTTATAAATGAGTCTACAAATTTTCGAGACTTCATTACCTGAACAGCTAGCTCAGTTTGAGAAGTTTCATTGCTACCGATATTGACACCCGCCAATGCAGCTAATCCACCAAGCTGTCCAGCCATTCCAGCCAAACCACCGGTATTGGAGCTTTCTGAAGATGACAACAGCGCATCTGCTCTATAAATATCAGGCTGTTTTATAGCGTAAAACACTGAACCAATTGCAAAAACTAGAGTTGAAATTAGAATTATCCACTTCCCTTCCCACATTGCATCGATCAAGTGGCTAATTTTCATTTCATCAACCTTAAAAGAGCCATTAGATATAGAAGAATTTTCAGAATGAACGGGATATTTTAAGTCCTGTATTGGCATAAGCGATCCTATTTATTGCCTTTGTGCACTGATGATTTTGCTTTCGAATAGCCGCAGGGTTGCACCTGCAACTATTCGAGAATATAAAATAGATAACAATTACATTCTCAAACTACTTTAATGCATTGATAGCTACACCAGTCTGATACAAGATCTGAGTCGCGGCAGTCCATGTACTAAGAGCGTCACGGTAGTCCGTATCAATTGGCACAACGATAGTATCGCCAGCTTTTAATCCCTCTTGGTTATTCCCAAACCAATAACCAGAAGAAGGCTTGTAAACAGAACCATCTGCACGTACTACAAAAATACGATCTTCGTCTGCTTGCTTTTTAGCACCACCCGCTTTGTTCAGGTAATCATCGACGTCAAGTTTGT
>ERZ1673961.479-NODE-479-length-15909-cov-91.425697_pt1 | contig 15909 bp, 12 predicted proteins | sample MGYA00580189_ERZ1673961 | MGnify/ENA primary metagenome ERZ1673961 (study PRJEB41334, sample SAMN05608105) | rock metagenome | biome: terrestrial subsurface; feature: shale formation; material: shale | place: USA: Pennsylvania ... | reverse complement strand
TACCCGATAAAGAGTAGAACCATTCTTTGTATGTAGGATCAATAGATGCCGTTATCCCGTCATCTGTGTACCTATTTTCACTTCCATTATTTTTAGGGCATGTATAACTTCCTGTATCATTAGTACATAGCTTACGTGTATAAACTTTTGTATTTGCATTATTAATCAAAGGAACATTTAGTCTTGAATAATAACTAAAAATTTTATCTCCATATGAATATATATTACTAGAATTATTATTTGTCCAATAATTTAACCCACTACCTTTTTTTAAATAGTAATATTCATTCTTGTAATATACTTTTGATAACTTTGGAGCATCAGTCCATGCTGTTATTTGTGAATAGTTATCAACAATAACAGCATCATTATTGAAATTAATATTTTCTGCATCTTTAAATGGAGGTAAATTAGGTATTTTATTTTCAATAAGAAAATTAGGAATTTGTTGAGAATTTTTCGTCCAAAATGTATTGTTATCTACCTTTTTATAAATTAATCTATTTCTATTATCTTTGTCTTTTATATATAAAATATTACCGACTAAGGCTGCAACATCTTTATTATTATAAACTTCAATTAAAGATGTTCGAGTAATAGCATCTATAAGATTTCTATAAGAGTCAGTACCAATAAAATATCTCCATTCCCATAAGTAATTATTTTTATCATATTTATACGTTAAAGATTTTGTTCCTCCATTATGAGGCTCATTCCCTAAGTTATATGTTAAATAAATTCCACTTGAAGAGCCATAAGGAAGTCCTGTTCTATCATCTTTAGTTACAAAAATTGGATTTATTGATGTATTCTCTTTCCAATAGGTATCGTATGCAATAAATTCTTTTCTATATGATAATAAATAGTATTTATTTTTAATATTTTTATTTGCAGCAAACAATAAATTTTTAAAATTATCTACAACTGGTAACCATTGTCCATTTTGATATATCACCTCATATTGTGTATTGTCTCCCATAAATCCATAATTATTATTATTTATTTTTAAATATGCAACAGCTCCATCAACTTCACTACTTGGTAAATCTTTAAGATTTTCTGCTACATAAATATTCCTATACTCAGAAGAGCCAGTATAAATTGTAAATTGTGCTAAAGATGAAGTTTTCCAATAATTTAACATTCTTTTCATATTAACACTTGTTCCTAATAATCCATTTATATCTACATTAGAACCTACTTCTGCATTAAACCATTTATTTGTCTCATTCCTATCTAATAAGTCTCCGATATTATTCGCAGTTTCACCATCTAATTTATTTTTCGAACTCGCTGAACCCTCTATTACCCATTCTTTCTTTTCATCACTCCACCAATATGTTGCCATGATACCATTTTCTAGAATTCTAGCACATTGTGGTTCTTGTCCAATTATATTTTTTAATACGTCATAACTCCCAATTGAATGTAAACAATTGCCATCACCTGTCATTCCTTGTTCAGATGAAGAAACTTGAATATAATCATTTTTATCAGAATCCCATCTAAATATATCAATTGTTCCATCTTCATTTAACACATAGTATAATTTGCTTTCATCTCCAGGTTTAGGTAAATCTTCTTTTTTTGTGAACCATAATTTGTTTGGATCTTTATCTACTTCATCTTTTGTCTCTAAAACATGTTTTACTGATGATTTGAAATAATACTTTATAGCATCATTACTTTCAATAAATACAATACTTGTTAATGTTTCAAAAGCATTTTTTAAATCACTTTTCAAATATTTATTACTAGAACTTGTAATATTTTCAATAATTATATATTTGCTAGTAAGTGATTCTATTTGTAAATCACCATTTTTATTATAATTTTTGAAATCATCATCTGTTAATTCTTCATAATAACTTTTAATTTTATAAAATGTTGGATTTTCATCTGCTGTTGCTAGCATATAATTTTCAATATTTTTTACAACATTGTTTAATTTTATTGCATATGCTTCTGCATCAGCTTTTCTTATATCATCTGCAATAGACGCATGTAAACTTAAGTTTATTAAAATAATAATACATAGCCTAACAAAAATATTATTCATAAGATACTCCTCTTTCTTTTAATTTTTTAATTTTTTCTTTTATATCACTAGATAAATTATAATTTTTAATATCAATTTTCATCTTTTTCAATCGGTTGATTCCTACAAAATGACTTAAATTATAATAATCGTTAAAAAATAATTCAATCTCATCATTATTCAAAACTTTTGAGTTGAAATATTTTACTAACTTATCAAAAGCCAATTCTTTATTTAAAATTGATAGCTTTTTAATTTCTCTTCTAAATTGTATTGGGTCACTTATTACCAACTGACTATTCAAAACTTCGATAATTTTTGATTCTTTCAAATTATTGATTTTTTCTTTTTGAAAACTTGACACTTCTTTTCTATTAACTTTAAATTTAACCCAATCATCACTAGTTTCTAAAATAGACAATTTCAAATCTTCTTTTGTTTTTAAAACTTTTGCAGTAAATTTATCTGTTTTGAAATAAATATTTCCTTTAATAATATTAAAAAAATATATTTTATCTTTTTTTTTCATTAAAATCTCACAATTATTAATTTCTTCTTCATTAAAATCATTGCAATTTATATCATTAAGAGTAGCTATATTTTTTTTCTTTATAACATTTATAACTTCATTTAATCCGCTTAAATCAGCTTTCTTTATAAATCTATTATTAACAATTAACTTATCAAAAGCTATGTCTAAGTTAATAATATTACTTGTACTAGTAATTTCTTTTCTTAATAATAATTTGTTTATTTCTTTTATTTTAAAAATTATTTCATTTGCATCTTCTCCCACCTTAGTAACATAATTATTAATTATTTTAAATGGAGCTAGTAATATAAAACTTAAAAGTAAAATCAAAAAAAATGCAAATTTCATTATATCTCCAATGTTAACTCATAAATTTTGTCTTCTAACGAGAAATTAGCATCAATAATTTTATATTTCATTTTTGTATAATTTTTTATTTTTTTTGAAATATTATTTTGTATTCTTACTTGTAATTGTTCTATGTAATTAAAGTCATACTCTAGCTTTATTCTTTTAGGATCTATTACAGTTATATAAATCCTAATATCTTCTTTCGTGTTTATATATTTTCTACCAGCTGTATCTTCCTTAATATCTAAATGAGTCATATATGTACAATCTAATATATTATCTATATTAAAATCATCCCAATATCCAGTCTTTGAACAATATTCATTTTTTTTGGACAAATGCCCTTTTTTTAAATCAATAATATTAATAGTGATTTCAACTGTATTATTTGAAATATCTTCAATAGCTCTTTCTTTCATTAAATTATCCATTTGTGTATAAATCATAGACATTGTTATTGAGAGCAATATAAAACCTAAAACTATATTTTTCATTTTAATTTCCTTTATACATAATATTTATTACACAAAAAAAAGTAATCAAAGGAATTTGGGGGACAAGAGTAATTCTTTGATATATTAGTTTTATAAAAAAACTAATAAAATGTGAAATTATCAATATTTGAATAGCATTTGTAATACCAATAAAAAAACAAATTATAATGTAAATTAAAATATCGCCCTCTCCTATAAATTGTATTTTACTGTCATTTATAATAACTTTATAAACTATATTTATAAAAAAAATAATTCCTGCTATACTAAAACTGTTCACTATTCTGTTAATCTCAAATGTTCCAGAAATATATCTTTCTAGAAATATGTTTATTAAAAACATTATTATTAAGATAAAAGTTTGATTTCTATTGATATATTGTTTTTTACAATCAACATATGATAAATACAATAAATATAATAATAATAAATACATCATCTTATATTCTTTTATTTTCCTCAAAAGAAAGAAGAATTTCTTCGGTTATTAAACCTTGCTCATATTTACTTTTTGCCACTTCATATTTACTTTTATAAAGTATTTGTCCACTTTTTATATATTCATAAAAGTCATTAACCAAATTAGCATTTAGTGGGATTTTATTAGTAAATTCAACTCTTTCATAAATTAAAACTTTCCCATAAAGTCCACTTCCTTTACATTTCTTACATTCTTTGTTATCTGAACAATCACATTTCCCTGGAACAAATTCATGATGAATGATTTGACCTAGATAAGGTATATATTGCGCTGGTCTAAATCCTAAATCTTCAATCTTAATTATAAAAGAATGGCAATCTGATGTGTGTGCTGTATTAAAAACTCCTCTACCCCGACCTACTGCTTTCATACAATATTTAATTGCCTCGTCTCCAATTACTTCTCCAAAACAAATAAAATCAATTTTTTTGGTTAATGTTGTTTGAAAAGATGATTCCCAAGATTGAACAGCTTCTTTGTTTCTATTCTTGTCATTTTCACTAAAATCAATATGCTGAATACCATTTAATTCAAATTCTTGAGTTTCATCCAACCATGTTGCAATTTGCCTTTTTTCATCCCATAAATAATATTGAACTATACTTGCAATAGTTGTACTTTTACCTGAAGATGGTGCTCCTACAAAAGCAGTTAGTTTTTTCACAGGTTCATTTAATCTATCATCAAATAAACAATTCTTTATTTTTTCTAAATCTTCTGGAAGATATCCTATTTCTTCTGGTTTTCTTAGTTTTTTTCCTGTATTTAAATTTCTAATGTCAATTGTATAATCTACTTGATCTCTTGTTAAAAATGTACTTCTTTTATTTGATTGTGCTTGTAATGTTATACGAAATGTAGAATTGTTTATTGGCAAAGAATCACTTTTTGATATGATATTCTCTAGAGAAAAATGTTTTGTTCCTTTTATTTCAGAAGATTTATCTCCTTCGTTAACTTTAATATCAGACTTAAACATTTTAATAAGTCTTCTTTTAGATTCATTTGAGAAAGCATTTTGTCTCTCATTTTTCTCTCCATTACTTTTGTGTTCAATCATAATGTGTGAGTTTCCTATTCGATATATCATTAAATTTTCTATATCATTAAATACCATATATTTATATATTTCATTAGTACTTAAATTTTCTGTATCAAATAATTCTGAAAAAACATTTTTACTTTTTGAAATTTCTGAAAGAACATCAAGAGTAATAAAGAAAAATGTATCGAAATAAAAATTTATTGCTTCTGGAACAGGAATAACCATACCAACAGCTTTTTTATTTTTATTCCATTCTTTTTTACCTTTTGCAACTATCATATATTTTTTTTGTAACAATGAAAACTTATCAGATAATTTTTTTAAATTTTTATTTATTTGTATATCGTGAATGTATTTTTCACTTGAAGTCTGAATCATTTTTTCATTATTGAAGCAATAGTGAGCTTCTTGCAAAAGTTCCTGGTCTGATAAATCCCAGTTTTCTTTTAATTCTTCAACTGTTTTGTAAAGTTTTACATTTTTCTTATTTAAATTATAGTTATCAATAATTTTTAAAACTAAATCTTCTTGATTCTTACTATTTGAAATAATATCTCTAGTAATAATAGCTTTTTTTTGAGTACTAGAAGGATTTCTCTTCTTTAATATTTTTCTTCTTAATTTTATTACTTGTTTTTTTATTTTATTTCTCATTTTTTAACCATTCATCTTTAATTTTAATTGTTAAAATAAATTTATTTAAATTTATTTTTTTATAAGAATTTATATCTTTCAAAAAATTATTTAAATAATCCACAAACATTTTGTCTATAATTGGATTTGTTAGTTTGTTGATATTTTTCTTTAATTTAATTTCTATATCTAATTGTTCTATACAATTTGTATTTTTATTAACTGACTGAATTCTAGGGATATAATGAATATATCCAAAAACTTTTTTTGTATTATCTATTAAATCTTGTTGTAAAATATCAGAATAATATTTTCTAATTTTATTGATTTCAATATTATCAATTGAATATTTTTTAAAATTCGAATAAAGCCTTTTATTTTTCTTATAGTATTCATTTAAGTAATTTTTATCTTCTATTGTTTTATCTAATTCTTTTTCTTTTTTTGTTATTGTCTTCTTATATTGATTATTCTCAATATTGAAATATGTTTTTCCACTAATATACAATAATATTAAAATCATAATTAAATATATAGGTTTTCTATACTTGCTATTATATTCTTTAATTGTCATAGCATTTTCCTCTTACAGATTTTAATTCTTTTATTACTTTTGCTTTTTCTTGTAATTCAAATAATCCTATTTCAGACTTATTTCCCTCATTTATAGCTTTTAATCTATTAGCTATTTTTTCTATCTTATTCTTATTTTCTTCATTTTTTTTGTATTCAAGATGATTTGCACCTAGATAAAATATTATTATTATTAAGAATGGCATTAAAGAGTTTTTAATCAGAACAAATATTTTATACTTTATATCTTCAATTGGTTTTATGCCAGAAAAAAGGGTTCTAATTTCTTTTTCATTCTTAAACTCACAATCTGAGTATTTTTCTTTTAATTGTTTTTTTAAGTATTCATCATTTGTGTAAAATGTAAAATTTCCATAAAAATCTAATAAAAATGAAATTTTTTCGAATAATTCTTTTTCTCCTCTAATTTCATCATTTCTAATTTTTTTAAAATATGGTTTAAATATACCATCTGTCACAAGAGTTTTAGTATTGCCTATAAAAACATTGAAACCATCAGAAACTTTTTCACAAATTAAAAATGTATCTTGTTTATAAAATTCTTTATTCTTTAAAATTAATTCTATAAAAGAAAATTTAGAAGAATATTCTTTCTCCATAATTTGATAATAAATATTATTTCCATTTTTTAGTATCTTTACAATTTTGTCTTGTAAGAAATTTGGTAAATTACTCTTTTTTACAAAGAAATCATCTCTTTCATACACTTTAGGTACAATTAAATCAACTGTAATCAATATATTCCTCCTGATGTAAATTTTATTACTATACTTATAATTGCTTCTATTAAATCAGATAGAGAGATGTATAAAAGCACTAATAATGAAGCCAATATCAGAAAAGAAAAATATTTAAGTCCAAAAAACATAAAATCTTTTTTATAATAATTGTGATTTTTTTCAATCTCATATTCACATATATTGCAAAGTGTTTCTATATTCAATTCATTATTATTAAAATTATTTAGTTGATATAAAGTCCCATTTTCATGATATTTAATTAATCGTGAAACAATATTAGATGGAAAGTTTAATCTCAACAACCCATAAATGAGAGAATCTCCTTTTTCTGAAATTTCATGAAAAAATTTTCTTAATTCAGTATTTCCAATATTCTTGCTAATATATAAACTAAGCTCGCTATCATTCATTTTTTTATTACTCAATATAATTAAAAAATTTAGAATTTTATGAAATTCTTCATATCCTTTAGTTCTAAATAATTTATAAAATAATGAAATATTTGTCTTTTTTAAATAATAATATGAAAAAATAGTCAGAAATAATAAAATTCCAGTTATTAATGCGATAAAATAAAATATTTCTGGATTATTTATAATATATGGATATTTAATATTGTTGTCAATATTTAATAAATTAACTATTTTTTTATACAATTCTTTAAAATTTTCTAATAAAAAAGGCAAAAAGAGAAAACTAGAAAATAATAATATAACAAAAGGGAACAACTCAATAACAACCAATTTTTCTATTGAAAAACTCTTTGTTTTTCTATTCTTTATAATATTATTGATTACATCAGAAAGCATATTGCTTTCTTGAAAAAATATTAGTTCATCTTCTGTGATAAAATTATAGTAAACCAAAATAAAAGAGAATTCTTTTTCATATCTTTCATATTCTTCTTTAATACTTTTCAATTGTCGTTTTAAGTAAATATCTTTTTCATCAGTTATAATTAAACTTAACACTTCCTCTAAAGGATCCCCTGACTCACTTGTTATTGCAATATCTTCAAGCAGTCTTGTTTTTTTTCTTTTATAAAATAATTCCTTAATTTGATTAACATCAGACATTTAAAATCCTAACTCAATTGTATCTTCATTTATTTTCTTAACCTCTATAGTATTTGTTAAGTAATCTTTTTCTCTTAAAATTACAGGAGTTCCAGAGGTAGTAGTAGAATCTATTTGATGTGTAACTAGCATTTCATTATTATTATTTAATATGTTATTCTTTATCTCATTGATTTCTCTTTCTAGTATTGTTTTATTCTTTACTTTTCTAATATTCTTTATATACTCTAAGTTTGACTTCAATTTTATGAATCTTTTCTCTCTATCCTTTAATAAATCAATTTTATTTTTTAATAATACATTATCAACATAAGCAATTTTATTTCCTTTTTCATCTTCAATCATTGAGAATCTATAAACTTTCTCTATATTGTTTATATTCTTTATTTCAAATTTCAATCTTGCTATTATGCTGTTTGCATTCTTAATATAAGTATTGGGATTATTATCTCTATAATTATTTTTATTTTGTTGATTTTGGATTCTAAGATTTAATAGATCTCTTTCTTTTTCCATTTTTTCTTTTAGCTTTGTAACCTCGTCTTTATCTTGTGGTATTTCTCTTTCCTGTTGTTCAGGTTTCTTAACCTTTACATCCAAACTCTCCAAAAATTGCCCATACTCAGTTTGAGTTTGGGCAAAAGAAAGGATAGGCAATAATAATAAAAATAAATAGTTTCTCATTATTTTTATCCTCGACCAGAAATATTTTTTATGCAAACAACACCATCATCATCAAGTTTTGAAGGCGATGCACTTTCTGCTGCACTTGAACCAGAAAAGATACTTGATGCCTTACCTATAATTTCAATTGTTGACCCTGTCGTCTCCCTTGCGAATCTATTAGTAAACTCTAGTTCTAATTGATTTTTTTCTTCTTCAGATATATCTTTTTGACTTGCATCCATGCAAGCCCAAGCATAATCTTTTTCATATCCCGATGGACCATGATTTCCCACGCTAAAAATTATATTTCTTTCACCTTTACCATGTAATACATCTCTAGCTTCATCATATACTAAAGGTTTGCCATAAGTGGAAAATTTTTCATTATCTAATGCATTGAAATCTTTATTCGTTTCATAGTCATCTGAATAATATTTTAATAATCCTTTTGCAATATAAGATGCAGGTTCTCCCGCTTTTGATTGTTTATCTAATTCTCCTAAGCTAGTAAAAAAAACAAACATAATAATTGTAGCTGATATCACTGCTAATATTTTTGCAAATCCCCAATCTGCTGTATACTCTGCTGCTTGTAATTTGAAATTATTTTCTCTTTTCATCTTTTTTCTCCTAATATTTTAAAAATTCTATTTAATAATTCATTCTCTTTTTCATTTTTTATATTATCACTATTGATTATCTTTTCAATAATATCAAGAAGATAATATTTTTTATTTTCTAAAATGTAATTTGATAAAGAAATCACTATTTTAAATTTTGCATACTCATCATATTTTAATTTTTCAGACTTTTCATATATTTCTTTTAGATTTTTTTCTGAAAAGTTAAAAGAAAAATTAATGCTAGCTGCTTCTCTCTTTTCTTCATCATTTATTTCATCATCTATTGCCATTGCTAATGCTATGGCATCCATTCTCATTTGTTTTTCTTTACCACCACCTATTATTCCAAAAAACATCAATAACTCCTTACTCTTTTTGTACCAATTGTTATTACATTTATTCTTCTAATATATTTATCATCCGTATTTCCTCCAATAATAAAATCCTCAATAGGTATTACTCCCTCATATTTTTTCGAACTATCAAGTATTGTCATTTTATCAACAAGTGCTATATCCCCATCTTCCATGGGCAATGTATGAACAAAAGTATCATTACTATTTTTTGCAAGAGAAACTGTATCTTCTCCTTGTTTCTTTTCTTCTATAGATATATTTGCTTGAATCCAAGCTTGCATCTCAACATTAATCAGTCCTCCTTGAGAAGATGCAGAAACAACAAATTCTGTTCCTTCTTTTAACTTTTCAATTTGTGGAGTTGTTTTAAATAAAATAGTTCCATCTTGTTCTCCAATTTGTTGAGTATCTGTTTTAGAAAAATATTCACCATCAATCATACTTCTTTTATATTTAGGAATATGATTTTTTAATTTATATGTATATGAATTGATTTTTAACTTATGTCCTATTTCATTTAAGCTATTCACTACAGCACTTTTTAATTTTCTAGATTTATCCTCGTATGATAAGAAGCTGCCTTTTAATAAATTTGTAGTAGCTGTGATTTTATCACTTACATAACTAAAATCACTTCCAATATTCATATTTTTATTTAAAGCGTAATCATAGATAGTAATTGTAGCTTCAATTATTTGACTATATTCTTTATTAAATTTGTTAACTCTTATCGCAATCTCTTTTGCAGTATCTTTTGTAACTAATCCTACTACATCACCGTTGTTTTCAACTTTTACCCAACCATGTTTTGAGTTCTTTGTATCTTGAGTATCTCTTCCATTTATTATTTTATTTAATGTTTTTTCAAAGTTACCATATAGATCAATTTCTATATTAGTAGCTTTACCTTCAGTACTGCTACTACCCTCTCCTACTTTAAAATCTGATTTTATCACTTCATTTTTTGGTAATAACTTATAATTTATTTGTTTATATTTACTAAAAACAACAAGATTTTTTCTTTTATTAAAATCTAAATATAAATTGAAATTTTGAGAAATCACATTTAGTAATTCATAGTAATTATCCCCTGTATAATAAATCTTTTTTCCCTTAAAAAAACTTTTGTCTTCATTTTGTGTATTGTTGCTATCTAGTTGATTATAATAATTTTGTACATATATTACATTGTATCCTGTATTTTTCATTAATTTAACTATAATATCATCTAATGAAATTTTTGAATCATTGTTTTTTAAGAAAAACTTCTTACTTTTAAATAATTCTTTAGTATTGTTTTTTATATAAACTATTTTTGGACTATTTTTTTTACCATATTTATTCTTTGTGATCTTTATTTTATAATCTGTTAATGTTTCTACAAGTTTTTGAAGTTCTTTAAAACTTCTTATTTTAACTTTTCTAGACATTACAGGAAATTCAAACAGGTCTTCAATATTATCAATTACATAAGCTCTTCCATCAATTTCACCTAATTGATTAAGAACTAATTGAATGTTCTTGGGAATAATGAAATCTACATATCTTCTTTCTCTTTGCATATTTTCCTTAAAATCATTTTTTATCTCATCATTTAAAATCAATTTCTCTTCAACTACTTTTTTAAATTGATTATCAGTTGCAGCTTTATTTATACAACCTGCTAAAAATAGTATAAGAAAAATACTACTAATGCCATTTATTATATTTCTTTTCATCCTTATCCTTTTAAATTATGTTTCTATCTTCTAGATATCTTTTTACTGTTTTAAATTTATTCTTGTCGAAATCATCATAAAAAAACTCTTTATCAATATTTTCAATATTCTTTTTCTTATAACTTTTTATCTCTTTTTCTAATTCTGATTTTCTAATGTGTGAAGATGTAATTGAGGCTTTATAATAAGACATCAATAAATCCTCAAAAATCATTTTATATATAAAATTAAAATTATTATCTTTATAAAATTTTAAGAACTCTTTATAAGTTTTGATTGTTTTGTATCTATTTTTTTTAATATATAATTTGTTTGACATTGCATATTTGATTTGTTTGACATCTTTAGTATTTAGTAGATTTCTTAAATATTCATTATCAATTTTATAAGATAAATTACTTATAGCTTCAAGAAAGCTAGAAGCCAATTGTTGATAATTATATTCATTGTTTTTTAGGGAGAAAAGTATAATTTCGAAAAACTCATTCATTGAAATCTTTATTTGAACATTTCTTAAGGAAATATTATTTTCTACTAATTTTTTTATATCTTCTATAGAATTTAAAATTACTCTTCTATTTTTTGGAAATCTTACATTATTATTAAAACTTTCAATAATCTTCTGTATATTTTTATTCTTCTTATAATCTATTTTTTCCGTATAAAGTTTATTTTCTTTTATTTCATAATGGATATCCTGTTTTTCAAGTGCAAATAATAAATTCTCAAAATTTTCTTTATTTTGCTTAATATCCTCAAGAGAAAGACCTTTATTTATCATATCCATTTCAGTAAAATTTTTGTATACGTCAAATGTAATAATCTTTTCATTATAAATTTCTATTTCTTTGTTTTTGAAGTCAAGATCTAAAAATAGATTATTTTTAGATACATACTCTTTTAATGCATCATTTAAATTGATTTTTTCTTTAAATAAGTATTCTCTTTTTTTATCACTTAGAGCAAATTTTACAGTAAAACCAAGTTTCTTTAATTTTTTCTCTAAATTATATAAGTTACTATTCTCTTTTATATAATTAAAGTTTAAAGAAGAGTTTTCTTTAAATTTATTTACAACATAAATTACTCTTACTTTATTTTTCTGAAGTAACATTTCTTCTTTTAGTTTGTATACAGTTGATATATCCAAAAGTTTTGCTAAATCTTTAATGTTTGCAGGACAATATTTTAAAACATTTTTTTCTGAATATTCATTTTTCTTTAAAATAAATGTTTTATCTGAAATCTTTTCAAAACAATTATTAACAGAAAACTCATTCGAGAATAAGCTTGATGAAAAAAACAATAAATTTATTAAAAGTATCTTTTTGAACATATTACTCCTTTTAGTAATAATATTCTATCATAAAAATATTAATAATTTATTTTAATAAGTATAATTTTAATAAAAAAAATGTTTTTTTATTAATTTATTGCTTTTTTCTTCTAATTTGTGAATTAGAAATTAAAAGTCATATCTTCTTTGATATCATTATCTCTTTCTAACTCAATTTTTTCTTTAGTAAGTGGGGCTTTTGTTAATCTTTCTTCTTTGTCTTTTTCTATATAATATTCTTTTAACTCTCTCTTAATAATTTTAACTTTTAATTCGTCATCATTCATTGTTTTTTCTTCAAGAAAAGAGTTAGAGTTTAAAAGTTCTGAAAGTTTCTTTATTTTTATTTCTTTATCTTCATCAATAAAATTATCAATTTTATCTCTAATTTCTTCTAAGTCATGTTTGTAGCTTTTCAATTCAGATATTAAAGACTCTAATTCTTTTTTGGCTTTAACATCATCAGAATTATTAATTTCTTTTATTTTCTTATTTAGATAGGTATCAGTAATTTCATCTTTTATTGAATAATACTCTTTTATCATTTTTTTTATGTCATTAGTTATCTCTTCTAATTTTTCTTGTTTTTCTGCAATTAACATTGAAGAGTTTTTATTAAATATTTCTTCTTGGTGGATTGCTTTTCTTTCTTCATCGATTCTTTTTGAAAACTCAAAAAAAGTCTCTCTTTTAAAAGGAACACCATCTTTCTTTTTTGTTTCTTTTGCAGCTACTACATAAAATAAATCTTGAAAGAATTCTCTGTTCTCTTTATTTCTTTCAATAATATCATATACTTTTGTTTTATTATTTGTATAGGCTTGTTCTCTGTTACAACTATCAAGAGTTGATAAAAATGCAATAAACTTCTCTGGTTCTTTTTTCATTAAAAATTCAATATTATCAATATTTAATTCGCCATCGTTATTTACTATTTTTAACCTTTTCTCTTTATTTGCATCTTTTTTTAGATTTTCTTCTTCTTTTATTAAACTCTCTTGTGTATCTTTATATTTTTCATATATTTTCAATAGCTTTTCTTCTTTTTCAGATAAAGAATCTTTTTTTAATAAATCTTCACACGATTCCTTAAATTCGGTGAATGTTCCACTGTCTGTTCTTTTCTCTTTTAGTGCAATTGAGTACTCTATATCTAAATCAGTTGAAGCTTTTCTATATTTAATTCTAGCTTCCCTATATTTATCTTTTATATTAAACATTTCTTCATAACTTTTTTGAGAAATTCTTACACTTTTCTCTTTTAACTCGTTTAGTAGCACACTTTCATTATTATTATCTAATTCTTTTTCTATTTTTTTTGAAATCAATTCTTTTAATATAATTGCGGTATTATCTTTACTTAAATTAATATCTTCAAGTTGTATAGTTTTATTTTCAAGAGAAACATCTCTTTTCCCTGTTTTCATCATTTCTTGAAACATTAACTCTTTAAATAATTCACTTCTGCTTTCTTTATTTATTTTGAATGTAGTTTCTGCCTCTGGGTCATGTTCAGTTTTATAAATCGAAGCTAAAATTGTCATTTTTTCTGGTTCTTTCACTTCGTTTAAATGATTAACTGCTTTAATTAATTTAATCTCGCTATCATGTTTTCTTTCATGGAATTCTTTTTTACTAATCTCTGTTAATATATAAACAAAAATTCCAATCATCGGAGCAGGAGATAATGCTGCTAATTCTTGACCCATCATTTCTTTAATATTGTTTTTCAATTGTTCAGCGTCTTGTTCCATTTTAGATTGATATTTTTGTAAACAATCATCAACCATACTTGACTGTGTTTCTACTCCTCTACTTGCAATTTGTTTTTTGGCACAAGTTGCTAACTCTTTAATATTCATTTTATTTGCTACAAAATATGACATTTTATCGCTCATTGTATTATGAGAAAAATGTGATAAAAGTATTTTCTTTGCCAACTCTCTTTTTATTGTTGCTGCTGCATCATGATGAATGTCAGTTGGCTTCTCTAAGTCACTAGTAATTATTTTCCCATCACTTCCTTTATTCTTCCTCAAATCTTGAAGATGATCAATAAAATTAAGTCCTGGAGCAATTAAATCTCTAGGAACTTTTTTTTGGAACTCTTTTCCCTCTAAAAGAACCTTACGTGCATCATCTGCACTTATTTTATGCATAGCAACTAAATCTATCATATTATTTAAGTTATATAAACCTTCAATTTTATCTTCAAGTGTTTTATCTTCTAAATATTTATTTGTTCTGAGATTATTGTTTACATCAATTTTCTCTGAGCCTTCTAATTTATTATAAAAACTATCTTTTAAATAATTGGCAGCAATTTGTTGAGATTTTGTATCTGCATCTGGGTCTAATGCTTTTATTTCTTTATCTAGTTTTTGTTTAATTAACTTTCTATTCTCTTCATTACAATTAATAAATTTTTCATCAATTGTTTCTACTAAGGAGTTTAAATACATATCCATTTCTTCTTTATCTAAAAAGTAACCTTTTGCTTTTAATTTTTTTTGAAACTCTTTAGACTCTAAAACTTCTTTTTTTCTTAACTGTAAACTTTTACGTAAATCACTCTTTTCAAACTCTAAATTCTTCTTCTCATTTTCATCTTGATATAAAAAATAATCATCCGCTCTTAGATTTACTTTATCTTTTTCATCAGTTAAAAAAAACTCTTCTGAAAAAAGATAAGATAAATTTTTATTGTCATTTTTTTTGTTTAACGCTAATAATAATTTATTATGTTCATCAATCATTGGTTTTAAATCACTAAAACCTTTTTCTCTTTCAACTATTTTAACTACCACCTCTTCAGCTTTTGATAATTTATCATTTTTATCTAAATAAAGATACTCAGCTAGTTTCTCTTTGTATTTTTCATTAGATATTTCTTCTTCTTTTGTAGAGGAATCAACCTTTTTATTAATATTTGATAGAACTGTTTCTATTTTTTGATTTAATCCTTTAATCTCTTTGTCACCTTTTTTTTCATTAAACTCTTCAATCTCTTTAAAGATACTTCTTGAATTTTCTATATAATTACTAAAGATTTTATATTTCCCACTCATTGTATCTTTTTTATTCATATCTAATAATTTTTCTCTTCCAATAACTAAATTATCAACCTCATTTAAAAATTTATTAATTTCATTTTCTCTTTCTTTGTTAGTTAAACTAACATTCCCCACAATATCCCTTAGCTTCTCCATTATGTAAGTTTTATTAT
>ERZ1673961.478-NODE-478-length-15923-cov-6.324111_pt1 | contig 15923 bp, 14 predicted proteins | sample MGYA00580189_ERZ1673961 | MGnify/ENA primary metagenome ERZ1673961 (study PRJEB41334, sample SAMN05608105) | rock metagenome | biome: terrestrial subsurface; feature: shale formation; material: shale | place: USA: Pennsylvania ... | reverse complement strand
TGAAGTTCATCGAGCGTTTTAACTAAAAGTGTCAACCCATATCAGGACGGGTCACCGATCAGTTCAGGCTTTCAAAGAAGTTGTCACTTTGCTGGAAGTCGCCAGCGATGTTGACTAAAGTGCCACCGTTGTTAAAGCTCACGACCAAATTCTTCTGAACAGGATCTTCGTGGCCAGCGGTATGGTGGTAAATGTAATACCAGGTATCCGGGTAACCGTTTTCAACCAGCATAGGTGAACCCAGCACGAAGCGGACCTGTTCTTTTGACATACCAAACTTCAACTGATCAACAGCCTGCTGTTCGATGTAGTTACCTTGGTTAATATCGATACGATAAACCAGACGTTCTAGGACAGTACAGCCAGACAGCATGGTCAAGGCTAGGGGAAGGGCAACAAGCCACTTGGTAAACTGCATATTCAAAATTCTATAGCTGATGAAACTCAAAACTGGGGTGATAATAAACAAGCTCAGAGCAGATGTAAAAACATCCTGTATACTCTGAGCTTGTTGAGACTACGATTTTTGAATTAGGTTGCAAAGCCTGAACAAAAAATCCATTTTTTGTGCGCTAGGCAGCAATCAGCAGTTCTTTGGCATTGGCCAGCGTAGATTCGGTGATTTGGCTTCCACCTAACAGGCGAGCCAGTTCTGCCACACGTTGCTCCTGATCGAGCTTGACCATTTGTGTTTCGGTTTTTCCGCCTTTGGTTTGCTTAGCCACAAACAGCTGATTGTGGCCGCAGCCGGCGACCTGAGGTAAGTGAGTGACACAGAGTACCTGAGTGGATTCGCCCAGAGTGCGCAACATTTTCCCGACGACAGCAGCGGTTGGGCCCGAAATACCCACATCCACTTCATCGAAGATCAAACTTGGCGTATCCACTTTCTGCGCAGTGATGACCTGAATCGCGAGCGACATACGTGAAAGTTCACCACCAGAGGCGACTTTGGCGATCGGTTGCAGAGGCTGACCAGGGTTGGTGGATACCAAGAAAGTGACAGAGTCAAAGCCAAGTGGCGAAGGATGTCCACCCTGATTGCAAACATCAATCTTAAACTGTGCTTTCTCCATGCTGAGTTCATGCATGCTCTGACTGATGAGCTTATCCAGTTCTTTGGCGTAGCGACTGCGCGATTTATTCAGTTTTTCTGCCGCGGAAACAAATGCCTGATATTTCGCTTCTACTTCAGCGGCCAGTTCATCCATTTTCTCTTCTGAGCAATCCAATTGTGCGATCTGCTGGAGTAAATCCTGATGATGTTGATAGAGCTCCTCCGGCAGCACGTGATGTTTGCGTGACAGCGACATGATGCGCGAATAACGCTCTTCCACAAATGCCATGCGCTCGGGATCGACATCAATACTGTCCAGGTAACCACGCAGCTCGCTATTGGCTTCTTCCAACTGGATCATGGCTTCTGAAATCATGTTCGGCAGCGCGCCGAGTTTGCCGTCTAATTCTGCCAGCTCAATCAGGGTGTGGCTGGCGGATTGCAGAATATTCAGCGCATTGACTTCTTCACCTTCGTACAAAAGTTCGATGGCTTTTTGGCAGTTGATCGCGAGATCGCCGCTGTTTGACAGGCGTTTGTGTTCTTGTTCGAGTTCCGCATACTCTTCTTCACCGATCGCCAGCTCGTTGAGCTCTTTGATCTGGTACTCCAACAGCTGCAACTGGGCCAGATTTTGTTGGCTGTTTTCTTTCAGTTGCTTCAATTGGTTGTTGGCCTGACGCCAAGCTTGATAGGTCAAGCGTGTTTTTTTTAACAAGTCGATGTGCCCGGCATACTGATCCAGCATAGTCAGTTGATATTCCGGTTTCATCAGTTGTTGGTGGGCGTGCTGACCATGAATGTTGATCAGCAGTTGACCTAGGGATTTGAGTTGCGACAGCGGAACAGGGCTGCCGTTAATGAAGGCTCTTGAGCGGCCGTCTTTAGTGATGGTACGGCGCAGAATGCAATCCTTGCCGTCCAGCAGATCGTTATCTTCTAACCAACGTGTTGCGTGAATATTGTTATCAAGTACAAAAGCGGCGCTGACTTCGGTTTTCTCTTCACCTTGTCGCACCATACTGGCTTCTGCGCGGCCACCTAAACAAAGACCCAACGCGTCTATCGCAATAGATTTACCCGCACCAGTTTCACCGGTAATCGTGGTCATTCCTTTTGACAGCTCAAGCTGCAGAGATTTTACAATCGCAAAGTTATTCACACTTAAATGAGCCAGCATTTTTGCACCTGTATAATTGAACAATACTGTATAAGAAAACAGTATATACTGTTTCTTTATACAGTAAAGTTGTCCAGGTAAAAACTTTTAGCCAGCTGAATGAAGTGTGAGCAAACTCAAAACAGTTTGCTCGACCAACCGAGCTTGTTACGCAGCACGTGGTAGTAGCTGTAGTCCTGTGGATGGATCAGTCTGAGTACGTTAGGGCTTTGATAAATATGAATTTCATCGCCCGGAGAAACGGGGAGAGAAACCTGACCGTCACAGCTTACTTCCTGGGTGCCACGGTTGTCTGGCGACACAATCAGTTTGATGCGCCGTTTACCATCGACCACTAATGGGCGACAAGACAGCGTATGCGGAAACATCGGAACCAGAGTGATGGCGTTAAGGCTTGGCGACAAAATCGGACCGCCTCCTGAGAGCGAATATGCTGTCGAGCCAGTCGGTGTGGAGATAATGATGCCGTCGGAACGCTGAGAGAACGCGAAGTTGTTGTCGATGTACACTTCAAATTCAATCATGTGCGCGATTTTGCCCGGGTGCAATACGGCTTCGTTGAGAGCGGCGTTATGGCTTTTTACCTGGCCGTGGCGATGGATTTCCGCTTCGAGCAAAAAGCGTTCTTCTTCCAGATAGTTACCCGCCAGAACGTCAAGCAGGCGATCCTGAAAATCTTCCGGATTGAGGTCGGTCAGAAAGCCGAGATTGCCTCGGTTCACACCGATGACGGAGATATCAAAGCGCGACAGGACGCGTGCCGCTCCCAGCATGTTGCCATCACCGCCAACGACAATCGCAAGATCGGCTTTTTTGCCCAGTTCGATCAGGCTACCAAAATGGTCCGACGGGATCTCGGTCAAAATTTCACGTAGTCGGTCGTCAATAAAGACAGACTTGCCCAGAGACATTAACCAGTGGTAGAGATCTTTATGTGTTTGAATCGCTTGTTGATCTCTCGGTTTACCGATGATGGCGATCACTTCAAACGGGTTTTTCATAAGTTTTCCAACCGAATTAGGCTTGAATCAGAATTCTTCATCCCCATAATAAAGGCAAGTTACGCTTTTATGCGAATTTTTGTGTCAGGAAACTAAGAGATTTCAACTCCTAAGCACATAAGTGACGAGAGTTCTGGAGATATCATGAGCAACGAAGAAAACAAGATCAAAGACGAAGAGCTGCAACAAGACGCGGTTGAAGTAGAAGCGGAAGCCGTTGGCACTGATGCTGATATCGATTGGAATCAAGACGCAGAAGAGCTTGATGAAAAAGAAGCGAAAATTGCACAGTTGGAGGCCGCGCTGCTGACCAGCGAAGAGCGTGTGAAAGAGAATCAGGATGCGGTGCTGCGTGCCCGTGCTGAAGTGGAAAACATGCGCCGTCGTAGCGAACAGGAAATCGACAAGGCACGCAAATACGCGCTGAGCCGTTTTGTTGAAGAGTTGCTGCCGGTTCTGGATAACCTGGAACGTGCGATTCAGGCAGCCGACGGCGAGAACGAAATCGTGAAGCCGATTCTGGAAGGTGTGGAGCTGACGCACAAAACATTTGTTGATGCGGTAGCAAAATTTGGCCTGAAAGAGATCAACCCAGAAGGCGAAGCATTTAATCCTGAGTTCCACCAGGCAATGTCGATTCAAGAAAGCCCGGATCATCAGTCAAACACCGTGATGTTTGTGATGCAGAAAGGTTATGAACTGAACGGCCGTGTTGTTCGTCCTGCGATGGTGATGGTTGCAAAATAATCCACTGCGGATTTTATGAAAAGAGAGGCATAGGCCTCTCTTTTTTTGTTTAAAATTCGCGCCAGAAAGCTTTCTGTATAAGGGATTTCTTAAGTAAAGCTGTTGGGTTGGTTGATTTTCTTGCGAAACAGGTGGTTAGACGTTAATTCTGATTGTTCTGGCTATTTTTAGTAAATGTTCTAATTTGCGCCATGTAACATTTTTGTAAATAAATGCTTCGGATTGTTATCGGTGTGTGTATTATGCGCGGACGTTTAGCACTTTAGGTGACATAAACGACTCTATAACGATAAATACTCAACACAACAAACTGGAGTAGAACGATGGATAAATCGCTCTCATCGAAAATCTTTTTAGGCTTGTTTGCTGGTCTGGTTCTTGGGACCGCCATTCAATACCTGTTTCAGGGTGTTTCCCTGTTCGACGTGTACCTGTTAGGTGCAGCAGAAGGGGCGGGCGGCATGTTCGTTTCGCTGATCAAACTGCTGGTTGTTCCACTGGTGTATGTTTCAATCGTCTGTGGCATTGTTGACCTTAAAGACATCTCCGCTTTTGGCCGTTTAGGCACTAAAACTTTTGCGCTTTATATCATCAACACCGTGATTGCGATTGCGGCGGCATTAACGGTTGGTCTGATCTTCCAGCCAGGTGCTGACGCAAACTTGGCAGGTACGGTGTCACAAGCGGTGAAACTGACCACCACAGAAACGCCGGATATTTTCTCTCTGGTTGTGAACATTGTGCCAAGCAACCCGGTTCAGGCATTTGCGAATGGCGACATGCTACAAATCATCTTTATGGCAATTCTGACTGGTTTGGCGATTCAAGCGCTGGATTCTCGTGGTGGCCCGGCTATTCGTACCTTTAAGCTGGCTAACGAAATCATGATGAAGCTGGTTGGTCTGGTGATGAGTCTGGCACCTTACGGCGTGTTCGCTCTGATGACCCAACTGGGTGCAACGCTGGATGCGCACACGCTGATGTCGGTGGCGGGTTACGTGGCTCTGGTTGTTGCTATGCTGGTGTTCTGGATCTTCGTTTTCTACCCAATTGTGGTAGGTATGACGACCAGCGTATCGCCAAAGCAGTTCCTGCGTGCTACGCGTGAACAGATTCTGTTCTCACTGTCGACTGCAAGTTCGAATGCAACCATTCCGGTAACCATGCGTACACTGACTGAGAAGTTGCAAGTGTCGAAGTCTGTCGCGGGCTTTGGTGTGCCGCTGGGTGCAACCATGAACATGTCGGGTGTGTCTATCTATATCGCTCTGGCGACTATCTTTGTAGCGAACGCTTTTGGTCAGCCAATTAACTCAGCGGATATCTTTACTCTGGGTCTGACGATTCTGCTGCTGTCTATCGGTGCTGGTGGTGTTCCGGGCGGCGGTGTGGTGATGGTTGGCGTGCTATTGCACCAACTGGGTCTGCCACCTGAAGGTTTGGCCATCATTGCTGCGGTAGACCGTATTAACGATATGTTCTGTACTTCATCGAACGTAGTGGGTGACACTGCCGTTAACACCATCGTGGCGAAAAGCGAAGGTGGTCTGGCGAACGAAGAAGAAGCGCAAGCAGAGCTGGCAACAGAAACTCGTTAAGCCAAAATTTCACCTCTTGTATGAAAAGCGAAGCCGATGCTTCGCTTTTTTCTTACTAAAAATTCAAACTTTTTTCGTTTTTGCCCTTGAAAAGGTATTTGTCGCCCTTATCTATGGGGCATACGAGAAGCAAACATACACGTTTTTGTTTGTGAGCGGGGGTTGAAACCCGATTCTCCATCCCCACATTAGGGGTATAGCAAAACGAACATAGAATTTATTCGGAGATAGCCTGATGGGTAAAATCATTGGTATTGACTTAGGTACTACTAACTCATGTGTTGCTGTGCTAGACGGCGACAAACCTCGCGTAATCGAGAACGCAGAGGGTGAGCGTACAACCCCTTCTGTAATCGCGTACACAGATGGTGAAACGCTAGTTGGTCAGCCAGCGAAACGTCAAGCTGTAACAAACCCGGAAAACACGCTATTTGCAATCAAGCGTCTTATCGGTCGTCGTTATGAAGACGAAGAAGTACAGCGTGACATCTCAATTATGCCTTACAAGATCGTTCGTGCAGACAACGGCGATGCGTGGGTAGAAGCGAAAGGCCAAAAAATGGCTGCGCCACAGGTTTCAGCAGAAGTTCTGAAGAAAATGAAGAAAACTGCGGAAGATTACCTGGGCGAGAAAGTAACGGGTGCCGTTATCACCGTTCCTGCTTACTTCAACGATGCGCAGCGTCAGGCAACGAAAGATGCCGGTCGTATCGCAGGTCTTGAAGTAAAACGTATCATCAACGAACCGACTGCTGCTGCACTGGCTTACGGTCTGGACAAACAGGGCGGCGATCGCGTTATCGCAGTATACGACCTGGGTGGTGGTACATTCGATATTTCAATCATCGAAATCGATGAAGTTGAAGGCGAGAAAACCTTCGAAGTTCTGGCAACCAACGGTGATACTCACCTGGGTGGTGAAGACTTCGATAACCGCATGATCAACTACTTGGTTGACGAGTTCAACAAAGAACAAGGCATCAACCTGAAGAACGATCCACTGGCGATGCAGCGTCTGAAAGAAGCGGCAGAGAAAGCGAAGATCGAACTGTCTTCAGCTCAGCAAACTGATGTGAATCTACCTTACATCACTGCTGATGCAACCGGTCCTAAGCACATGAACATCAAAGTGACTCGTGCGAAACTGGAATCTCTGGTTGAAGACCTGGTTCAACGTTCTCTGGATCCACTGAAAGTGGCTCTGGCTGATGCAGACCTGTCTGTCAACGACATCACTGACGTTATCCTGGTGGGTGGTCAGACTCGTATGCCAATGGTTCAGAAGAAAGTGGCTGAATTCTTTGGTAAAGAAGCACGTCGTGACGTGAACCCTGATGAAGCAGTAGCTGTTGGTGCTGCGGTTCAAGGTGGCGTACTGGCGGGTGAAGTAAAAGATGTACTGCTGCTGGACGTAACTCCGCTGTCTCTGGGTATTGAGACAATGGGCGGCGTAATGACCAAACTGATTGAGAAAAACACCACGATTCCAACCAAAGCGAATCAAGTGTTCTCAACAGCCGAAGACAACCAAAACGCGGTAACGATTCACGTACTGCAAGGTGAACGTAAACAAGCGAACTTCAACAAGTCGCTGGGTCAGTTCAACTTGGAAGGCATTCAGGCAGCACCACGTGGTATGCCTCAGATCGAAGTGACCTTCGACCTGGATGCGGATGGTATCCTGCACGTATCAGCGAAAGACAAACAAACTGGTAAAGAGCAGAACATCACTATCCAAGCGTCTGGTGGTCTGAGCGACGAAGAAATCGAGAAAATGGTTCAGGAAGCAGAAGCGAACAAAGAAGCGGACAAAAAGTTCGAAGAGCTAGCAACTGCACGTAACCAAGCTGACCAGATGATCCACGCAACTCGTAAGCAGGTTGAAGAAGCGGGTGACGCTCTGCCAGCAGACGAGAAAGAGAAGATCGAAGCGGCGATCAGTGAGCTGGAAACAGCGAAACGCGGCGAAGATAAAGCAGAAATCGATGCGAAAGTTCAAGCACTGATGACTGCTTCTCAGAAACTGATGGAAATCGCTCAGCAGAAAGCTCAGGCACAAGGTGCTGACGCTGGCCAGCAGTCTACTTCTCCAGAAGATGACGTGGTTGACGCCGAGTTTGAAGAAGTGAAAGACGACAAGAAATAATTCTTTGTCATCGAAGGCTTGAATTTGAGAGAATTCAAGCCCTTCACCTTCGGTTCTTTTTTCGAAAAGAACACTCGAAGTTTGATGCGGGCGTTAGGGGAAACTCTTACGCCCGTCTGTTTGTTAGCTTTATCGCTATAGCTAAGAAATCAACACTTTTTATCTATATCGATACAAACACCAAGCGGCGCTTAAGTAGAGCGAAAACCGTTTGCAGTAACAGATTGGTGATCTAGAACATGTCAAAACGTGATTTTTACGAAGTATTAGGCGTTAGCCGTGATGCCTCTGAGCGCGATATTAAGAAGGCGTACAAACGCCTGGCGATGAAATTCCACCCGGACCGTAATCAGGGTGATGCCAGCGCTGCGGATAAGTTTAAAGAAGTAAAAGAAGCGTATGAGATTCTGACCGACCCGCAGAAGAAAGCGGCGTACGACCAATATGGTCACGCAGCCTTTGAACAGGGCGGCGGTGGTTTCGGTGGCGGCGGCTTTGGCGGCGGCGGTGCGGATTTCGGCGACATCTTTGGTGATGTCTTTGGCGATATTTTCGGTGGCGGCCGTCGTGGTGGTGGTGCGCCGCGTCCACAACGTGGTGCGGATCTGCGCTACAACATGGAACTGACGCTGGAAGAAGCGGTACGTGGTTGCTCGAAAGAGATTGAAGTTCCGACTTTGGTTCACTGTGATACCTGTGATGGCAGCGGTGCGAAGAAAGGCACCTCGGCTCAAACCTGTGGCACCTGTCATGGTCACGGTCAGGTACAGATGCGTCAGGGCTTCTTTGCGGTCCAGCAAACCTGTCCTACCTGTCATGGTAAAGGCAAGATCATTAAAGACCCTTGTAACGACTGTCATGGTCAGGGCCGTAAACAGAAAACCAAAACGCTTAACGTTAAAATTCCAGCCGGTGTCGACACGGGCGATCGTATTCGCCTTGCGGGCGAAGGCGAAGCGGGAGAAATGGGCGCACCTGCGGGCGACTTGTACGTACAAGTGCACGTCAGAGAGCACCACATTTTTGAACGTGATGGCAACAACTTGTACTGCGAAGTCCCTGTCAGCTTTGCAATGGCCGCACTGGGCGGTGAAGTGGAAGTTCCAACCCTCGATGGTCGTGTGAACCTGAAAGTGCCGGAAGAAACGCAAACGGGCCGTATGTTCCGCATGCGTGGCAAAGGCGTGAAGAGTGTTCGCGGCGGCGCCATCGGCGACCTGATCGTGAAGCTGGTGGTGGAAACTCCGGTGAAACTGAGCGCGCGTCAGAAAGAGCTGCTGCGTGAACTGGAAGAATCTTGTGGTGGCGATGCAGCCAACAAGCATAAGCCCAAGTCTGAAGGGTTCTTCAATGGTGTGAAGAAGTTCTTTGATGACTTAACCAGCTAATCATTGAACTGAAAAGCCTGCATCTGCAGGCTTTTTTGTTTTCTGTTCCTAGTCCACTGGCGGTGCCGGTGGATTTTTACATTTACGAATTACTGCCAACACGTTACGGGCTCTGCTAATCCTGTACTTCTCAATGAGAGCTGGGAATAAGTACTGCCTGCGCATTTATCCAGATTCTGGCCTTTGTTGGCTTGTGGCGTTGCGGTAATGGTGTATCCCGAGCTGGATACCGTAACACCAACGGAATAACGATCTGTATCACTGCTACATAAGGTGCAGGCGCCACCCGATAGCACTCCGGCTGTGGAATAGCCACTGTTGTAATGTTCTTCCAGATACAACTGGATTTTGACCATGTCAGCCATGACCTGCTTACGGTGCCCTTCTTTAACATAGCCAGTATAAGCCGGGTAGGCGATGCCGGACAGAATGCCAATAATCACCACTGCGATCATTAATTCGATCAGTGTCATACCCAAAGAATCGGATTGCCGCCTGTTGCAACGATTTGTTCGAATCATTTCCATTAGTTCCCTGAATCTGCCTGCTCCTATTGTGGATACTGCTAGCATCGGTGCAAGTTGATTCACATTCATCTCATTGTTTGCAAAAGGTTTTGGGAAATGGTTCGCGGGTTTACCTTACTGGAACTACTGATCACGCTGGCTGTTCTGGCCGTGGTGCTAACGTTCTCAGCGCCCAGTTTTGAGCGTTTTTCACAGCAGAAGCAGATGCAGACGTTGGCGTCTGAACTGCAAGGATTCATGCTACAAGCCAAATCGGAAGCGGTGTTTCGCAACCAAGATTTATGGGCCCACTTTGTGATGGACAGCAATCCATCTGCATCGGGCCAGTGGACTATTGTGCTGAAAGACAGCGATTCGCCTTCATCTGGAAATACCATTTTGCTACTCAGTGGCCGGGGATTTCGCAACATCAGTTTGGAATCGCACTTCAGTCCCAACAAAATCAAGTTCGATGGTGTGCGCGGCAAAGTGGTTAACGGCAGCCTCTCATTTCATCCGGTCACTGAGACAAGCAAAGAACTCAAACTACGGACGTCATACAGCGCAAATCGAGTGATGATTTGTGGCAATCAAGGAGCCTTGTATGGTTATCCAGCGTGCACGTAAAAAGCTCCGAGGCGCTTCGCTGATCGAATTTATGATCGCCTCGTTAGTGGGGACGATGGCGCTGGCGATAATCGGAAGTGTGTTTATCAGCAGTCAGCGCAGTGCCGCGCAACGCAGCCAAGAAATTCTGCTGCTGCAAAATATCACTAATGTGATGCAAGGGATGAAAGAGGAGATGTATCAGGCCGGGTTTGATGACGTAAACCGGACTTCCGTGTTGTTATCCGGGGCATCAAGCGTGGTTTATACACAAAGTTCTCCCTCCGTAGTTGGTTTTGTGTATCGCGTGGAATCTGCAGGGGCGGCGGCATATCGCCATGTGGTTTATCGTCAGGACTCCACGGCGTTGAAGTTGTGCGAAAAAATGCGGGCAGCGCCTTTAACCCCCGTGTCTGCGGCGGATTCTATCGTCGGCGATAGCTGTTATTCACTCTTTGATCCCCGGCAGATATCCGTCACCGCGTTTTCTACCGATACTGACGCGTTATCGGGCGGTCTCGTCAGCGGAGCAATGACCACCGTCGCCATTACAGCGGCGTTGACTAACCGTCCGAGCGTTACGCAATCGCTCTCATTTCAAATTCAGTCGAGGAACTGGCAATGAGCAACACAAGTCAACGAGGAGTAGCGACGCTGCTGATTACTTCGATACTGCTGACGGTTGCTTTAGTTGTCACGCTCGGGATGTATAAGAATCTGTTTTTTCAAATCAAGCGCGCGCAGAACGAGGTCAGAGCCAAGCAGCAATTTTGGATGGCGGAAGGTGGACTGGAATGTATCTACAGTGTGACCCAAACGGCGCATATGCTGCCGACAGCCAGCCATTATTCCGCCTGTGATTCCAGCGGTTTACTGAGTTTTAGTTATCAGAATCCCGGTCGCGGGCAATGGAAAGTCACCGCGCAGTATGGCTATCAGCATCTGAGTAAAACCATTCGCTATCCGGCCTCTGCGTCCGGTGTGCTCAAAGCCACTTCAAATCTGTATTTTGCTGGCGGGTTGTCGATGTTGGCCGACCCGGGACTCAGCCTGGGGGATAGCCAATGGGCCTGTACCATGTTGCGCTACAGCAAGGAGTTTTATGTGAACGGCAACTTGGCCAACCTTGGGCTGAGTGACACTCACTTGCCGTACAGTGGATTTCCAACCGGTCAAAGCTGTCACGGTGATTATATGACGACTACGACAGCGGGTTATGCCACACCGACGGGCTTGGAAAAGGACTTCGTCAATGATCTTCACCAAACTCCTTTTGAGGATTTGTTCGGTGAAGCGCGCAGCGAATGGTACAAGGTTATGTCTGACCCTCAGTTCAGTAAGATCTCCGCCACCAGTCTGTTTAATGCCAGCGGAGTATTGCTGAGCCAGACTTCCTTGCCAACGCCAGCACCAATCACAAATTGTGGTGAACAAATAGTGCAGCAGATTCAGTTGGGGAAGGATTTGTTGTGGGTTTATGGCAGTTGCCATCTTGAGCACTCAGACTTAACGGCAATCGGTGATGCGATTGATGCGGCTGGCTCGGCGATTGATGGCGTGATCCTGGTCATTCACAACGGTTTGCTTTCAACGGAAGGGGCTCTGACGTTTAAAGGCATGATCTATCACTTTATCTCTCAGGCTGCAGACGGCACGCCAGATTTCGTCCCTTCAGAGGCTCAATGGCAGGCTCTGAATCTCACTCAGGCCAACTTACTCAAAAGCGCGGTCGATCATACGCCGGATGTGCTTCCTGCGGTATCGATTGACAATACGAGCTATTTTCAAACGGGCGCCTTTTACCCGATCGGCGGCTATGTGATGGATGCGCCGGACACTTACGCGGTGTTCAGTTCTTCTATGAGTTTTCAATTCAACCGCGATGCGATTGACGTTCCGCTCAACAAAATCCGCAAGTTCAAATGGCAAAAAGGGTCTTGGTATGGCCAATAGACAACAAGGATTCAGCCTGATTGAAGTGATGATCTCATTTGTCTTAATCGGTGTCGGCGCGTTGGGTTTAGTGAAGCTGCAAGCCTATATCGAACAGAGAGCAGACTTTGCTATGCAGAGCGTTATTGCCCTGAATCTGGCTGAACAAAAACTGGAATGGTTTCGCACTCGCGGCGCATCGTCGGCCAGCCCGACATTAATTGCTGCGGACTTTGACAGTGACATCGTCAGTGGGGAAGACTTGACACACTCAGGATATGTTTTGCGCTGGAGTGTGCCTGCGGCAACGGTATCCGGCTCGTTAAAAACGGTCGTCATGGAGGCGTCCTGGCGGGATCGCCAGGGACAGTCTCAGCGTATCGAGCTAACGACGTCGATATCTCGTTATAGCGAGTATCAACCATAAATCAGCAGAGTTATGGCATTTTGCGTTGTTTCTTTGCGATTTTTCAATGATGTTGTTTGGCATGTGTTTGTGTGATGTTGTGGTTTTGTGGCTAAATCGCAAAATATGTCTCTAGATATTTCATGATAGGTGGAACTTTGTGCTTGATTGAGTCTTGTCTAATACAATGCTCTGACGCGTAATTGGCCTATCTTGCGCTCTTGTATACCGTGAGACGGCATTCTGTTACGTGGCAGGCTAAGCCGAAATTATTACTAAGGCCTAAAGTAACAACATCTGTCAGGAGTTACGAATGAGTAACCAAGCCGTAAAATCTGCGCCGCCAGCGAACTCAAGTCGCATGGATGGCTTTCTTAATTTCATCGAACGCGCGGGGAACAAAATCCCGGATCCTGCGATTCTATTCTTCTGGGCATTGGTCATCGTCTGGGTTGCCTCTGCGCTGCTATCCAATGTCAGCTTTGACCTCATCAACCCACGCACGGGGGATGCTCTGGAGGTTAAAAACCTGCTGACCGGAGAATCACTGGCCCATTTTCTTGCCAATATGGTGAGTACCTTTACCAGTTTTGCTCCTCTGGGTATTGTCCTGGTCGCGATGCTGGGTGTCGGTGTGGCGGACTCGTCAGGCTTCATCACGACCGGTCTTAAGAAAATGCTTAATGTCACCCCGGCAAAATTGCTGACGCCGATGCTGATTCTGGTGGCGATTGTGTCGCACACTGCGGCCGATGCGGGTTATGTGTTGGTGATTCCGTTGGGCGGTATCATTTTCCACGCAGCGGGCCGACACCCTCTGGCGGGGATTGCGGCGGCGTTTGCCGGCGTATCCGGTGGTTTCTCTGCCAACTTTATTCCATCGGGGATCGATCCTCTGCTTGCGGGCTTTACCCAGACCTCTGCCCAAGTACTGGATGCCGCTTATCAGGTGAACCCGTTGGCGAACATCTTCTTCACCGGTCTTTCTTCGGTGATCATTGTGGCGATTGGCTGGTATGTCACCGAGCGTGTGATTGAGCCGCGTTTACAGAAAATGCCAGTCGATGAGGATGCGGAAGCCGCGCCGGATCTGGGATCGTTTACCGCGATTGAATCGAAAGCTTTCCGTTACGCAGGTGGTGCGATGCTGCTGGGTATCGCGTTGCTGGTGGCAGCCTTGTGGCCGGAAAACTCCGCGCTGCGTTCGCCAGACGGTGAAATCACTGCGTTTTCAGCACCGATCATGAAGTCGATTGTGCCACTGATCTTCATCCTGTTTATTATTCCGGGCATCGTTTATGGCCGTGTTTCCGGTACTTTTAAAAACAGTAATGATGTCATTAAAGCCATGTCAGGGACGATGGCAACCATGGGCGCGTACATTGTGATGTCGTTCTTCTGCGCGCAGTTTCTGGCGGCATTTGGTCAGTCTAATATCGGAACCATGTTGGCGCTGTATGGGGCGGAAGGGCTGAAAGCGCTTAACCTGCCAGGCGAAGCAACGATTGTCGGTATGATTCTATTGACGGCGATGGTGAACTTGTTGGTCGGTTCTGCTTCTGCGAAGTGGGCGCTGATCGGCCCGATTCTGGTGCCGATGCTGATGGCGGTGGGGATTTCTCCCGAGTTGTCTCAGGCGGCGTACCGCGTGGGCGACTCTGTGTCCAACATCATTTCACCGTTGATGGTGTTCTTCCCGCTCGTGGTGGTGTACTGCCAACGTTACGTGAAAGCGACGGGGATCGGCACACTGGCGTCGCTGATGATGCCATTCTCGATTGCGATGCTGATTGGCTGGACGTTATTCCTGCTTGCTTACTGGGCATTGGGCATTCCGCTTGGTATTCAGGCGCCGTACACCTACAGCATGTAAATAAAAGAAAAGCCCGCGACAGCGGGCTTTCTCATATCCGTGCTGTTAGTCGTCTTTGAGATACTTCGCGTGAAACGCTAAATGATCGGCAATAAAGCTTTGGATAAAGAAGTAGCTGTGGTCATAACCAGGATGCATTCTCAGCGTGATATCAATATCCATCTCTTTAGCGACGCTCATCAGTGTTTCCGGCTGGAGCTGCTCTTGCAGGAAGCTATCCGCTTCGCCCTGATCAATCAGAATGGGGGTGCGCACCAAGTGCGATTTAAACAGTTCGACCGCGTCGTAATGTTCCCAGGCCGATTTGTCGTCGCCCAGATAATGGCGAAACGCTTTCTGACCCCATGGCACTGCCATCGGATGGCAGATTGGGCTGAAGGCTGAAATTGAGGTGTAGTGGTTCTGGTTTTTCGCACCAATGGTCAATGCGCCGTGGCCGCCCATACTGTGGCCGGAAATCGCCTTACGCGTGCTGACCGGAAAATGGGTTTCGATAAGCGCTGGTAATTCATCAACGATGTAACTGTACATCTGATAGTTGGCTTTCCATGGCTCCTGTGTCGCATTGAGGTAGAAGCCTGCACCCAGGCCGAAATCGTACGCACCGTCGGGATCATCGGGTACGTGCTCGCCACGGGGGCTGGTATCCGGTGCGACAATCGCAATGCCCAGTTCGGCCGCTTTTTGAAACGCGGCGGCTTTTTGCATGAAGTTTTCATCGGTGCAGGTTAGCCCGGACAACCAGTACAATACGGGGACTGGTGTACCCGCGGTGGCTTGAGGCGGCAGATAAATCGCAAAGCGCATGTCGCAGCTCAACACGTCCGAATGATGCTGATACTGTTTGTGCCAGCCATCAAACACTTTGGCCTGAGTAAGATTGGTTAAACTCATGGTGACTCCTTTGACGAGGTATTGCCTGCCCAGACAATGTTGCAGCTCTGCTGGCTGCAACATTCAACTATCCGGTCAGCATCGCCCGTCATTGCTGAGGGTTGGCGATTATTTGAAATGGATCACCGAGCGAATGCTTTCACCCGAATGCATCAGCTCAAACGCTTCGTTGATCTCGTCGAGCGGCATGGTGTGAGTAATGAACTCCTGCAGACCAAATTCACCCGCCAGATACTGTTCAACAATGCCCGGCAGTTGTGAACGACCTTTCACGCCGCCAAATGCGCTGCCGCGCCATACTCGGCCAGTCACCAGTTGGAATGGACGGGTAGAGATTTCCTGACCTGCGCCCGCAACACCAATGATGACGGATTCGCCCCAACCTTTGTGACAGCATTCCAGCGCCTGGCGCATCACGTTCACGTTGCCGATACATTCGAACGAGAAGTCGACGCCGCCGTCAGTCATCTCGATGATAACGTCCTGAATCGGCTTATCGAATTTCTGTGGGTTGATGCAGTCGGTCGCACCCAGTTGCTTCGCCAGTTCGAATTTCTTCTCATTGATATCGATACCAATAATACGGCTC
>ERZ1673961.477-NODE-477-length-15924-cov-14.124646_pt1 | contig 15924 bp, 13 predicted proteins | sample MGYA00580189_ERZ1673961 | MGnify/ENA primary metagenome ERZ1673961 (study PRJEB41334, sample SAMN05608105) | rock metagenome | biome: terrestrial subsurface; feature: shale formation; material: shale | place: USA: Pennsylvania ... | reverse complement strand
CTCTCTATTTTTGTCTACTAAAAAAGGAACCCTCGAGAACTATTTTACACTTACTAATTGCAATCAAGCTTGACTCCCCTGGACCTGTTCTCTTTAAACAAAAGAGAGTTGGGATCCATAAGAGTCATTTCCATATATTGAAGTTTAGAACCATGAGAATCGATACGCCAAAGGACACTCCAACACATCTTTTGGATAATCCAGATCAGTGGATTACAAAGGTAGGGAAGTTCTTAAGACAGACGAGCTTAGACGAGCTTCCACAAATCATCAATATCTTTAAGGGTGAGATGAGTATTATCGGTCCTCGTCCAGCGCTTTGGAATCAATATGATCTGATTGAAGAAAGAGATAAGTACAGTGCGAATGACGTGCCAGTTGGTCTCACTGGATGGGCACAGATTAATGGTAGAGACGAACTTGAGATTGATGTGAAGGCTAGACTCGATGGAGAGTACGCTGAAAAGATTGGATTTCTGATGGATGTCAGATGCTTCTTTGGGACAATCTTCAGTGTTCTGAGAAGTGATGGTGTTGTTGAAGGTGGGACTGGTACGAAAAAAGCTGATAAAGAGTCAGTGAAACATTAATATAGAACAATTTGATTAGTTAGTCAGGAGAGATTCTATGAAGATAATAGTTATATGTCATTATTTCCCGCCGGAGATTGGAGCGCCATCTGCTCGATTATATGAGATGTCAAAACGCTGGGTTGAATTAGGGAATGAAGTTCATGTTGTAACATGCTTTCCGAATCATCCGACAGGGATTATTCCAGGTGAATATAAAGGCTTGAAATATAAGTTAGAAAGTATGGACGGAATTCATGTGCATAGAAATTATGTATATGCTACTCCAAATAAAGGGTTTATCAAAAAAACATTGGGACATATATCTTTTATGTTTTCTTCTGTGTTTTTTTCTATGAAGAAGATTGATAAACCAGATGTAATTATAACAAGTTCACCAACTTTCTTCTCAATTTTTTCAGGCTATTGGTACAGCTTGAGAAAAAAAGCAGATTTTGTCCTTGAGATCAGAGATTTGTGGCCAGCAGCGATGATAGAGTTGGGTGTCATGAAAGAAGGTTTTATAACAAGAGTACTTGAGAAGATGGAGTTATTCTTTTATAGAAAAAGCAAGAAATTGATTATGGTTACACAATCTTTTAAAGATAATGTGATTAAACGTGGTATTAGTGGAGACAAAGTACATGTAATTACAAACGGTTTTAATCAGGAATTATTTTATCCGAAAGAAAAGAACCAAGAGTTAATAAACAAATATAATCTTCAAGACAAGTTTGTGATTTCATATGTAGGAGCACATGGTATATCTCAAAACTTAAGCACAATATTGGAAGTCGCAAAGAAACTTAGAGCATATGAGAACATTGAATTTGTATTTGTTGGCGAGGGTGCTGAAAAGGATAAACTTAAACAGATTGTCAGAGCAGAAGAATTAACTAACGTGCAGTTTATTGACGCACAACCAAAAGAAGCTATTCCTGAATTTTATAATGTGTCAGATTTGTGCCTTATACCATTAAAGAATATTGAATTATTCAAAACGTTTATTCCTTCGAAAATGTTTGAAATTATGGCTTGTGGAGTACCTATCGTAGCTAGCTTAGAAGGTGAAGCAGCACAAATACTTGAGGATTCAAAAGCAGCACTAGTTGTACAACCAGATAATTCCGATGATATTGCTGCAGCAATTGAAGAACTAATAAATGATAAAGAAAAGTATAGTCAAATGAAAGTTAACGGTCCTGAATTTGTTGAGAAAAACTATTCACGGAATAAGCTTGCTGAAAGGTACTTAGAACTCATAAATAATTCGTAGAGGGTGGAAAGATGATCTTATTAACTGGAGCTACAGGTTTTCTTGGTGGATATGTACTAGAAGAGTTAGTTAAACGGGGGCATAAAGTTACTTGTTTTGTCAGAGATACTAGTAGTCTAGAGAAAATTAAACAACTTAATGTTCCTTACATATTTGGTGAATTAGATGATTTTGAATCGATTTGTAAAGCATTAAAAGATAAAGCAGCATTGATAAATATTGCATCCCTTGGATTTGGACATGCTCCTAATATTATTAATGCGTGTCAGGAAATGAAAATCGAAAGAGCTATCTTTATCAGCACTACAGGAATTTTTACAAAATTGAATCCAGATAGCAAGGGGATACGACTCGAAGCAGAACGATTAATTAAAGAAAGTGAACTTGATTACACAATAATTAGGCCTACTATGATTTACGGAACTCCGAAAGATAGAAATATGTGGAGATTAATTAAATATCTTAAAAGGCTTCCCGTGTTGCCAATATTAGGGAACGGAACATATTTGCAGCAACCTGTTTATGTCAAGGATCTTGCATGGGCTGTTGTAAGTGCATACGAAACTAATTTAAGTATAAAGAAGGCTTATAATATTTCAGGTTTAAAACCACTTACTTACAACGAAGTAGTGGATGTTACAGGGAAAGCACTTGGTAAGAAGGTATTAAAGATTCATGTCCCGATGAAGTTAAGTTATAACTTGCTAAAAATATACGAAAAGATATCGAATAAGCCCAAATTAAAAGCAGAGCAAGTACTTAGACTAAATGAAAATAAAGATTTCTCACATGAAGAAGCAACTAAAGACTTTGGATATATACCTAAGAGTTTTGAAGAAGGAATTAAGCTAGAGTTAGAGATATCTAAAAAATATTAAAGGATGTTATTTATGACAGTTTGTATAATTAGAAATGCTGAAGCAGAAACAAACGCTGGAATTATTAGAGTTGTTGATGCATTATTAGATATTAATATAATGCCATTGACCCTAACGAGAACTCGCTTTAGTGAAATTAATAACAAAAGAATCATTTTGAAGAATTTTCACCACAACAAAACAATAATAAAAAATTATGAGTTGCAATTGAAAACTGATATGGGTAAGGGGATAAGAAATATTTCTCCACTTATAGCCTATCAATATTTAACTTTGACTTGGTTAATAAAGAATCGAAAAAAATACACTGAATTACACGCTTTTGATTTAGATGCGGGAATTCCAGCTCTTCTTGCATCGAAAATTTTGAGGAAGAAATTTGTTTATCATATAGCGGATTTTTACGTTGATAGTAGAAAAGGAATCCCTTCTATAATAAAAAACATAATTAAGAAAATTGAATTTAAACTTATTTCCAAAGCACAAGCCACCATTATATGTACTGAAGAAAGAAAAGAACAAATTAGAGGAAGTAAGCCAAATAAACTTTATGTTGTACACAATACTCCGGTTGTACAATATGAAAGTGAAAAACTACTTAAAGAAGGCAAACTTAATGAAGGTAAAATTAAAGAGACTTATAAATTAGAAATCTGTTACGTAGGAGGATTATTCGAGACAAGATTTATTAATCAGCTCATAAAAATAATAAAGAATAATCCTGAAATAAGTCTAAGTATTGCCGGCTTAGGACCTTTGGAGAACGTCGTAAGGGAAGCAGCCGAATCTTGCGAAAATATTAAATACCATGGAAGAGTTAGTTATAACAGAGCTTTAGATTTATATCGAGAATGTGACTTAATGTTCGCAATGTATGACCCAAATATTCCAAACCACAAATTTTCTGCTCCTAACAAAGTTTACGAAGCTATGATGTTAAGAAAGCCAATTATTGTTGCCAATGGGACCGGTATTGACAAGATTGTGCAACGTGAAAAAATTGGATTTTCAATTGATTATGAAGAAAAAGATTTTATTGAAACATTGAACCATATAATTCATAATCCTTCCCAAATTGAGTATTTATCTGATAATTCAAAAATAGCATATGAAAAATACTCTTGGGAAATTATGAAAGGTAGATTGCAAGAAATATATAAAACTTTATTAAATCAGGAATAAGCATATAAAAATAAGTAGTGAATAATGAAAGGATGTTTGTAATGAAAACATTAGTTAATGTAATAGGATTAGGTTATATTGGACTTCCAACAGCATTAATGTTTGCAAAAAGTGGAGTCAAAATCGTTGGAACAGATTTAAATGAGAAGTTAGTAGAATCGCTATCAAAAGGTAAGCTTACTTTTGAAGAAGAAGGATTGGAAGATTTATTTAATGCCGCCATCGAAAAAGGTATCAAATTTACTACTGAATATCAAAAAACAGATACCTACATAGTAGCAGTCCCTACACCATATATAAATTCAAGCAAGAAATTGGATCCCAAATATGTGTTAGCAGCAGTTAACAAAGTTCTTGATATATGCGAAAATGGCGCTGTGATTACTATTGAATCAACAATTTCACCAGGTTCTATTGACAGATACGTTAGACCTGAGATTGAAAGAAGAGGATTTGCTATTGGTAAAGATGTACATCTTGTTCATGCTCCAGAGAGAATTATTCCAGGAAATATGATCTATGAACTTGAATATAACTCAAGAACAGTTGGCGCTGACAATCCTGAAATAGGTGAAAAAGTAAAAGAACTATATTCAAGTTTTTGCAAATCAGAAATTGTTGTGACAGATATCAGATCAGCAGAGATGTCAAAAGTCGTTGAGAATACCTATCGAGATGTCAATATTGCTTTTGCGAATGAACTAGCTAAGATTTGCAGAGCGGATAATATGGATGTCTATGAAATTATAAGAATTGCTAACAAGCACCCGAGAGTAAATATTCTTCAGCCGGGTCCTGGTGTAGGTGGTCACTGTATCTCGGTCGATCCTTGGTTTTTAGTTGGAGACTATCCAGACCTAACTAATTTGATACTAACAGCAAGAAAAATTAATGATTCTATGCCTTCTCATGTACTTGGCAGAATTAGAGATATTATGAGAGAGAATAATATTACTGATATCTCAAAAATTGGTATTTATGGTCTTGCCTACAAAGAGAATGTTGATGATACAAGAGAAAGTCCAACTCTTCAACTTCTCGAAAGAATGGATGAGCACCTAGCTTTTGGTGTAAAAGTATATGACCCATTTATTAAAGAAAGAATGGTAGATCATCAGTTTATGAACTTTGAAGATTTCTTAAATGAGATAGAGATTCTGGTTATTATTACAGCTCATGATCATATTAAGAATAACCTTGATTTAGTCAAAAATAAATTGATTCTAGACACTAAAAATATCTGTAACTTTGATGGTGTTTATAAGCTATAAGATTGGAATGAGTAGAAATGAAAAAAATAATGGTTGTGTTCGGTACTAGACCTGAAGCAATAAAGATGTGCCCTTTAGTTAAAGAACTGAAGACAAGAGAAAAACTAAATACAATTATTTGTGTAACTGGTCAACATAGGGAAATGCTCGATCAGGTTCTAACTGCGTTTGATGTTGTACCAGATTACGATCTATCTATAATGAAGGCAAAGCAAACACTATTTGACGTTACAATTAATATTCTTGAGAGAATGAAAGCGGTTCTTGAAGAAGTTAGACCGGATGTTGTTTTGGTTCATGGAGACACATCAACTACATTTGTGACAGCATTGGCCTGCTTTTATTTGCAGATTCCTGTGGGACATGTAGAAGCGGGATTAAGAACTTATAACATCTACTCTCCATATCCCGAGGAGTTTAATAGACAAGCCGTAGGTATTGTTGCAAACTACAATTTTGCACCTACTGAGATGTCAAAAGAGAATCTACTTAAAGAAGGTAAGGATCCTGCTACAATCTATGTGACTGGAAACACGGCTATTGATGCTCTTAAGACTACGGTTCGTGATGATTACAATCATGAGCATTTAGAGTGGGGTGCAGATAGTAGATTAATAATGATAACAGCTCATAGAAGAGAGAATCTTGGAGAACCAATGAGAAATATGTTTAGAGCCATTAAACGAATTATTGATGAAAAGTCAGACATAAAGGCGATTTATCCGATTCATATGAATCCTGTTGTAAGAGAAGCTGCTCAAGAAATACTTGGTGATACAGATAGAATTCGCATTATTGAACCGCTCGAAGTATTAGATTTCCATAACTTCTTATCCAGATCTCATCTTATATTAACTGACAGTGGTGGAATTCAGGAAGAGGCACCAAGTTTAGGGAAACCAGTTCTTGTTATGAGAGATACTACGGAAAGACCAGAAGGAATTGCTGCTGGTACACTCAAGTTGGTAGGAACAGATGAAGAAGTTATCTATAAAACATTCAAACAATTACTAGAAGATCAAAATGAGTATAACAGAATGAGTAAAGCGAGCAATCCATATGGAGATGGATATGCTAGTAAACGGATAGCGGATATTCTCGAAAATAAATAATTAACAGTAAAAGGGGGGGGGATTTCTGTGAAAGAGATAGCCAATGATTCTGAGGAGTTTAAGAAATATATTGAAGACAAAAAAATTAGTTTAGCATTGATGGCATCATTCGTTATCTTGATTATACAATACTTCATACTAATTTACTTCAATTTAATAGATTCAGGAACTGGATCAAGAATTCAGTTGATTTCAAAGGGATTGGTAGGTGTAGCTTTTCTATATGCATTTCCTTCTGTTTTAAAAAGAAGTGGCATTAAAGCCATAGGAATTTATGGTTTCTCAATATTCATATTTTTGATTCATTTTACCATTTTTCCTGAAAATAGGACGTATATGACTAATTTAATATTTCCATTTTTCTTTATGAGCCTACCTGCATTTATATATACGCTAAGCATAAAAGATCTTAGAGTGTTCAAAACAATAATGAAAAAATTAGGTTATATTGTTTTTATATTTGGTTTGTTAATCGGAATGTTAGTGTTCCTTGGAAGAACATCAGTTGGGGCTTACAGCATGAGCTTATCTTATTATATGCTCTTGCCGACGATATTATTCTTGGATGAGTTATTGGATAAGTTCTCACTTAAAACTTTAGTTTTAGTAGGGATATCATTGTTGATAATATTAGCATTAGGTTCACGAGGTGCTATATTATGTGTTATTGTTTTCATAATTTTAAAATTTATTAGACCTAATTCTAAGAGAACCTACAAAAGAGCTTTGGGCCATTTCAGTATTATATGTGTTGGAGTTGTAGCACTCGTTTTTATGGAGCAAATATTAATGTCCATTTATAACTTTTTAATGAGGTTTGGAATTAATAGTAGATCATTAATATTGTTTACTCGAGAAAATATATATTTAACTGGAAGAGATCGTATTTATGAAAACGTATTATCCGAAATATTGGAAAATCCCATATTAGGTATTGGTATTGCTGGAGATACAAGAATAATTGGGAATAGTTATGTTCACAACTTTTTTATTGAGGTAGTTGGTAATTTTGGAGTTGTTTTGGGGTCTATATTAAGCATTACTGTACTATTGTTAATTATCAAATCTCTGCTAACTAAAGATACACTCAAATACAATCTATTTATAATTTGGTTGAGTTTAGGTTTTGTGCATTTAATGGTTAGTAGTTCATACTTGACAGACCTTAAATTTTGGATATTTTTAGGACTTATGATTAATTTTAATAAAGCTGTAGCTAAAAGAAAGTATACTAAGAGTATAGATGTTGTAGATAATATAAATGTTATAGAAGGAAGGAATTAAATGAAACCATTATTAAGTATTTGCTGTATAACATATAATCATGAAAAATATATTGCAGATGCATTAGAAAGTTTTCTAATGCAGGAGACAACTTTTCCTTATGAAATAATTGTACATGATGATGCTTCGACTGATAAAACAGCAGATATTATTAAAGAATATGAAAAAAAATATCCTAATAAAATTAAACCAATATATCAAAAAGAAAATCAATTTTCAAAGGGGAAAAAAATAACTTTTGAGTGTGTAATACCACATGTTACAGGTAGCTATATAGCATTTTGTGAAGGTGATGATTATTGGTCGGATAAAAATAAAATTCAGAAGCAGATTGAATTTCTAGAAATTGAAAAAGAATTCAGTTCGTGCTTTCATGGTGTAGAAGTAGCAAATACAGATAAAAAACCGATAGGCAGATATCTTGGTCCCGTGGGAGGAGGAAGTAAAGAATATGCAATGAGGGATAATATTCGGGGTGGCGTCCTTCATATTTCTTCTTTGGTGATAAGATCAGATACATTAGTTGATCGCATTCCAGAATGGGCTTTTAAGTCAAGGCATGGTGATTACGCATTAGCAATAATTGCTTCGGCTAATGGTAAAGTATACTACATCGATGAAATCATGTCAGTTCATAGAGTTGGAGTCGAAAATTCCGTGATGACTAATTTAAGAAAAAATTACTCTAAAGCTAATGATATTGCTTATCACAAGCAAAGAATTAAAACTTTAAGAGAAGCTGATGAATTTTATGGGTTTAAATTTAATGAAGATATAAAATCGGTTATTAATGATAGTGAGACAAAAATATTGTTACTAAATAATGAGTTCAAAAAATTGTTCAGTAAAAGATATAGAAGCTATTTTCGTGAAAAAGGATTAATTAACATAATGAAATTTATTTTGTTAACAAAAGTTCCAAGATTTTCTAGAACTTTTTCGCTTATAAAAGGCAAAGTATTTCTATTTCAAAACAAGATAGGGTGAGGTTTAAATGGGCGATAATTACAACAAAACCAAAGTTCTCTCATCTCTATTTTGGAAACTACTAGAACGTGGGGGTACACAAGGAATACAATTCATTGTTCAAATTATCCTAGCAAGGCTACTTGCGCCAGAACAATTTGGCACAATCGCTATTGTAATGGTGTTCATTCACGTAGCTCAAGTATTTGTTCAAAGTGGTTTTAGCACAGCCTTAATCCAGAAGAAAGATGCGGATGAAGAAGACTTTTCATCAATTTTTTATATAAGCTTAGGAATAGCAGGAATTTTATATATTATTATTTTTGTAGCTGCTCCTACAATATCTGTATTCTATAGAGATCCAATACTCGTTCCTATATTAAGAGTACTAGCTCTTATTCTTTTTACAGGGGCGTTAAATTCAATTCAAAATGCATATATTGCTAGAAATTTAATGTTTAAAAAGCTTTTTAAGAGTAGTGTAGGAGCAATAGCAATCTCAGGGATTCTAGGTATAATTGCTGCATATTTAGGATTAGGTGTTTGGGCGCTGGTAATTCAGCAATTAGTAAACCAGATAGCGATATCTGTAATTATGTGGATTACCGTAAAATGGAGACCAAAGATTGTGTTTTCTATACAAAAGGTTCGAGAATTATTTTCTTTCGGATGGAAATTGTTAGCATCATCTTTATTAAATGTGTTCTACTTGGAAATTAGAACTTTGTTCATTGGTAGATTATACAGTTCATCAGCTCTTGGGTTCTATAATAGAGGGGAACAATTCCCTAAATTGATTGTAAACAATATAAATGGATCGATACAATCTGTTATGTTACCTACACTATCAGCGCAACAGGACAATAAAAAAAGAGCTAAAGAGATGATGCGTAGAGCAATTGTAACAAGTTCTTTCCTAATATTTCCGATGATGATTGGAATGGCAGTTGTAGCTGAGCCTTTGGTTAAAATTGTGTTAACGGAAAAATGGCTCCCAGCAGTACCATTTTTGCAGATATTTAGTATTTCTTATGCTTTAATCCCCATTCATACAGCTAATTTACAAGCAATTAATGCAATGGGCAGGAGTGATATTTTCTTAAAACTTGAGATGATTAAAAAAGCCTTCGGGCTTGTAATATTAGGAATTAGTATCCCTTTTGGAGTATATGCTATAGCGATTGGACAAGTTGTAAGTGGGGTTATTGCTACCATCGTAAATGCATATCCTAATAAGCAGCTTTTAAAATACAGCTACAAAGAGCAGTTAATGGATATTATGCCATCATTTTTTACTGCGCTCGTGATGGGGGGAGTGGTATACACATTCAACTACTTAAGTATATCAGAATGGCAGATTCTTTTCTTACAGGTTTGTTCAGGGATTATAATATATGTAGGCTTGTCAAAACTATTTAAGATTGAAAGTTTTGGTTATCTAACAAAAACAATTAAAGAATTATTACACAGAAAAAACATATAGAATTCAATAGAATTTTTCAGTTGAAGGTCATTTGAAAAAATTTAAATTTTAATTAATTAGTAAGCTTATATGAAGTTGAAATAAATAAAAAGTTTATATTACTAACGAGAAAATACTACTTGGTAAATGGAGGTTTACAATGGTTAATGTTGCAGTATTCCCAGCCGGTACTGAAATCGGGTTAGAAATAAATCGAGCATTGAAATATTCAACACACATCAAATTATTTGGTTTATCGAGTATACCGGATCATTCAAGATGTGTTTACAAAAACTATTCGGATGAAATACCATATTATTCTGATAAAAGTTTCATTCAAAAACTAAATAAATTTATCGAAGAAAATCGAATAGATTATATTTATCCTGCTCATGATGATGTTCAGTTATTCTTAACAGAAAATGCAAACTTGATAAAAGCTGAAATAATTACTTCAGAGCTAGATACCGTGAGATTATGTCGGTCAAAGATAAAAACATATAAATATTTTTCCGAATTTAGATTTATTCCACAATTCTATAATAGCAATGAAATAGACAAATTGGGTTCTATTGATTTCCCCATATTTATAAAACCTGACATTGGACAAGGGTCTAAAGGTGCTATAAAGCTAAACTCCTTAGAAGAACTAAAGTATGCTATTCAAGGCAATGAGAAATTGGTAATTTGTGAGTATTTGCCTGGTGAGGAATATACAGTTGATTGCTTTACTGATTTTAAAGGCAAATTAAGGGTGTGTAATATTAGAAATCGTATTCGAATAAAGTCTGGAATAAGTGTAAATTCAAAAATACTAAAGTTGGATGATGAGGTTTCTGAAATCGCAACGATTATCAATGACAAATTACGTCTAAGAGGAGCATGGTTTTTTCAACTTAAAAAAGATAAAAATGGTAAGTATAAACTAATGGAGATAGCCCCTAGAGTTTCCGGGACTATGGGTTTAAGTCGAAATACTGGCACTAACTATCCACTACTAAGTATATTTGATAAAATGGGAACAGAAATAAAAATTATTAAAAATAGTTATGATATTGAGGTAGATAGAGCATTATTCAGTAGATTTATTACAAATTTGAATTATGATAGTATATATATTGATTTAGATGATACCTTAATCATTGATAACAAAGTTAATAATTATTTGATGATGTTTGTCTATCAATCTCTTAATCAAGGGAAAAAGATATATCTTTTAACTAAACACGAAAATGATGTATACAATACTCTCGAGAAGTATCGTATCTCGAAGAATATTTTCGATAAAATATTTCACTTATCTAAAGAAGAACATAAGTCCAACTATATTGAAGATTCAAATTCAATTTTTATTGATGATTCTTTTTCTGAAAGATATGATGTTTCAACTAAGACAAAGATCGCAGTTTTTGATAGTAGTGAAATAGAATCTTTAATAGACTGGAGGTTGTAAGATGTCTAAAAAGCAAAGAATCGGAGTAACGGGTCCAATATCAGAAGTCAATTTCGGTGATTATGCCATGTTTGTTAATAATTTTTATGATCTTTCTGCTGATGAAATAACCATATTTTCATATAACAAAGGCTTTTCTCAAAAAATCGTAAATGATTACTTGAACAATATGAATATTACTAATATTGAAGTGAAACTAGCAGAAAAGAAAAAAATACAAGAAGAATTGAAACCTAAAGTGGGTTTTCTACCTTTTAATTCTCCTACTGATACACCGATTGACATATTATATAGAGTCGAAAATATTGAAGAAATTAGAGACGCAATCAGTAAGATTGATATTATGATAGTAAACGGAGGAGGATACTTTAACCACTTATGGAACAATAGTCTATGGCGCTCTGATATGTTGAAAAAAATAATAGCTCCTATAATAATAGCAAATCAAATGAATAAGGAAATATACTTTACTGGTAATGGTATCGGTCCATTTGATCAAAGTGAAGAATTCTTTAACTATATATTCAACTATCTTAGGAATACGACATACGCTGTTAGAGATCGGCTATATTCTAAAAAATATTTACAAAAGATTGGAGTATCGAATGATAATATTAAGTTCATACCTGATGATTTGTATTTTATTAATCAAGAATTATTAGATCATCCTCTTTCTGATGCTGAAAGGTTATTAAACATTGGCAAATACGTCTTACTTGAATTATACTACCCACTAGATGAATTGAAAAAATATGAGAATAGTATAATACAATTCTGTGAGAACATTTATAAGAATCAGGGATTATCAGTAATATTTGTTCCATTTGACTTTGAAAGAGGTGGTACCTGGCAAGGGGAATATCTTTCAGAAAAAATTTCTAATTTGCACTTGTATGATTTAAGTAAGAGCGGATATTTACCAATTCAAGATATTTATTCGTTGGTGAAAAATGCAGAATTGGTTATATGTAATAGGTACCATGCTTTAGTATTAGCAATTAGTGCTGGAGTACCTGTAGTCAATATATTGAAGAAAGTATGCGATGATTATCGATACTACTTCAACAAGAATTATGGTTTGTTAGAGTATTCATTCGAAGGCCTGAATTTAAATGAGATGGATTTTCTTCATCTGAGTTTAGATGACTCTTTATCATTTTTAGAAAATAATTTGGATTCTGTTATTGCAAATCAAAAAAAATTATTCTCTTCTATCGAATATGAACAAAATAAAGTAGAACTCAAGAAAAAGAGAAAAGAATATTTATTAATGATTGAGAAGGAGGTTTAGAGTTGAAAAATCCCATTCAAGTAACAAAATCCTCAATGCCAAAGTTTGAAGAATATATTGAAGAAATAAGAGAGTTGTGGGACACTCATTGGCTTACCAATATGGGTGCAAAACATAAAAATCTTGAATCTCAGCTTCTAGGCTATTTAAATGTGCCCAACATAACTCTTTTCACTAACGGCCATTTAGCACTTGAATGTATAATTGCTGCTTTAAATCTCACGGGAGAAGTTATAACAACTCCCTTTACTTTTGCATCAACAACACATGCAATTGTACGAAATGGTCTAAAACCAGTATTTTGTGATATTAATCCTGATGACTACACAATTGATGTGGAAAAGATTGAAAGCCTAATTACCGAAAAAACATCTGCTATTATTCCTGTGCATGTTTATGGGAATGTATGTGATGTTAAAGCGATTGATAGAATTGCTAAGAAACATAATCTCAAGGTTATTTATGATGCTGCACATACATTCGGTGTTACTGTAAACGGACAAGGGATTGGGGCTTTTGGAGATGCATCCATGTTTAGCTTCCACGCTACAAAAGTCTTTAATACAATAGAAGGCGGCGCCGTGACATACACTGATTCCTCAATCAAACAAGTTTTAAATGACTTGAAGAATTTTGGAATTACTGGACCTGAATCAGTTGAGTATGTGGGTGGAAATGCGAAGATGAATGAGTTCCAAGCCGCTATGGGGATATGTAATCTAAGGCGTGTAAGTAGTGAAATCAGTAAACGGAAAAAAGTTGTTGAAAGATATATTGATAATTTGAAGGATATAACTGGTATTCAATTGTCAAAAGAACAAGTGGATGTAGAAAGCAATTATGCATACTTTCCTGTTGTTTTTGATGGTTATAAAAGGACTAGAGATGAAGTGTTTGAGAAGTTAAAGGGTAATGATATTATCGCAAGAAAGTATTTCTATCCACTTACAAATAGCTTTGAGTGTTATAAAGATCAATATGATGTGGATGAAACACCAGTTGCTAAGTATATTGCTGAACGTGTGCTGACATTACCGTTATACGCAGACTTGGCATTGGAAGATGTTGATAGAATCTGCGAAATCATTAAAAGTTAGGAGGAAGAACATGAAAGGAATTATACTTGCAGGAGGAAAAGGAACAAGACTATATCCAATGACTCAAGCTGTTTCAAAACAACTATTACCTATATATGATAAACCACTTATTTATTATCCACTATCAGTACTTATGTTGGCCGGTATTAGAGAAATATTAATTATCTCAACACCAGAAGATACATCTGTATATGAGAAGTTGTTAGGTGACGGATCATCCTTGGGGCTGAAATTTTCATACAAAGTCCAGGATAAGCCCAGAGGATTGGCAGATGCATTTATTCAAGGGGAAGATTTCATCGGTGATGACAGTGTCTGCCTGATATTAGGTGATAATGTATTTTATGGTCAAGATTTAACGAAAGTGTTAAATAAAGCTACTGAGGCAAAAGAAGGAGCCGTTATCTTTGGATATCCTGTTAAAGATGCTAGGTCATTTGGTGTTGTAGAATTTGATGAAAATAGAAAAGTAATTTCGATTGAAGAAAAGCCAGAACATCCAAAGTCAAATTATGCAGTTCCTGGCTTATATTTCTATGATAATCGAGTAGTCGAGATTGCTAAGAATGTTAAACCTTCAGCTCGTGGAGAAATTGAAATCACTTCAATTAATAATGCTTATCTTGAAAAGAAGGATTTAAATGTAGTTTTATTGGGACGTGGAATGGCATGGCTTGATACAGGAACTCCTGAAGGGATGCTGAAAGCTGCGGAATATGTAGAGGCGGTTCAATCCAGACAAGGATTCTACATTGCATGTCTTGAAGAGATCGCATGGCGAAGAGGTTTTATCAATGATAATAAACTTAGAGAAGTTGGTGAAAGTCTCAAGATGACAGACTATGGCCAGTACATTTTATCATTATTAGAAGAAATATAAGCAGAAACGTGAGGTGAAATAAATTGAAAACTATTTTAGTTACAGGCGGAGCCGGATTTATTGGAAGTAACTTTGTCAAGTTAATGCTTGAAAAGCATCCGGATTATAAAATCATAAACATAGATGCCCTTACATATGCAGGGAACCTAGAGAATCTCAAAGATATCGATGACAATCCTCATTATGAGTTCATCAGAGCCGATATTAGAGATAGAGAAAAGATTGAAGAAATTTTTAAGAACAATGATATCGCTTCTGTTGTCAACTTTGCTGCAGAATCTCATGTAGACAGAAGCATCGAAGAACCAGAGGTGTTCTTAACAACAAATATCATAGGAACTCAAGTGCTTTTAGATACAGCTAAGAAGTATTGGAAAGTGAATCCAAGTGATAAATATTGCAAGGCGTATAAGCCTGGAGTAAAGTTTCTTCAAGTGTCAACTGATGAAGTGTATGGTGCGCTTGGTGAAACCGGTATGTTTGTTGAAACTATGCCACTTATGCCAAATAGTCCTTATTCTGCCTCTAAAGCAAGTGCGGATATGATTGTTAGAGCATACAACGAAACATTTGGTATGCCTGTGAACATAACAAGATGTAGCAACAACTATGGTCCATATCAGTTCCCTGAAAAATTAATTCCACTTATGATCAATAACTGCCTTAAGGAAAAAGATTTGCCAGTTTACGGAGATGGTATGCAAGTCAGAGACTGGCTACACGTTTCTGATCACTGTTCAGCGATTGATACTGTTCTCCATAAAGGGAAAGATGGAGAAGTCTATAATATTGGTGGGAATAATGAAAAAGCTAATATCGAAATAGTAAAACTGATTATTGGTACACTTGGCAAGTCAGAGGACTTAATTAAATATGTAAAAGATAGACCGGGCCATGATAGAAGGTATGCAATTGACAATACCAAAATCACGACTGAACTTGGTTGGGAGCCTGCATATACATTTGAACAAGGTATGAAAGAAACAGTTCAGTGGTACCTTGAGAATACTAAGTGGATTGAGAATATCATTTCCGGTGATTATGCTAACTACTATGATAAGATGTACACAGGTGTTTAGAAGTTAACGCTTAAATCCTAGAAGAAATCTCTACCTATCCACTTACTTCCCACTCGCCAAGAATCTTTCCATCCACATAAGTAAATTTTGGGAATCTTATATGAGGCGTTAGAAGTAATAAGGG
>ERZ1673961.476-NODE-476-length-15925-cov-7.207183_pt1 | contig 15925 bp, 15 predicted proteins | sample MGYA00580189_ERZ1673961 | MGnify/ENA primary metagenome ERZ1673961 (study PRJEB41334, sample SAMN05608105) | rock metagenome | biome: terrestrial subsurface; feature: shale formation; material: shale | place: USA: Pennsylvania ... | reverse complement strand
GCGTCTGAGAGCCAAGTCATTCTCGCTGAACCAAGCATCTCGAGGTTATTTGGGTGCATCTCGAGGTTATTTGGGTATAGACAACAAGAATACGGGCTATTTCCCTTATCGATGAAAAATAACCACGCGGTTCCAGCATTCAGCATCAGAGTCACTCACGCAATGCTGTGACTAAACCAGCCATATTGATACCAGTTGAAGAGAACTGTTTGCTATTTTTCCTTAAATTGAGCACTATTTGTATAGTCAATTAAAGGAGCTCATTATGTCTGCGCCACTCTACATGCAAATTAAGCAATTTATCCTCGATAAAATTGAAACCGGAGAGTGGATGACCGGACAACGTATCGCAACTGAGTTCGAATTAACGGAACAATTTGAAGTCAGTAGAATGACCGTGAACAAGGCGATTCGAGATCTCGTGAATGAAGGCAGACTTCAACGTCGCCCGCGGCTTGGCACATTTGTCTGTGATCCGGTTGAGAAATCGGAGTCACCATTGCTAGACATCCGCAATATTGCTGCAGAAGTGAGGGACCGCGGCCGTGAGTATCGCAGCAAGGTTCTAAAACAGGTCGCGATTAAAGCCGATGCGACCATCGCAACAAAACTTGGCGTGATGCTGGGCACCACCGTATTCTACAGTGAAATTATCCACTACGAAGACAGCACGCCAATTCAGTTGGAACTGCGCTGGGTCAACAGCCAATATGCGCCAAGCTACCTGGACCAAGACTTTACTCATATCACGCCTAATCAGTTTTTGTCAGACAACTGCCCGCTCAGTGCCATCGAACACACTGTGGAGGCTATCGTTCCTGACAACCGCATAAAGCTTGATCTCAATATGTCATCTAACGAGCCTTGTCTTCTCCTAAACCGAAGAACCTGGAGCCAGGATAAATTGGTCAGCACGGCTTTACTTTACCATCCAGGGAATAAATACAAACTGAGTTCCAAAGTACTGATTTAAACGAGTGGGAATAACAATCCTCCTACTCTTCGATCACACCTTTACAACATCAATCTTGTCATCGATACTTTCTTGTTATACATATTTGTATATACATTTAAAACTACAAACCAAATAGGATATAAAAATGGACTTGCTGATTGAAAATGCGCGTCTGGTCACTATGACGCAAGGGGAAGCAGGATATCTGCCTACATCACCTGCGCGTGTCGGGATTCAATCTGGGAAAATCGTCGCCATCAGTACTCGTGCCTTTGGTGAGGACGAACCTCAGATCGAGTCACAGCTAGATCCACAGCTCTACCCTCAAAGTTTCGATCTGCAAGGCAAACTGATGATGCCGGGTTTGATTGATTGCCATACTCACCTTGTTTATGCAGGCAATCGCGCGAACGAATTCGAGATGCGTTTAAACGGTGTGCCGTATCAGGAGATCGCTCAACAAGGCGGTGGTATTCTCTCGACAGTAAAAGCAACAAGAGCGGCAACTGAGGAGCAACTCGTCGAACTCGCACTTCCTCGTCTAGACGGACTGCTCGCTAGTGGCGTGACTTCAATAGAAGTGAAATCAGGCTACGGGCTAACGCTCAATGACGAACTCAAAATGTTGCGTGCAGCAAAAGCACTAGAGCAAGAACGAAAGGTTAAGATCACTACTACGCTGCTTGCTGCGCATGCACTACCACCAGAGTTTGCTGGTCGCGCGGATGACTATATTGAACATATTTGTCAGGACATCATCCCACTCGTTGCAGAAGAAAAGCTCGCCACCAGCGTCGATGTTTTTTGTGAATCTATCGGCTTTAACCTAGAGCAGACAGAAAAAGTGTTTGCCACAGCAAAACAACACGGCTTAAAAGTAAAAGGCCACACAGAGCAGTTATCTAACCTTGGTGGCACCGCGCTTACTGCACAGTATAACGGCCTCTCTGCCGATCATATTGAGTTCCTCGATGAAGAAGGTGTTATCGCGCTTTCAAAATCAGAAACGGTCGCAACCTTACTGCCCGGTGCATTCTACTTTTTGCGTGAAACGCAACTGCCACCGATTGAGTTACTGAGAAAGCATCACGTACCGATGGCGATCGCAACTGATGTTAACCCAGGTACATCACCATTTTCCGATATGACCCTGATGATGAACATGGCGTGTACCCTATTCCGTCTGACGCCTCAAGAAGCACTACGAGGTGCAACCCAACATGCAGCAAAAGCACTGGGCTACAAAGATACTCGAGGAGCGATAAAAGTTGGCTTTGATGCCGATTTCTCGATTTGGGATATCGACCATCCAGCAGACCTTAGCTACCAAGTCGGTGCAAAACGTCTGGTAGGTCGTATAGTAAATGGTGAATACATTGCACATGGAGGCCTTTAAGATGTCTCAATCCGATCTACATAACCCGCTATTTCACTGGCAAGGTCGTCATGATGCCGAAGATGGTAAGCTTGGCCAACGTATCCACCATGTTGTCCAACATCAGGCAGCTCACGAGCTGGAAAAAGTGGCGCAAGGCGTTTCAATATTAGGCTTTGCTACCGATGCTGGCGTAGCAAGAAACAAAGGCCGCGTCGGAGCGAAGAAATCGCCTGATTTAATCCGTCGAGCACTGGCGAATCTTGCTTGGCACAAAGATGCCCCAATTTACGATCTCGGAACGGTGGTATGTGAAGACGATTTGTTGGAAGAAAGTCAGGCTCGTTGTGCAAGTACCATTGCGCAAGCACTTCCCCACACGCCAGTCATTGTGTTGGGCGGCGGGCACGAAATCGCGTGGGCCTCATTTTCCGGACTTGCGGAGTACTTTAAGTCACATCATCCGGATAAAAAGCCGAAAATTGGCATTATCAATTTCGACGCGCACTTCGATCTGCGTGCTTTCGAAAGCCAGGTAGCCGATGTGAAGCCAAGCTCCGGTACCCCATTTAATCAAATTCATCACTTTTGCCAGCGCAATGACTGGGCATTCCACTATGCGTGTTTAGGGGTGAGTCGCAGCAGCAATACTCAGGCTCTATTCCAAAAAGCGGATGACTTAAATGTGTGGTACGTAGAAGATCATCAGCTTAGTTATTTGAACCTCAGCTACCATCTGACGCAACTGCAGCATTTTATCGACGATTGTGATTACCTGTATCTGACGATTGACTTGGACGTATTTCCAGCGGCAACGGCTCCTGGTGTGAGTGCGCCAGCTGCTCGTGGCGTGAGTTACGATACGATTGCGCCATTCTTAGAGCGTATTCTTCATTGTAAAAACAAGTTGATGCTGGCAGATATTGCCGAGTACAACCCAAATTATGATGTCGATAGCCAAACGGCACGCCTAGCGGCTCGTTTATGTTGGGACATTGCCAATGCAATGGCAGAGAAGTAACTCTAGTTATTATTTAAACTTCTTTCATTAATGCAGTATTTAAAAGGCTCTACCTAAAGTGTGGGGCCTTTTTGTGTCTATACTTCTATCATATAAGTGAATACCTAGATATCGCCGTGTCATGAACACTTAGGTCTCTGGCTTTATAGGTATTAAAAGTAATTCAAGTGTGCGTTTTTACACATTTATCTTTCGATGAGCATATCATGGTGAAGATACGATGAAATCTCACTGGATGGACCATTGCCCGTCAGTGTTTCGCATATAATCCCTTACAGTTTTGGTTACTACGTAAAAATTATGTTTCTAACACCTTATTTTTCTAACAATGAGCACCAGTTTCAGTTCACTCGCGAGCAAGCAAGTCACTTTGCGAAGCGCGTAGCTGGCGATTACAACCCAATCCATGATGAAGACAACAAACGCTTCTGTGTACCTGGCGATCTACTGTTTGCCGTACTGCTAAGCAAAGAAGGCATCAGCCAAAAAATGCGTTTCAACTTCTCTGGCATGGTAAATGACGGCGTTGCGCTTCATATTGAGAATAAGTGTGAGAAAGAAAGTGCAGTTGTTGATGCTGCTGGCAAAGAATATTTGCACATGTCTCGCGAAGGTGAAACCAACCGCGACCCAGCATTTATTGAACATGTAGTGACAAATTACGTTCAGTTTTCTGGCATGAACTTCCCTCACATCATGGTTCCTCTTATGGAAGAGCAGCAAATGATGATCAACTGCCAACGCCCATTAGTGATTTACGAAAGTATGGAAGTTGAATTCTCTCGTCTGGATCTAACCCATCCGGAAGTAGAATTTACAGGCGCAACTTTCGACGTAGACGGCAAGCGTGGCGTAGTGACATTGAACTTCGCGTTCAAAGAAGATGGTGAAGTTGTCGGTAACGGTATTAAGCGTATGGTTGCAAGTGGTTTGAAACCTTACGACCAAGAAGCTGTTGATGATTTGGTCACGCGCTTCCATGAGCGTAAGGACGCATTCTTAGCAAAGTTCGTTGAGGCAGCGTAATTACTGCCTCATACTCCTAAGAAACCAAATTCTAGCGGTAACGACTTAATGCGTTACCGCTATTTTTTAGCCCGTCCTATTCGCGTTTCTTGCTGACTGAATCATTGCCTCAATATAGGCAGGTCCGGTTGGACGAATTCCCGCTGGATTTAGCTCTTTTATCGAGTAATAGCCCGCTGTAATGTGATCGATACTGACCGTATCTACCACACCCGGAAGATTAAGTATGCGTTCCATGTAGCTGGAAAGGTTCGGATAATCGCCAATTTGCTTGCGATTGGTTTTGAATAAGCCGTGATATGCCGCATCAAAACGAATCAAAGTAACAAAGGTACGGATGTCCGTTTCTGTTAGTTGGTTACCAACCAGATAATCTTGTCCTTCCAAACGCATTTCCAACTCGTCCAACATATCAAACACTTTGTTTACCGCTTCTTCATAAGCATCTTGGGACTGAGTAAAGCCTGCCTTATAAACGCCATTGTTGAGATCGTTGTAGATACGTGGGTTAAGTTCTTCAATCTCAGCAGAAAACGCCTCCGGATACAGTCTGATATCCGATGGAACAATCTCTTCAAAAGCCGTATCCAGCATTCGCAGAATATCCGCACTTTCGTTGTTCACCAGTACATTTTGTTTCATGTCCCACAACACGGGTACCGTTGCACGCCCAGTGTAAGTCGGGTTCGCACGCGTATATATTTCATGCATGTACTGAGATGAAAACAGCGGATCGGTATCAGCACCATCGTAACCACCGAATGCCCAGCCTTGTGATGTCATTTGAGGATTGACCACGGTGACAGGAATAATATCTTCCAATCCTTTCAGTTTACGTGCGATCAATGTGCGTGATGCCCAAGGACAAATTAATGCGACATATAGTCGGTAACGTCCTGGCTCTGCTTTAAATCCCCCAGTTCCTGTAGGACCCGGGCTACCATCCGGAGTAATCCAGTTACGAAACTCGGAGACCTGTCGAACAAAGCGTCCCTTGTCATCCGCTTTTTGTAACGCTTTCCAGTTTTCTGTCCATTTGCCATTCACTAACATACTTTAATCCCCTAATATTAAGCGCCGTTGAAAACGAATGAGCGCATTGAGATTGAACCTAGCTCGACACCTTGTGAGGTATAAATGAGTTCATCTTTCAAATTCGATGCTCCAGCGATCGTCAATGCTGGCGCGTAATGCTCGAGTGTCGGGTTAGCCATTCGCAATAGGCTTCCCATAGAAGCAACATCGGCTAACGATTTAAAGTCACGGTTATTCAGTTGGTCAGCGACATACTGATCAAATTCAATCGCCCAATCGTGTGGCTTACCATCAAACTGCAAGGCTCTTAAATTGTGAACAATATTTCCCGAGCCAAGAATCAACACTCCTCGATCGCGCAGTTCAGAGAGCTTTTTACCGATGCTCAAGTGCCAGTTCATGTCTTTGGTGATATCAATAGATAATTGAAATACCGGAACATCGGCAGCCGGAAACAACGAATTCAGTACTGACCATGCACCATGATCGAGTCCCCAAGTGTCATCGGTATGTACATGATGGTCTGACAATAGCGCAGCGACTTCTTTAGCAAGATCTGGATGCCCTTTCGCCGGATATTGCTTCTCGTATAACGCATCTGGGAACCCGTAAAAGTCATGAATGGTACGAGGTAATGCAGATACATCGACCAGCGTACTACCTTGGGTCATCCAGTGCGCAGAAACCACTAGTATCGCTTGAGGTCTTGGCAATGTGCGTCCCAGTTCCACCCAACTGCGTGTGAATTCATTATCCTCAATAACGTTCATTGGGGAGCCATGACCAAGGAATACCACCGGCATTCTTGGTGAAGCTTTAAATCTGTTTTTCAGCTTTTGAAGTGAGGACATAACGCTCATCGCTTTTCCCTTAATTTGTCAGTACCACAACATTGTGGTTCGTTTTAACTTGGTATGGAGAAATTATGTACGCAGCAAACTTTCAATACAATGACGATTATGTAGAATGATATTCAACAAAACGTTCCTAATATTGGAGTATTAAGATGGACTTGGTTGATGGTTTAAAAGCATTTGTCGCCACCGCACAAACAGGGTCTTTTACAGAAGCAGCACAAAGGCTCGGCGTATCTAACCGAATCACTTCTAAATATGTCGCTCAGTTAGAGGAAAGGATTGGTGCACAGTTATTGCAGAGAACGACTCGCAAGGTGGGCCTTACTCCCACAGGTCAGGCGTTGCTTGCTCGGGCTCCTACTCTATTAGATGAGTTGGATGACCTGCTGGGTGCAATATCTGAAGAATCAAAAGGATTGACGGGGGTGCTGCGTGTTTCTGCCCCACTAACTTTTGGAGAGATTTACATCACCGGGCTATTAAGTCGCTTTTCTGCCCTTCATCCTCAGCTATCGATTGATCTACGTTTGAGTGATTCCTATGTAGACTTAGCCACAGAAGGCATTGATTTAGCGTTTCGTATCGGACTGCCAGACACAGCGACACTGAAAGTAAGGAAGCTTGGGGAAATCACCAGTTGCGTCGTCGCCTCGCCTGAATACCTGAAGCAACGAGGAACACCAAATACACCTCAAGAACTCAAGGATCATTTCTGTATTATCGATACCAACCGAAGAGGTCACAACAAGTGGTTATTCTATCGCGGCAAACAAGAAACCGCTGTCGTACCTGAGAGGAACCTGATGGTGAACAGTGCTCGCATCGCAAAAGATTGGGCGATAGATGGACGTGGGATAGCGATTTGTCCGGATTTCGTTTTACAACACGATCTTGAGAGTGGAAGGCTGGTACAACTCCTCGACGAATACAGCATGAATAAGCACCCGATTAACGCGGTCTATTTAGAAGGCAACGTAATACCGCGAAAAGTCCGGGCACTTATCGATTTCGTGGTAGAAGACTTCGCTCAAAGACCACCAGGTGCTATTTAGGCCAAAATTAAATCGCCTTTAGAACATAGCGAAACGATCTGCGCTTATATCCAGCGACGTACCCGGTTTTTGTATTTCAGGTAATCTTCACCAAACAGCCTTTCTAACACGTGCTCTTCTGGCTTAATTTGGTAACGATTCATATAGGAGATAAACAGAGCACCACAAGGGATGACGCTAAGGTGCTGCCACCACAAACCCAAAGCGATAATAAGCAGCAACAGAGCCACATACATCGGGTTTCGTGTATAAGCGAAGACACCAGTATTTACGACAGATGACGCAGACTCCGGCTTAACTGGATTGACCGTTGTCTTCGCTTTACGAAATTCATAAACGCCGGCAATGCCAATAAAGCCCGATAACAGCGTTAAAGCAGCAACAACAAATTCGACAAAAGGGACTGTGATCTTAAATGTCGGCGTCAGTCCTTTCAGCCAATACATAAGTAAAACCACCAGCAAAAAGACCGCGACAGGTGGCACTCTAAGTTCAAGTTTTCTCAAGGTTCAAATCCTTTGAAGTCTCAAGTTGATGAGTCGATAAAAAGCCCAGCAGAACTGGGCTTATTCTTCATTGAAGTGATTAAATAAGTGTCAGCAACGCCTGAACCGGATGCTTCGGCTTAGTGCCTTCAAAACGTTTTACCTGACTTCGACAAGAGTAACCCGTGATGAGACATCGCTCGTTGTCCAACTTATCTAAGTTTGGCTTCCAGCTCAGGTTGTAAATGTCTTTCGACATTGTCACCTTATCAACCTCGTGCCCAAAAGTCCCCGCCATACCACAGCATCCAACTGGGACAGTATTTAACACCGCACCAAAGTGAGAGAAAATCGCACCCCACTCTTTTTCTGCGTTTGGCATTTTGGTTTTTTCTGTACAGTGGGCAAACAGATACCAAGGTTCTTGCTGAGTAGACTCTACTGATGCGAAGTCTTCCAGTCTTGGATAGAGCCATTCATGAGCGGTCAGTACCTCAAAGTCCCCACGCTTGTTGCCCAGGACTTCGTTGTATTCATCTCGGTAGCAAAGCACCAATGCTGGGTCAACACCCACCATTGGAATGCCCAAATCGGCAACCAAAGATAAAAACTTCGCGGTATCCGTTGCTGTTTCTGAGAACTGGCGTAAAAAGCCTTTGATATGCTGCGCTTTACCATTTGGTTTAAATGGCAGTAAAACCGGATTCATTCCCAGTTTTTTTGTCAGCTTCACAAAATCCTCTACCACTTCGGCATCATAATAGCTGGTAAACGGATCTTGAACGATCAGAACATGTTTGCTCTTCTGTTCTGAAGACAATCGAGACAACGCGGTAAGATCATAAGCGGTTGTCAGAGATTCAACACGTTTTTGCAAAGTCGGTACAGACAGCAAAGGCGCATCCACGTAACCCACTGTCGATGCGGTTAGGCTTTTCACCCAAGATTGCTTCAGAACACCGTTCACGACACCAGGGGCTTTCGCCATCAGCGGTAACATGGTTTCAATGTTCGCCACCAGGTAATCTTTTGCAGGACGTTGGTAGCGAGAGTGATAGATATTTAAGAAACGAGAACGGAAGCTCGGCACATCCACTTTAATCGGACATTGGCTGGCACACGCTTTACAAGCCAGACAGCCATTCATCGCCTCATAGACCTCATGAGAGAAATCATATTCATGACGACGGTTAATTGAATGACGAACGCGATCGATCATAGTTTTGATCGACGATTTGTTTTCCAATGCTTGTTGTTCAAGGTCGAGAATATCGATACCTTGCTCTGTCAACTGACGCAACCACTCACGCACTAGCCCTGCCCGACCTTTAGGAGAGTGACGACGGTCTGCCGTGACTTTCATCGATGGACACATTGGTGAGCTGGTGTCGTAGTTAAAACACAGGCCATTACCGTTACATTCCATCGCTTGCTTGAAGCTGTCGCGAACCTGAACATCTATCTGACGATCGAAGTAACCACGTTTGGTGTCAGTTACTTTCACCAACTCTGCATCACTGTCTAACGGCGTACAGATTTTCCCCGGGTTCATCTTGTTGTGAGGGTCAAACGCCGCTTTTACGCGTCTTAGCTCAGTAAACAGCTCTTCACCAAAGAATTCCGGTCCGTATTCTGAACGGAAACCTTTTCCGTGTTCTCCCCACATCAAGCCGCCGTATTTCGCGACCAGCTTAACCACTTCATCTGAGAGTTCATGCATTAGCGCTTCTTGTTGCGGGTCGCACAGGTCCAGAGCAGGACGAACGTGCAATACGCCCGCATCGACGTGGCCAAACATACCGTAGTTGAGAGACTTTCCGTCAAGCAGTTCGCGGAACTCAGCAATAAAATCGGCTAAGTTTTCTGGTGGGACACACGTATCTTCAGCAAACGGTACCGGTTTAGCACGACCTTTAGCCGCACCCAGCAGACCTACTGCTTTTTTACGCATGTTGTAAATACGGCCAATGCTCGCCACATCATTACACACCTGATAGCCAATAATGCCCGCTTCTTCTGTTTTGAGCATGGTATCAAGTTTGGCAGTTAACGCTGCGACTTGAGAGGCGATCTCCTCAGCATCTTCGCCTGCGTATTCCACCATGTTGATACCAAGCATCTCTTTGTCTGGTACATCCGTGATGAGATCGCTGACCGTATGCCAAACTATATCTTGTTTCGCTAGGTTAAGAACTTTTGAGTCAACCGTTTCTACCGACATCGCGTTCGCTTGTACCATCAGTGGCGCGTTACGCAATGCTGAATCAAAACTGTTGTATTTAACGTTCACCAAGGTACGCACTTTAGGAATACGAGTCAGGTTTAACTTCGCTTCGGTGATAAAAGCAAGTGAACCCTCTGCGCCACACAAAACGCGGGTGATATCGAAGCTATCATCCTCTTCGTTAAGTGCATTTTTCAGATCGTATCCAGTCAAGAAACGGTTTAAAGGTGGGAACTTATCGTTAATTTGTTGACGCTTTTCACGACAGACGGATTCGGTAACGTTCAGCGCGGTTGCGGCAAACTCGCCTTCGTTTGGATAACCATGAGACAAGTCAGACTCTAAAATCGAACCATCGGCAAACACGGCTTGAAGTGAGAGGACATGATCTGACGTTTTGCCGTATTTTAATGATCCCTGACCAGAGGCGTCAGTGTTGACCATACCGCCGATAGTGGCGCGATTACTGGTGGATAAGTCAGGTGAGAAAAAATAACCATAAGGGCGTACTGCATCATTTAACTGGTCTTTAATCACACCAGTCTGAACGCGTACCCAGCCTTCTTCCTCATTGATTTCAAGCACTTTGTTCATGTGGCGAGATAAGTCAACCACAATGCCTTTCGTTAGGGACTGCCCATTAGTACCAGTACCGCCACCGCGAGGTGAGAACGTGATTCGCTCGTATTTTTCTTTATTGCTCAGTTTACCAATAAGCGCAACATCTTGCGTTGTTCTTGGATGAACAACAGCCTGAGGTAACTGCTGGTACACACTGTTGTCAGTGGAAACCGCAAGTCGGCTTGAATATTGGCTTTCTATATCGCCGGTGAATCCAGCTTGTTCAAGCTCTTTTAAAAAAATCAGAACAAGAGGGTCGACGTCAGTTTGCGAGTGTAATCTTGGTAACATTTGCTTCCTGCCCCTACGACGCTGATCCTATCAGCTGCGGGTTATCTAATTATTTTACTCAATCCTCAAGCTGCTTTTCGAAAGAGTCTCGAGACAGGCAGTAGAGTTAGAGTGGAGTGATTTTCTTCGGGTTTGATCACTTTACAACATTTGAAAAAGCGATTAAATCAGAATCTCAATACAATATTGAAACTTATGCTTTATTTCTTGACTATTAATGCCTTACATTGAGAAAAAAATCGCCTTTCTCAATGAGCTTTCAGAATGAAAAAGAATAAAGTAGTAACCACAGAAGATATCCTTCTAAAACTTTGCCAGTCAGTTTCTGGCGTCCTTACCTCTGCCACCTCTTCCCAAGTCAACTATTCCGCCATGGTGCAAAAGATCAACAAAACCAGCCTTAAGCCAGATTTTGGTTGTTTTGTCTTGTTTGATGGTGGATTCACCGGCTTAGTTGTCATTAACTTTACGGCCAAAGCCGCACTTGAGATCTACACCAATTACATGCGCAATATGGGCATGCCCGAAGAAGAACTGGCCATCTCTCATACGTCCGATGAAGTGGCCGATGTGCTTGGTGAGCTGATGAATCAATTAGTGGGTGACTTCACGAATAAAATCCGTAAAGAGTTACAAACTATCATCACGCAAAATCAGCCTAAAATGCTGTCACTGAATAAACAGGTAATTTTGCAGGTAGACACCAACCTTGATCGCCCTCAGGCGCGCCGTGTGACTTTCTCTACCGCAAATAACAACATCTTTTACCTTGAACTGGCTATGGATAAAACCGAGTTTATTCAGCTGGAAGAATTTGAAATCGCTGAAGACGAAAACCCGGATGATATTCTGGAAGCCACTCGCAAAAAGATGGCAGAAAAGGCAACTCAGGAATCACTTGCAGCAGATGAAGCCAATGACTTGTTAAACCAACTGGGCTTGTAACCGAGTACAACATTTTTGTCCCTCCATATCAGAGAAATCTGACCTTCTGAATAGAATGCAGGAATACCACGCTCCGGCTCGCAACGGGGCGTTTTCCTTCTTTACCCGTCGCATTGTATTTCGTTTTTATGTCAAAAAAGGTAATATATCTGACTTCATAAATTTTCTGCTTTAGTAATTGGTTGTCGATGGATAAACAAAAAGCCCTGAAAAAAATCGCCAAGTGTTTAGAACTGGGTAACTCTGCCAACGTCAATGAGGCCGCAAATGCCATCAAGATGGCTCACCGCCTGATGATGAAGTATGGTCTGGACAAAGATGACATTGAGTTCATCAAAATGGGAAAAACACAGTCTTCCCATCTATTACCTGCGAACATAAGTTCTACCATTTTGCGCGTGATTCGTGGCATCAACACCAAATTTGGCGTTGAAGCGGTACTGCTGAATCACAAAGGGCTTAAACGCGTTGAGTTTATTGGTGAAGCGGACCGTGCGATTTTCGCCGCCTTTGCGTTCGATATTATCTATCGTGAAATGAACGAAAGTACTGGCCAATTCCGCAACAGTTTTGCGGGTAGTGGTACTTCTTCGATGGAAGTAACACGCCGCGTGAACTCGTTTGTCTCAGGTTGGGTTGAAGGTGCGATTGAAAAGCTCCCTGTTATCTCTCCAGACGAAGAGTCGGCCAACAAAATCAACGACTATATCGACAAAGAATTCAAAAACATCGATCGCGAAACGTTCAAGAAGCAACTTAAAGAAGCGATGAAAAACCTCACTGCAGACTATGAAGTTGGTCTGAAGAAGGGTCGAAAAGTTTCGGTGAACCGCGGGGTGGGTGGCGAGCAAGCACGTAAAATGCTCAACAATCACTCAGAATAACCTCCTCTATCAGGCCAAATATGTCAATGGCTTAGCAAACCCATTGATCTTATTTGGCCTAAGTAAGACAATTCTTACAATTTTCTGGTTCCATCTTACTTTCACCTAACAAAACTTAAGAACAGCTGATTAATAATTTATATCTCAATTTTATAAAGCAGCGTTTCGCCTCATTTTTATACGGAGATTTTCCCTTGAAAAAGCTGTCTATAGCACTTGCTCTAGTGCTTGCTCTTACAGGCTGTCAAGCCACTCAACGTCAAAATGCCACAACTGGTGAATACGAAACCAACTCCACGACCCTGGGAGCCTTAACCGGTGCCGTTGCTGGTGCAGCTATCGGGTTAGCAACAGGTGACAATGCTAAAGAGCGTCGTCAACGTGCTTTGATTGGCGCAGCTGCTGGTGGTGCAACAGGTGCTGGCGTGGGTTACTACTTTGACAAACAAGAAGCGGCACTACGTCAAGAATTGCTGAATTCTGGTGTACAAGTTCAACGTGTTGGTGAAAACCAGCTTCTGCTTCGTATGGAAAACGGTATTGGCTTCGCGTCAGATTCATACCAACTGGATTACGGCATCCACAACACGCTTCGTGGTGTTGCTCGTATCCTTGTTGAATACCCAGATACCAGCCTTGTGATTGACGGCTACACCGACAGCACAGGCAGTGAGTCACACAACCAGTCACTATCTGAAAACCGCGCAGAATCGGTACGTCAGTTCCTGATACAGCAAAATGTGGCAGCTGGACGTGCAATTGCACGCGGCTATGGTGAACGTAACCCACTTTGTTCAAATCAGACAACTGAAGGCCGCGCTTGTAACCGCCGCGTTGAAATCCAAATCTTGCCTCTGAAGTGATTTGATAGCACCATTAGGTAATTACGGATAATTACCGGAGCAGGCCTAGAAATTGTTTCTAGGCCTGACAAACTAATGGCTTTCAAAACCGTCTTTCTATTTATCTTGAGCACTTGCCTCTCAAGTCTCGTATTTGCCTCCCAGTCCCCTTCTTCAGCGGAAGACCAATTTAAACTGGCTATGAAGTCAGGCTCAACGTCTCCAGAAGAAACTCGTTACTGGTTAGAACAATCCGCAAGCCAAGGCTACCTGCCCGCGCAAAAACAGTTAGCGGAAGATTATACTTTGGGATTAACGGGCTCAGTATCCTACCCTCAAGCCGCCTACTGGCTGAGTTCCATCGCTCTGAGTGATCCAGCAGATAGTGGCTACGCCCTTGCCAGTTTCTTGGAAAAGCACCAGCAAAACATCACCACCGATGATTTAATCGAAGCGTGGTATCAACTTTCTGCAAAGCAAAACAAAGATGCAGAAATCGCGTACAACCATTTCCTTGAGCAACGTTTTAATCAGTTAAGAGCCAAACAAGTATCGGCAATGACTGAGTTGGACCAAAGCTCCGCAGAAGCGCAACCATTGCAATCCGACGACATAAACCAAGCAAAAGTGTTTAGCGCCGAGCCGTTTCTTGCCATTGGTTTTTGTGGGTTGATGCTGAGCGCTGGTTGGTTTGGGTATAGAAATCAACAGCAGAAGCGCAAACTTCAATTGGTTGATGAAGAAAATCGAACCCGACAACTGGATGTGCAAGTGAAAGAGTTAGAATTCACCAATAAGCAATTAAAACGCCAGTTGGAGCAGGTATTTAGAGAGTTTAAGAAAGTCAAATCTGAATCTGCTCCCCATGATTTGACCATTGCCTGTGCTGTGTTTGGTTACACGCCAAACTCGATTCCACAAGCTCAATCCATAAAACTACGTTATCGTCAATTATCCAAGCTTTACCATCCCGATGCTCAAGGAAGTGAAGCAGAGATGAAACGTCTTAATCAAGCTTTTAGAATAATCACACAAAATGTTACAAAAGCGTGAATTTTCAATAATCATTAGAAACCACAACCTTTCAGCCCCCACAAACAGGGAACTGCAATCGATTTCCCTCTCAAAACAATTAACAGACATTTAACCTTCCCCACTTACTTGTGTCATAATGTGCTGCGAAAAATAACACCTAAAGACTCTAATTTTTCTAGGTGGGGAGAAAAATCAATGTTCACTGAAGAAGGCACCTGTGATTGGTGTAAGAAACCAGCTCTTATCACGCGACATGACTATGTAGATGGTAAACATCACAACTCATGTCAATCTTGTTACGATATGGCGAAAATCGATGTCCGCCTATTCAACCAAGGTGAATTGCAAATGCGTGAGCGTATGTCTCAACGTGCAAGCTGAAAACTCAAATCAATGGAACTGATTTCTAAAGGCGCCTCATAGGCGCTTTTTTGTTATCTGCTCACCTCCACTGCCAAGGAGAACCCGCCAAACACAGTAAAAAGTACTGTATAGACTGATCATAACCACTGTATATACAGTAGTTTTCTTTCCTTGATGCCCCACCAATATTGTTAGTTACTTCACATTTCGTAAGCCGTACCAAACATATCATCTAAAATTTAAATCTTTATATTTCAATACTTTAAATAAAAACTCCAGTAAAAAGACGAAATTGCATTGCTTCAAAAAGCATAAAAACCAGTTGATCGATCCCTTAAAACAAACTACTGTATAGACATACAGCATGTATAAAGGAACAGTAAGATGCAGCTACACAGTCAAACTCAAACATACTCTCGTTACAATGTACTGGCACAAGCTACTCAACCCATGAATGTTTCTAACCAGCTTCTTTCTAAGCTGGCTGTACTGTCTCAGCAGAAACAATGGATTTTGTTTACGTCTGAGTGCCCTCGTCCCAACTTTGACCAGCTCACTGCTTCCAATATTTGTTGTAAAAACGTCATTCAGATGAAGCCATCCCAACAGCTTTCTGAAGTCGAAATTGTAGTTAAAGCGATACGCTCAGGTAACGCCAGTGCGGTTGTCGCATCAAATGACATAGCGCCGATGAATCAGTCTATGCTGCGTGATATTGGCCTACGTTATCAGTGTGAAGTCTTTTTCGTCGAAGGCAGAGTAAACCAGTATCACTAACAAGTTCGACGTTATCCATCCTGCATCTCGCCTCCATTCCATGGGGGCATTTTTTTACCTGTGACTTAGGGAATTAATAAATAAGGCAAACGTTTGCTTTTTCTCTGGCGAGTTAAAATAGTTCTGGTATGATGCCC
>ERZ1673961.474-NODE-474-length-15988-cov-2.959832_pt1 | contig 15988 bp, 14 predicted proteins | sample MGYA00580189_ERZ1673961 | MGnify/ENA primary metagenome ERZ1673961 (study PRJEB41334, sample SAMN05608105) | rock metagenome | biome: terrestrial subsurface; feature: shale formation; material: shale | place: USA: Pennsylvania ... | reverse complement strand
CTTGGCTGGGCGCCGCCTATCTGATCTGGTTGGGCATCAATGCCCTGAGGCTGGCGGCAACGCCGGAGCTGCAGGCTGGGCAGGGCGCCAAAGAGTCGGCGTGGCAGGCGGTGCGTTCGGGGGCGTTGATCTCGCTGTTGAATCCCAAACTGGCGGTATTTTTCACCGCGCTGTTTTCCCAGTTTGTTACCGCCGGGCAAGCGTTGACTGACCAGTTGATTCTGGTGTTGACTGCCACAGTGGTGGATGCGGCCTGGTATACCCTGGTGGCGCTGCTGTTTTCACAGCCCAGGCTGCTGGAATGGCTGCGCCGTCACCTCAAGCGGGTCGAGCAGCTGACCGGCGTGGTATTGATCGGCCTGGCGGTGCGGGTCGCAATACCTTGATCCTGTTTGCATTTTGACGGGGCTATGCTTATACTGCCCGCCTGTCTTGTTGAGACAGGGCGCAATGCCACGCTATGGTGGTCCTGTTGGTCCTCTCGCAACGATAAGCCGTGAACCTGGTCAGGCCCGGAAGGGAGCAGCCACAGCGGTGGATTCGTGTGCCGGGATGTGGCTGGCGGGACCGCCTCCAATTCTTGCCCTCATATTTCTTTCCCCCAGTTTCCTATTATTAACTCCTGCTTTTTATTCGCCTTCTTTCTGATCCATTCATGTTTTCATGCGTTTGCTCACTTGATCCTGTCAGCGGAAACCAACAGTTGTTGGGTTTTGTAATATTAGTGTTAGCGAAGCAGCCTAGCATTGATCATACCGTGATCAACGAGGTGAAATGCGATGGACTTCAGCCAAGATCAGAAAACCTGGGTTGCCGAGTGGATTGACCGTCAGTTTGATACCAACGGCCTTTTTCCCTGTGAGTGTGCCGCGCCTGAGCAGGGTGATCCCTGTGTCTGTACGGCTCACCTGCGTGCCTATAAGACCTGGTCAAGTACGCCACGCAAGAAACGCCATATTCGCAGCTGGATTGAAGACTGGCTGGGTGATGAGGAAAAAGCACTGCTGCAGCGTGAGCTGGCAAGCCGGGAAGCCAGACAGCCCCGTCTGCAGAAGGTCTGAGCACGTGCCGGCTTCCGGCCGGTAATCAGTGGGCAGTGCACGCCAAGGCCATCAGGCCCTGGCGGTCAGTCTCTGTACGATGCCCTTGGCGATATTGCTCAGCATGCCTCTGTCCTGCTGCTCGTCAGGCAGCGGGCGGCAGAGTCTGATGGCGGTGAGGCCGGTTCTGGCCGTGAACAGGCCCGCGCCCAGGCCCTGTCCTGCGCGGGCAGACAGTCCCGATGTGAGTGAGCTGCTCAGCAGTGCCGAACCTGCCTCCATTGCCAGTTCGCTGGCACCGGCAAAGGCCAGATTCTGCAGCAGCTGTTTCAGTAGACGCCCCTGAGTCAGCAGCCCGGGTGCCAGACCATAAATCGTGGCGATTTCGCGCAGCATGCGCAGGTTGCGCCAGGCCACCAGCAGCATATCGAAGCTGGCCCAGGGACTGAACGCCACCAGTACGCCCGATTCCACACTGTAGCGTTGTACGCATTTTTGCGCTGCCTCATCGGCCTGGCTGAGGGCATGACGGTTCAGGTACAGCATGATCTCCCGGTCGTTGTAGCTGCTGTCGAGTTGCTGCAGCGCCTGTTGCAGTTCCGAGTTGAGCGGGGTGTGGTTGTAGAACTGCCCCAGCTGTCGGATTAGCTGGCTGCTGTTGCCGTGGCTGCGCTGATCCAGCAGAACGCGGGCCTGGTGCTGCATCTGCTGCACCTGCTTCAGTTGTCGGCTGCCCTTGAGGCCGCGGTGTAGCTCCAAAGTCACCAGGCCGATCAGCAGCAGAGTTAATACACCCAGGCCGATGCCCAGCAGCGGGTGCAGATCGCTGCTCCAGCTGATCAGGCGGTAGAGTTCTGCCCCAACGGCAGTGGCCAGCAAGGTCAGCAAGCCGGATATCAGCCAGATCGGGCCTCGCCGCCGAGGCGTATTCCGGGGGGCAGGCTGTTCATCGATCCTTGTTTCGGCCACATCCTGCGCCATCTCCAGCGGTATCTCACGGGCCTCGGCGTAGTCCGCCGTTGCGGGTTGCTCTTTGCTCGGCTCAAGGGCGTCTGGTGACAGCTCGGCCGGACGCTGCCAATTGCTATTTGATTTCATTGGAATAGGTCTCCCAGCAGATATTCGACCGCCTGATCAAGACGGATGTGATGTTCCGGCAGCAAGAGGCCCTTGGGCAGGGGGCGAGGGGCAAAGTCGACAAATCGAAAGCGCTCGCAGCTCCAGTCTTCAGGTCGTGGCAGTTCGACCGGCACTTCACCGGGGAACAAGGCGATCTCCTCGCCGTTATCCTTGCGCTGGCCACGCAGGCAGGACAGGTGTTGTCCATCCAGGCGTGCTTCGGCAGCGGTTGTCGCACGCACCGAGGCCAGCGCCAGGCAGCGGGTATCGACCTGCTCGAAGCGGATTTCCCGCTGAGCAGATTCCACCAGCAACTGCAGGAACAGGTCCAGATTGTGATGCTGGTTGGCGGTGACATGATCAGCCTTGGTCGCGGCAAACAGGACACGGTCGATGCGTGGACGGAACAGTCGGCGCAGCAGACCGTTGCGGCCGTAGTTGAAACTGTGCAGCAGGGTGTTGAGCGCCTGTTGCATGTCGGTGAAGCAGGTCTCGCCCTGGTTCAGCGTTTTGAGGCAGTCGACCAGCACGATCTGGCGATCAAAGTGACGAAAATGATCCTGATAAAAGGGCCGCACCACTTGCTCGCGGTAGGCATCATAGGTCTGCTGTAAACGTGCCAGGAGGCTGTCGTCTGCGGCCTGATCTGCATGGTCGGGCCAGGGGGCAAGCAGGGGGAAGAGGTCCAGCAACGGGCTGTCCTCGAGGTCACCGGGCATCAGTAATCGTCCGGGCTGCAGCAGGCTCAGACTGTAGGGCGGCTCGCGCAGTTGCTGCAACAGGCTGCGGAAGGTACGGGCCAGCTGTTTTTGCTGCTCATCCGTGGCTGGTGCCAGCCAGTCCACTGCCTGCAGTTGTGCGCGCCATTCGGCGCTCAGTTGGGCGCGGGGTTCGGCACCAAACAGCGCCTGCTGTTGTTGGCACCACTGCTGGAAGTTCATCTCGAGCATCGGCAGGTCAAGCAGCCATTCACCCGGGTAATCGATCAGGTCGATGTAGAGTGTCGAATGCTCGCCCAGTGCTCGCTTAAGTCCCGGTTGGCGCCGGTAGCGCAGCGCCAGGCGGATCTCGGACAATGAATCGGTTGAGGCAGGCCAGCGCGGCTCGGCTGCCTGTAGGTCGGCCAGTGTCTGTTGCAGTTGAAAGGGGCGGTCGGACGCCAGGCTAAGATTCCGCGCGCCGATGATACGTCGGTCGGCCGAGGCGCAGAAGAACGGTAGCGAGCGGCCCTGGTCGCTCTGCAGCAGGTGTTGCGCCAGGGTGCTGATGAACACGGTCTTGCCACTGCGGCTGAGCCCGGTGATGGCGAGTTTAACGCGCTGTTCCAGTCCGCGCTCGACGCTGGTTCTGATCTGTGCGGACAGATCGTCCAGGCCGCTCTTGCGTGCCAGCCGTTGCAGTCGTTGCTGTAGGCTCATGCATCACTCCGTAAGGGGAATTTGCTTCAGTATGGCAGTGGCAAGCTGAAATCAAACTGAGAAAACCGGACGCCCGCCGACTGCGGATGTCGTCGGCGGGCCTGAAGCGGGGAGGGTAACGACGATCAATGCCGCTTAAAGTACTCCCGCGTCAGCTTGAAGACCACCGGGCTCAGCAGTGCCAGCGCAATCAGGTTGGGGATCGCCATCATCGCGTTCAGGGTGTCGGCTACCAGCCAGACGAACTCCAGGTTCAGCATGGCCCCGAACGGAATCGCGATGATCCAGAGTACGCGGTAGGGCGTGACGGCCTTGAGGCCAAAGAGGAATTCCACGCAACGTTCACCGTAAAAGGACCAGCCAATAATGGTGGTGAAGGCGAAGATGGCCAGTGCAATGGCAACCAGATAGTTGCCGAACGAGGGCAGGGCAGAGGCAAATGCCTGGCTGGTTAGTGCTGCACCGGATTCGCCACCGGTCCAGGCGCCGGAGCTGACAATGACCAGCCCGGTGATGGTGCAGATGACCAGAGTATCGAGAAAGGTACCCAGCATGGCGATCAGGCCCTGACGGACAGGATCATGGGTCTGGGCAGCGGCGTGAGCGATCGGTGCGGAGCCCAGGCCTGCTTCATTGGAGAACACGCCTCGGGCAACACCGAAGCGAATGGCGGCCCACACGGCTGCACCGGCAAAACCGCCCTGAGCGGCCGTCGGCGAAAAGGCGTGGGTAAAGATTAGATCCAGTGCCTGCGGCAGCAGCGATGCGTTGATGCCCAATACCACCAGACCGGCGATCAGATAGGAGATCGCCATAAAGGGTACCAGTGCGCCGGCAACATGACCGATGCGCTTGATGCCGCCGATCAGAACCGCGCCGACCAGCGTCGCCATGATCAGGCCGCTGACCCAGGTGGGAATGGCAAAGTTGGCCTGAAGCACATCAGCCACTGAATTGGACTGCACGGTGTTGCCGATGCCGAAACCGGCACAGGCGCCGAAAATGGCGAACACAACGCCCATCCAGGTCCAGTTTTTGCCCAGTCCGTTCTTGATGTAGTACATGGGGCCGCCCACGTGCTGGCCCTTTGCGTCGGTTTCGCGGTAACGCACAGCCAGTACGGCTTCGGAATATTTGGTCGCCATGCCGATCAGCGCGGTGACCCACATCCAGAACAGGGCACCGGGGCCGCCGAGGAAAATGGCCGTGGCTACACCGGCGATATTGCCCGTACCGACGGTGGCTGACATGGCGGTCATCAGTGCCTGAAATGGCGGGATCTCACCTTCTTTTTCATCACCGGAGGCGGCTGTACGGCCTCTCCACAGCAGACTGAAACCGGTGCCTATCTTGAGAATAGGCATGAGTTTCAGGCCGATTGAAAGAAACAGCCCCACGCCCAGTATCAGCACCAGCATCATGGGGCCCCAGACAATCCCGTTGATCACGCCAATAGCAGATTCAATGGCTTCCATCAGTGTCTACCTCCTGCAGCGGTTTGCGGCACGGGAACGCAACATCCTGAGCGAATAGTCAGCGGGCACCCGTTTCCTGCTTCGGCAGGCATCAGTCCGCGTTCGTTTTTTACTGTTTTAACCTGTCGGGCCGGATTAGAACAGGGTAAGACACTGTTTTTTATTCTTCTGTGCACCGGCTGTGTCTTCTGTCGGCGTCATTGAAGCGGCCTTTGTTGTTGATATCGAGGTCACGACTGGACATGTGCCGGTGCGGCGCAAAGCGGGAAAGCATGGTAAGATTCGCGCCCATATGACTATGTACGGATTCGGCAACGAGGCAGCATGAGCTATCAGGTACTGGCACGTAAATGGCGGCCCAAACGCTTTGCAGAGATGGTGGGGCAGGAGCACGTCCTCAAGGCGCTGGTCAATGCGCTGGATGATGATCGTCTGCATCATGCCTATCTCTTTACCGGTACCCGCGGGGTGGGCAAAACCTCGATTGCGCGTCTGTTTGCCAAGTCACTGAACTGTGAGCAGGGCGTTTCCTCCGAGCCCTGTGGTCAGTGCAGCGCCTGTGTCGAGATCGCCGAAGGGCGTTTTGTCGATCTGATTGAAGTCGATGCGGCTTCACGTACCAAGGTCGAGGATACCCGCGAGCTACTGGAAAACGTCCAGTATGCGCCGACCCACGGGCGCTACAAGGTTTACCTCATCGATGAGGTGCACATGCTCTCCAACAGCTCGTTCAACGCGCTGCTGAAAACCCTGGAAGAGCCGCCGCCCCACGTCAAATTCCTGCTGGCGACCACCGATCCGCAGAAACTGCCGATGACGGTGCTGTCGCGCTGTCTGCAGTTCAACCTGAAAAACCTCACCGCCGAGCGCATTCAGCAGCATCTGGATTTTGTCCTTCAGGCGGAGTCCATCCCGTTCGAGACCGCCGCCCTCTGGCTGCTGGCACGCTCGGCGGATGGTTCCATGCGCGACGCGCTCAGCCTCACCGATCAGGCGATCGCTTTTGGCGCCGGTGCCGTCAACGAAACCGATGTGCGCGCCATGCTGGGTACCATCGACCAGCATCTGGTGTATCGCATTCTGCAGCAGGTCGCGGCTCACCAGCCGCAGGCGGTATTGGAAGCGGTGCAGTCGCTGGCCGAGTTCTCACCGGATTATCAGGGTGTGCTGGGCGATATTGTCAGCCTGCTGCACCGCGTGGCTCTGGCTCAGGTCGTGCCGGCAGCGGTGGACAACAGCCTGGGCGATCGTGATCAGGTATTGGCGTTGGCGCAGCAGATGCGTGCCGAAGAGGTGCAGCTGTATTACCAGGTGGCGCTGATGGGACGCAAGGATCTGCCGCTGGTGCCAGAACCCCGCGAAGGGCTGGAGATGACCCTGCTGCGCATGCTGGCGTTCCGCCCGGCGGGGCAGCAGCCGACTGAGTCGCATGCACAAGTGTCCTCGCCTGCGCCGGCACCGGCATCCACTGAGAATGCTGCACCCGTTGCGTCGACTGCTGCTGCACAGGTTGCGCCCGCGGCCTCGGCTGAGCCTTTGGCCGCAGCCCGACCCAAGGCATCGTCTGCGGCCAGTGCGCCCGCCGCCGAATCCCGGCCGGCAGCCGCCAGACCTGCCGCGCCGCCGCAGCCGGAGGAGGTTCCTCCCTGGGAGGACCTGCCGCCGGACCTGGCTGCCATGGGAGATGATGAGCCAAAAAAGACCCGGCCGGCTGACACTGAACCTGTGCAGCCGGTGGTCCAGGCTCCCCGGCAACCCCAGGTCACCCCAAGCCCTGCACCGGTCATGCGTGAACCGGTCACTGCGGTGGCGCGCCCGAGCGTCCCGGCGGCGGTCGCACCCGAGAATGAGAGTTGGGCCGAGTTGCTGGCCAGTCTGGGTCTGACCGGCATGGCGGAAAGTCTGGCACGGAATCTGTCGCTCGAGGTCGAAGAAGAGGGACGTTTGTGCTTCCACTATACCCCCGAGCAGGAAGCCCTGCTCAGCGGTGATCGTCGCGAGCGGATCATTGATGCCCTGCGTCAGGTTCGCGGGGCACAGTGTGAAATCGAATTTCGACAGGCACCACAAACCCGGGAAACACCGGCGCAGCGTGCCGAGCGCAAGCGTGCCGAGCGTCTGGCCGAGGCCGTGGTGTCAATTGAAACCGATGCCACGGTCAAAACACTGATGGACCAATTTGGTGCCCGTATCGAATATGAATCGGTACGGCCGATTGATTGAATTTTGCCAATAAGAGGAACGACACCATGATGAAAGGTGGCATGGGGAACCTGATGAAACAGGCCCAGAAGATGCAGGAAGAGATGCAGAAGGCGCAGGAAGAGATCCAGCGCGCCGAAGTAACCGGCGAGTCCGGTGCCGGCCTGATCAAGATCACCATGAACGGTCGCCATGACGTCAAGGCGGTACAGATCGATGAAAGCCTGATGGAAGAAGACAAGGAAATTCTGGAAGACCTGATTGCGGCGGCCGTGAATGACGCCGTGCGCAAGGTTGAACAGAACACCCAGGAGCGCATGTCCAAGGTCACCAGTGGTATGGGCATGCCGCCGGGCTTCAAGATGCCGTTCTGATAATGAATCTGAGTCCTTTACTTCAGGAATTGATCAGCGCCCTGCGTGCCTTGCCCGGCGTGGGGCCCAAGTCGGCTCAGCGTATGGCGCTGCATCTGCTCGAGCGTGATCGCAGCGGCGCGTTGACGCTGGCGACAGCGCTGGAACAGGCGGTGGAGAAGATCGGCGAGTGCCGCCTGTGTCGCAACCTGTCCGAAGATGAGCTTTGTACCATCTGCGAAGACGGGACGCGGGATGCCAGTGTCGTCTGTGTGCTGGAGTCACCGGTGGATCTGATGGCGGTGGAGCAGACCGGCGGCTTCAACGGCGTCTACTTCGTGCTCAAGGGGCATTTGTCCCCCATCGACGGTATCGGGCCTGAAGAACTTGGGCTTGAGCAGCTGTTTGAGCGCGTCGATCGGGGCGAAGTCACTGAGCTGATTCTGGCCACCAACCCCACGGTTGAAGGCGAGGCTACGGCGCATTTCATCGCCGAGCAGTTACAGCAGAACCCGGTCAGCATCACCCGCATTGCGCATGGTGTGCCGGTTGGCGGCGAGCTGGAGTTTGTTGACGGTGGTACCCTTGCGCATGCCTTTGCCGGGCGGCGTTCATTGAAGCGGAGTGCGGATGACTGATTTAAGCCAACGATATGACTGGCGCAACCTGGAGCGTCAGGCGGCGACGCCGGTGCGCATCAATGACAATGCGGCCCTGGCCGAACATGCACGACGCTGGTTGACCCAGCCTTTGTTGGCGCTTGACACCGAATTCATGCGCACCGAAACCTTTTACCCCATACCCGGCCTGATTCAGGTGGCGGACGAGCAGGGTTGTTATCTGATTGACCCGCTCAGGGTTACGGATATGTCACCGCTGGCTGATGTATTGGCGGCGGAGGATGTGCTCAAGGGGATCCACGCCGGCAGCGAGGACCTGGAACTGTTCCGTCACAGCTACGGTGTGCTGCCCAGTCCTCTGTACGATACCCAGATCGGTGCGGCTTTTGTCGGCTGGGGGTTCAGCATGGGCCTGCAGCGTATGGTATCCGAGGTGCTTGAGGTTGAGCTGGGCAAGGGCGAGACCACGTCCGACTGGCTGCAGCGGCCGTTGACGCCAGAGCAGGAACATTATGCGGCTCTGGATGTGGCCTATTTGCCTGCGCTGGCACTCTTGCAGCGTCAACAGTTGGCGGAGCAGGGACGTCTCGAGTGGGCGGAGGAGGAGTGTGCGGCACTGGCTGATACCGTCGCTGCCCAGGATGAGCAGAACCCGGATGCCTACTTTCAGCGCTTCAGCCAGGTTTGGCACTTCGATGACCTGCACCGTGCGGCCCTGAGAGATCTGGCAGCCTGGCGCGAGCGCACCTGCCGTGCCCGTGACCTGTCGCGCAACCGACTGCTGCGTAATCAGGTACTGCTGGAGATTGCCGAGAAGCTGCCCACCACGGAACAGCAATTGGACCGTATCATTCAGCGTGGCCGGGTGGTACGCGAATTCGGTGGCGAGATTTTACAGGTCATTGCCGCAGCCGAGGCGTCTGCGCAGTCCAATCCGCCTGCCGAGATTGATCGCCCACTGCACTATGTCTGGAACAAACGGCTCAAACAGCTGCGCGCCATCGGTCGTCAGGCCGCCGAGCAGCATGGCATCCTGCCTGAAATCCTGCTGCGCAAGCGCGACCTGGATGCACTGATTCGCAGCCATGATGAATTTGGCCACTACCGTCTGCCGCCCAGCCTGTCGGGCTGGCGCAAGTCGCTGGTGGGGGATGCGCTGCTGGCGCGAATTGAACAGTTTGATAAGAGTTAAGTGATGAAAATCATCAGTGTTTTCAAAAGCGCCCGCAAGGACGAGATGTACCTCTATGTGGACAAGCGTGAGCAGCTGGAGCGCGTACCTGAACCCCTGCTGGAGCTGTTTGGCAAGCCGGTGCATGTGATGGACATGCCGCTGAAGGCGGATCGCAGGCTGGCCCGCGTCGAAGATACGCAAAAGCTGATGGATGAAGTTGAAAGCAAGGGTTACTACCTGCAGATGCCGCCACCCAAGGAAGAATACATGCTGGACCTGTTCAGGGATCGTCCTGAAACCGGGGTGCGGTGAACATGGCACAGGAAGTTTTCTGGCGGCGCAAAACGCTGCGCGAAATGACCCGCCCGGAGTGGGAATCACTCTGTGATGGCTGCGCGCTCTGCTGCCTGCACAAAGTAGAAGACGAAGATACCGAGGAAGTGTTCTACACCACGGTAGTCTGTCATCTGCTGGATACGGAAAACTGTCAGTGCACCGAGTACGAGCGCCGCTGCCAGCTGGTGCCCACCTGTATCCGCCTGCAGCCTGAGGATGTGGAAACCTTCGACTGGCTGCCGCCTACCTGCAGTTATCGTCTGATTCATGAAGGTCAGGATCTGCCGGAGTGGCATCCGCTGTTGACTGGTGATCGTGCATCGGTGATTGAAGCCAACGCATCCGTGCTCAGCGTCTATGAAGTCAAGGACAACGAAATTACCGAGGATCAGCTGATCGACTACGTGCTCGACGAGGATTACTGATTCGACCTCTATCGCCGGTGTGATTATTTCTCCATCTGACGGCGTGATGACCAGGCGTTTAAGTCAATGATGAGGGCTGCCCATGAGAGTGGGTGGCCTTTTTTATGCGTGTGATCAAGGTGCCGGGGGCGTGTAAAACCTGGACAAAAAAAGGGGCGCCATTAGGCGCCCCTTGAGAATGCAACTGAAGAGGAAAATCAGTTGTTCTGGTTGGCCATCTGCTGCTTGATCAGATCGCCGATAGTGGTCGGACCCGGAACGTCGACTTCCTGGTTGCGAACCGCGCTCAGAGCCGCTTTTTCGTCAGCCTGGTCTTTCGCACGGATAGACAGGTTGATGACGCGGTTACGACGGTCAACGCCAGTGATCTTGGCTTCAACGGTTTCGCCTACTTTCAGAGCAGTAGTGGCGTCTTCGATGCGCTCAGCCGCGATCTCGGAAACCTTCAGAGTCGCTTCGATGCCTTCAGCCAGCTCAACGATAGCGGCTTTCGGTTCAACGCTCTTAACAGTACCGGTTACGATGCTGCCCTTGTCGTTAGCGGCCAGGTATTCAGCGAACGGATCGCTTTCCAGCTGCTTGATGCCCAGAGAGATGCGCTCTTTCTCGGCGTCGATAGACAGGATAACCGCTTCAACTTCGTCGCCCTTCTTGAACTGACGCAGTGCAGTTTCAGGATCGGCTTCCCAGGAGATGTCGGACATGTGAACCAGACCGTCGAGGTCGTTGTCCAGACCCACGAAGATACCGAAGTCAGTGATGGTCTTGATAGTACCGCTGACCTTGTCGCCGGCAGCATTCTGCTCGGAGAAGGAGATCCACGGGTTGATGGTGCACTGCTTGATGCCCAGGGAGATACGACGACGCTCTTCGTCGACGTCCAGGATCATCACTTCCACTTCGTCGCCGATGTTTACAATCTTGGACGGGTGGATGTTCTTGTTGGTCCAGGACATTTCAGAAACGTGTACCAGACCTTCAACGCCATCTTCGATGGACGCGAAGCAGCCGTAATCGGTCAGGTTGGTGACGCGAGCCGCAACCTTGGAACCGGCCGGGTAACGATCCTTGATGTCATCCCACGGATCTTCGCTCAGCTGTTTCAGGCCGAGGGAGATACGGTTGGTTTCCTTGTCGAACTTGATGATCTTGACGGAGATCTCGTCGCCCGGGTTCAGCATTTCGCTCGGGTGAGAGATGCGCTTCCACGCCATGTCAGTGATGTGCAGCAGGCCGTCAACGCCACCCAGATCGATGAACGCACCGTAGTTGGTGAGGTTCTTGACGTAGCCTTTAACAACCTGACCTTCTTCCAGAGTCGCCAGCAGTTCTTCGCGCTGAGCGCTGTTGGCTTCCTGCAGAACGGCACGACGAGACACAACGATGTTGTTGCGCTTCGGATCCAGCTTGATCAGTTTGAAATCAAGCTCTTTGCCTTCCAGGTGGTCAACGTCACGTACCGGACGTACATCAACCAGGGAGCCCGGCAGGAAGCCCTGAATGTTGTTGATGCTGACGGTGAAACCGCCTTTGACCTTGCCAGAGATGTAGCCTTTGACCACTTCTTCTGCGTCGAATTTCTTCTGCAGAACTTCCCATGCTTCAGCACGCTTGGCTTTTTCACGGGACAGACGGGTTTCACCGAAACCGTCTTCTACTGCTTCCAGTGCGACCTTGACAGAATCACCAACCTGGATTTCCAGTTCGTTGTTGTCGTTCAGGAACTGAGAACGCGGAATAACCGCTTCAGATTTCAGGCCAGCATTGACAGTAACCCAGTCGCTGTCGATATCGACAACTTCACCCATTACCAGGGTGCCTGGAGTCATGGCAATGTCTTGCAGGGATTCTTCAAACAGATCAGCAAAGCTTTCGCTCATGAAAGTATCCTATATTTTCGCCGTTTCTCGTGGGGGATCCCGTGTGAGAAAGCAGCTTCCAGCCTGTATGCCAGCTATACAGGGTCGGTTGTCGATAACCACGTCGGCCGGCACTGGGCTGGCGATGTGCAGGCGGCGTGGGAAAGATAAAGTTGCAAAATTATACAGGCGTTGGCTAGAGAGTGCCAGTCTGCAGGATCAATTTTAACCAGCTGTTTCAGCCGGCAGTGTGCCCTGCAGGGCTTCGCGCAGGGGGCGCTGGCAGGCAGGCAGCAGCTTGTTCAGGTCGGTGGAGAGAGCAGTCGGCAGGCGAACGTTGTCGGGGTCGTTGAACCAGTCCGTCAACAAGCGTTCTTCGGCTCGGCTGTTCGCGGCCAGATCAACGGCGTTGCCGACACAAAAGGCGTAAACCGGCAGCAGCTCATCAATGATTTTGGCCTTGTGTGAACGTTCCAGCATCAACCGATTGGCGGTAACAAAACGGCGATATTCCAGCGTGCCGGCCGCCGCCATAAGGTCCAGACGGGTATTGTCGAATCGCTCGGACTCAGGCATCCGTGCCAGATTGCTCTTGAGAAACGAGCGGGTATCGGCCAGTTCTTCGGCGAAGGTGTCAGGCGCAAAGTGCTGATTCAGCCGTTTGTAGTCTTCCAGCTCCGCAATGCGTTGCTCCAGTGCCTTGATCTCATCCCTGAAGGTCTGTTGCTCGGCCAGCAGGTTTTCCTTGTCCTGCATCAGTCCCCGAATCACGCGCTCGGTCGGGGTCAGCTTTTTCTCGCTGAATGTGGAAGGCAGCTGATTGGCACCCAGTTCACCGACGCTTTCGGTGTAGACATCACTGGGCACCATCTCATAGCCGAATTTTTCCAGCTCGGACAGGTTGACCTGGTGCTGTGACTGCATCTTCTGATAGGCGAAGTAACTGGCAGTCCCGCCGATGACCAGCAGCAGGGGAACCAGGATCAACAGCAGGATGCTGAGCTTGTTCAGCTTCACTGTTGGTTTACTCCGCCGACGCCGATGGGCGATTCAGCCGTCCGGCTGCAGCCGTGTGGCTGACCGACAGATTGATCAGGTCGAGCAGGATTTCGCCACTTTCGGCCAGAATGGCTTCGGCTTCGGGGTTGATCGGTCGGCCCTGGTGATCGGTGGGCAGATCATCATCCGCCTCGCTGAGCAGACTGACCGGCGGCAGTCCCAGGCCGATGCGACGTTCGTTTTCCGCCTGCAGCATCCAGGCTTCGTTGCGCTCCTGTTCTGCCCGCAACATCTTTTCGTTGAGGCTTAGGATAGAGCTGTCTTTTTGCTCGGCCAGGTGAGCTACCTGTTTGCGCATGAACACAAAATCCGGGTCAGACTGTGTACGTTGTTCGTGACGTTCAATCAGCTGCTGCATGAACGGCGTCAGGCTGGGGAAGCGGCCGTGACGGACAGGACGCACCTGATCCCAGGGCAGCGCCTTTTCCAGTGCGCTTTCACCAATCTCTTCAACGGTATAGAGCGACGGGAAGCTGATGTCCGGTTCGACACCGCGGTGTTGGGTACTGTCACCGGAAATGCGATAGAACTTGGCGTGGGTCAGTTTGACCTGGCCATGGTCGATCGGCTGCAGTGTCTGTACGGTGCCTTTGCCGAAGGTACGGTTGCCGACGATGATGCCGCGGTTGTAATCCTGAATGGCACCGGCAAAGATTTCCGACGCCGAGGCGCTCAGGCGGTTGACGATCACGGCCAGCGGCCCGTCCCAGACCACCTTGGGATCAAAGTCGCCGAGGATATCCACACGGCCGCCGGCGTCGCGGATCTGCACCGTGGGGCCGCGCTGGATGAACAGACCGATCAGCTCGTTGGCCTCGCGCAGTGAACCACCGCCGTTGTTGCGCAGGTCCATCACCAGGCCGTCGATGTCTTCGCTGCGCAGCTCATTGATCAGACGCTCCACATCGCGGGTCGTACTCTTGTAGTCGGGATCGCCGCTTTGCAGGGCAGCAAAGTCGATGTAGAAGGTCGGCACTTCAATCACGCCCAACCGGTAGGGTTTGCCGTCACGGGTCAATTCCAGTACGCGCTTGCGAGCCGCCTGTTCCTCGAGTTTGACCTTGTTGCGCTCGATACTGATGACCTTGCGTTTTTGGCGATCGGCGGCATCGGCAGGAATGATTTCAAGGCGAACGATGGTGCCCTTGGGGCCGCGAATCTTGCTGACCACGTCATCCAGACGCAGTCCGACCACATCTTCGATCACGCCATCTTCACCCTGTCCCACACCGACGATGACATCGGCAGGCTTGAGCTGTCCGGCCTTGTCAGCAGGACCTGCCGGTACCAGGCGCACCACCTTGGTCTGGTCGTTTTCGGCCTGGAGTACCGCGCCTATGCCTTCCAGCGAGAGACTCATGTTGATTTCGAAGTTTTCCGAGCCCTGGGGCGAGAAATACTGGGTATGAGGGTCGAATTCGTGGGTCAGTGCGTTGACGAAGCTTTCGAACACATCATCGCTTTTGGCCTGTTCCATGCGCTGTTTCTGGTTCTCGTAGCGCTTGCGCAAAATGTCGCGCGCCTCGTCGGCGGTTTTGTCAGCCAGAATCAGACTGAGCACGGCACTTTTCAACCGTTTGCGCCAGAGTTCATTCATCTGCGCCTGATCGTCGGGCCAGGGCGCTTCACTGCGGTCCGTGGACAGGGTTTCATCGCGGGTGAAATCCCATTCGGCATGGTCGAGCTGAGTCAAAATATAATCGATACGCTCGCCGCGACGCTGCTGGTAGCGATTGAAAATGGTGAAGGCCGCCTCGCTTTTGCCGGCCAGGATGGCGTCATCCAGCTGATGGCGAAAGGTTTCGAATTCGGTGATGTCCGCAGCATAGAAATAACTGCGCTCAGGATCCAGCGTCTCCAGATACTGATCGAGCACGGCACTGGACAGGCTGTCGTCGATCGCGATCTGGTTGTAGTGCCCCTGCTGCAGAGCCGTCACCACATCCAGCAAGGTCTGGGAGTGCACAGGCGCGGGGGCGAGATTGGCGCTGGCGCTGCCTATCCCCAGCGACAGGGTCAGTGCCAGAACAGTTGTCAGGGGCTTAGCGAATCGCTTGGTCATGAGCAGCGGATCTCCGGATCGAATGGCTGGAGCTGATTTCCGAGGGCGTAAAGTCCGTTTCTGCTCTCGGTTCCTGTATAGGACGGCAGCAACGGTCATCAGTTCCGTCAGCGTGAGCCTTGTGAGTGTAGTCATCGCGCCTGGTAATGTAAAATCATCGGCTTACCTCGTAATCTACGGAGCAAATGCCGATGCAGATCTGGAAAACAACCGCTCTGGCGCTGGCGACGGCGCTGCTGCTGGGCTGCGGTGAGGACCCCGAGCAGGAGCGCCTGCGCCAGGAGCGTCTGGAGCGGGCCCTGAATGACGAAACCCGCCAGGCCGGTGATGCCTTTCTGGCCGAAAATGCCAAGCGCGAAGGTGTGATCCTGCTGGACAATGGGTTGCAGATCGAGCATCTGGTGAAGGGTACAGGTGCCAGTCCGACGGCCGCGGATACGGTGGTCGTACACTATGAAGGCAAGCGGGTTGATGGCCATGTGTTCGACAGCTCCTATGAACGCGACAAGCCCACGCGATTCCCCTTGAAACAGGTCGTGCGTGGTTGGCGCAACGGCCTGATCACCATGCAGGAGGGCGGCACGGCCATGTTGTATCTGCCACCGGAGCAGGCGTATGGTGCGACCAGCCCGTCACCGGATATTCCCGCCAACTCCACGCTGATTTTCAAGGTTGAACTGCTCGAAGTGGTCAAGACCGGGGAGACTGACTGATGTTGAATACTGCTGTTGCCCTGCCGGATTTCAATGCCGATCTGCAGGCTTTTCTGGATACATCACCCACACCTTTCCATGCCGTAACCGCCATGGCCAAACGCCTTGAGGCGGCAGGGTTTGTCGCGCTGGA
>ERZ1673961.473-NODE-473-length-16008-cov-7.740738_pt1 | contig 16008 bp, 13 predicted proteins | sample MGYA00580189_ERZ1673961 | MGnify/ENA primary metagenome ERZ1673961 (study PRJEB41334, sample SAMN05608105) | rock metagenome | biome: terrestrial subsurface; feature: shale formation; material: shale | place: USA: Pennsylvania ... | reverse complement strand
CAGTAAATCACGACTTGTTGCTAAAAGTTGAGCTATGCTGCCGTAAGCTCACCATTGAACGAGCACTGCAATACACGAGAGAAAGTACTTGTAAATCCATTAGCCACATTTACTGAGGGAGAAAAGCAAACGATCAGATCAATCATATTGGAATCTAATAGTTGTTTGCTTAAATAGGCCGCCATTATCGTTTTACCAGCACCGGGGGTGGCCTGGGTAAGAAAATGTTTGTTGCCTGATGTGTATCTTTGTAGGATGTCTTCGATACAACTTCGTTGCCATTCTCTGAGCATCAGACTGCCTCCGACTGGAGTACTTCTATTGTTTTCGAGATGGCTGTGATCTGTCCAGTTAAAGTGGCTGAGTGTTGTGTTGATTCTTCATGCAGTTTACTTACTTTTTCTTTAGTCTGAGGGAACTGCGTCATAATCGATCGGTACTCGTCCATTTCAGCGATTAACATTACAAGTTCCGCATTAAGCCTACTTCTTGCTTTGTCCAACTCTTGTAAATAAGAGTTCGGTTTTTTCACACATTCAGTGCCTGTTTTGTTGTGTGCTGATCCTTTGCAACTTGGAGTATTAATCTGTTCAAATAACTCGGTTTTATGAAACCGTTTATTACGGTTATTTCCTGAAGTCGTTAATATTCCTTGTTTTACCATCTTATTGAGCTGTTTAGATACAAACAGACGTACATGGTCTTTACTCTTTTCTTGCATTGTGGTGGCGAACAACAGATCTCGGATTTCAGAAATTCCAAATTCATTTTTGTTTTCTTTTTTCAATGAATCAATGATATAGGGGTGAATGGTAAAGCCTTGTGACACGAATTAACTCTCATTGATGGGGTTGGACATAGAAAATAAAATGCGGATTATAGTCCGTGGCAATGTGAGCATCAAGAATAGATAGTCTTTATTTTTAATGTACGTTTTAAATGAAAGACTTAGCGAAAAAATTTGGTCACAATGTCCGCTCTATGAGAAAAGACAAAGGTATTTCTCAGGATAAGTTAGCGTTAACTGCCGACATTGATCGTAGTTATGTGGGGCGAATAGAGCGTGGGGAAGTGAACATCACACTAGAAAAAGCCTACCAGTTGGCGGAAGTTCTTCGGTGTGACATTAGAGAGCTTCTACCATAATAAATATTGGTAGAAGCTACCCAGGTCAGTTGACTCAAACCACCTACCTGCTCGGCAGTATTCGCTTTTTGGCAGAGCCTGGAGATGTAAATTTGTTATCAGCTACTTTTCAGTAGTATTGAGGATTATAGTCCTCATTTTAAGTTAAAGCAAACAGCTAAAGAGTTAGCTGTTTGGAGATGGTAATAGTATTGATTTTTTAAACTGATCCTCTCTACCTATACGGCAGTTCACATCGTGGTTGCTCTTGAAGAAGATTATGAACAATTATCAGCTACCTTTGCGGCAGTTCACTCTACTCTACGGTTTCTTGCTCTTGCCTCATCATTATCAGCTACCTATGCGGCAGTTCACTTTGCTATCTGTGGGATGATTGAATTACCTAAATTATCAGCTACCTATGCGGCAGTTCACTATTACCAATTTAATAATAGTCCATAAATATCAGGTAGTTAATGTTTATTCTACTAGTTTACCCTTTTAAACTTAATGATACATTATAGGCTTTAAAATCAATAGGTTATGAAGAGGCTTTAGAAGTAAGGTTAAATCAAAGGTACAACCTGTAATGAATTATCTGTATTGCCTAGCCCATAACTGCTAAACCTTCCTGTGCTTAAAGTATCTTCTAACTGTTCCATTTGTATATTTAGTCGGAACCCATTACCACCGCTACTATCTTCTTTAAGTGAGTGGTAACTATGGAAAGCGTGAGTCATGCTTTTGGAATAATACGCTGGGTCAAATATTTCGCCACGCTCCAATGCTCTTCGTTCAAGTCGTTTTATTTCTCTTGCTTGGCCTGCTGATGTTGCTTTGTCTATAGATTGCTTACGCCTAAACAGAGCATAAGAACAATTGTCTGGGACGATTTGTGCTGTGGAGATGCTAAAGTACCCAAGTTTTGTCATTTGTGTGAAATACCGTCGTGACAACAAAAAATCCAGTTCCATTTTGTTGGTACTAACAAAAGTGATTTTATGTCCCACGGTTTCTTCTGCCCAAAGTGGAAACGAAACGCCAATGGATCTCGTGTGGTACTTGTAATTAAAACGATGTAATTCCTTTAGACATTTAGCCGCTATTACTTCATTGTTTCTATATTCAGGTAAGAATGTGATTGTCCGATAGTACCAATCCATGGCTTAGCTTCCTTTTCGTTGAAGTGGCGAGCCTTTAATTAGGTTTGCAATGATAAAATGCAGATCATTAATCGTTTCTTGAGAAAGTTCATCTGCAGCTTCAAGTTGGTCTACATACTCATCTGCTCTTTCCAAAAGTGTAAATATGTCTTTTCCTGTGTTTGGAAAACGATAGGAGTATACATCTTGCTTATGTACACCATAGTGACTTATACGTAATGGCTCTTCAGCATTAGGATACCAGTCGTCAATAGTGGCAATTGCTGCTCCAGTTTTATAGCTGCCTAATATAGGACTTCGTACTCCGTCCACTTCAGTTGTTTGATAAATGCGACTTTTTTCACCTTTGACCGAATTTTTGAACGCTAGACTAGGAAATAAAGGATCACTTTTGGCATAGCGAAGTGTAGCACTGACTTCAAACTTACATAGACCGTTTGGTTGTGAAAATGCGTCAGTAATTAACTTGATTAGTGCTCCCCAATGTTGATGCGCCTTGAAGCTGTTAGCGTCACCATAGTTTTTTCGAATGTCTTCGAAAGTGATAATGGCTTCTTCGTTATCCCAAGGCCATGGTTTCACGCTAATAGAAAAAGAGTAAGGAAGTTTTTTATTTTTCCATAGCCATCTACCGTTACAAATGTTCATAAAATATCGAGTTGCTAGCTCTTCCCAACCAATCTTTTGTTCATATAGCTTCACAAGTTTAATAAGGGTGCTTTTGACTTTAGGATCGGAACATATAGAAGGTTTTTGATGACTTGAAACAAATGAAACAGAAAATTCGCATTCGATACTCTCGGCTCCGTGAGGCACACAGCAATAGTCTAATTCATGGATATTTCCTAGCGCTAATGAATATTCAGTGACCTTTTCATCTATTTCACCATTATCTTTGTAAGCTGACGTGAAGCCTTCTTTCATACCCAACTGTTTATTTGCCGAATATGTCAGTGGCTTTTTTCTACCTTCAGGCCAGATAACATGGAACATAACATGGGTAGGTTCGATAGAGCGTTCATAGGATAGCTGAGCCGGTAGTCTCATTGTATACACTCCTCGGTAGTAAAATTGAGCCTTGCTTTGAACAATGATATTGCCAAAAGTATTGGTCAGGGTTTGTGTGTTTACCAATTGCAATCAGTTTAATGATGCTGAGTATAGTTTCTGCGAAAGCGTGCTTGTACTCGCGAAGTGAGCCACGTTTTGCACATGGAATTTCTAACAGATGATACCCAATACAATTGACTAATTGCATTCTGTTTTCTTGCAACTCCGTTACCAAATCTTGAACGCTATTTAAGGTTACTTCGTTATTCAGGCTAAGCCATCTACCAGTTTTAAAGGGGATCGTATTTATGGCATCATCTAAGCTCATGCTTCTTCCCAAGCGTTCGATATCGGAAATAGCAACTGTTACGTTTCCTCTCGCTAGTCTTCTTGGTAGCAAGCACATGAACTCTCGTGGTGTTATTTGAGAATAATTGTTGCATTGAAGAATCAAGCTGAGGGTGAAATCGCATTGCCAGTCATCTCGCGTCGCAGGCGCTGTGATTTCATTTTTGGTATTGAGAGCCCACTCTCTTGTTAATCCTCGGTTTTCTACGTGTATGCTATGAATGCATACGGAAAAGCTTTCTATTTTAAAGTTGGGAATAACTGTTTGTAGGTTTCTCTCAAAAGCGTGCACGAACCCATAAAATGCCATCATTGAGGGGAGCCCAATACTCATCGGTGAATTCATGGCAGATGCGCCTGAGATTCGTAGGTTTGTTAATAGCAAATAGTTTTCGTTTGAGTTTTCTAGCTCTGAAAGTTGTTGAGGATATGACGATTGAATGATGGAACCGATGGTAGTGTAGACTAGCTGAGTTAAGTTGGGATCATATGCGTAACGACTGGCAGATTTGGTTTTGGCTAAATCTGCATTGAAACGTTCTGTTAATTTCCTTTTATTTAAGTTTTCTTGTCCGGCAGTAATGCTACTTAACCATCTGGCAATCATCGTCTTTACTTCTTCGATAACTAATTTTTTTCTTGTCGCAAGTTTAGTTGGTGACATTACCCACTGAGATGATTCGATGTATTCTCGCATCGCCTTCACCGATGGTTTCGTTAGCCATTGCTGGGGATCTGTTAAATAATGGTGTTTGTACTTTGCTATCGGAGGTAAAAAATGAATCATTCTAAAATTACCTCCGCAGCTCATTGCAAGAGTTCCCATGTTTGTCGCTCGGCTGCATCGGGTAATAGCAGAAAACCGATAGTGATCTCTAAGTGCTTCATAACAATCACTTTGCATCGATTGAGAAGCTACTGGTGATAATGAAATATATGAGTTGTTGTTATCCGGAAGAGAAATCTGTGCCAGATAATTTCTAACTAGCGAAGTATTAATTTCCAACGGAGGAACAAGTGCTAGCTCTTTTGATATGTATTTGGCTGTTTTAACGTAGCATCCGAGCTTTCTTAGGACATTCCAAAGAGGATGTTCAATATCAGCAAGTAATTGCCCTAAGCAATGAATATGGCCATCCCATATAAATTCGCTCGTTAAAAAACAGGATTTATTCACTTGGCTAGAGTCATTGGCATAAGCCCAGTTATCGCTGGGCAGCTTGCTCGAAGATAGCAAGAAAGGTGGCAGGTGCCCGATAGGTAAAGCTCGAATAATCCCACTTGCTCTAATGTCAGGGAACTTGGGATTATGACTTTGGCGATATTTAACAGTACTTAAAGAGCTTGCCCACCATTTCTCGTCTCTAAGCTTTTTTTTACATTTTTTTCTATCAAGTAGGTCTTTTTGTTTAAGGACCTTATCTGTTAGGTTTACTAGTATGGTTATGGCTTCGAGAGGAGTATTTGTTATGTCTATGGGGCGAGAAAGTGGTCGGAATGCTCTCCGTAAATCCCTATTGAGGTTGTCTGTCTCATTTTCTATTATTTCTGCCAGTGTCGTCATTCACCACCTCGACACATAGAAAGAACGATTGAACTCATCAGTTTGAAATTCTGAAAGCCAAAGACAATAAATATCACCTAAGTAAAAGGCGTAATCAGTAACGGCTAACACATCTCGATTTCCAAGACGAAAATTTGGGATGAGTATACGTTGTTCGACCATGGAAGTAATTTGCTCCCGGGAACAGTTCAGTACTATACATGCTTCAAGTGTATTTAGTCGCAGGTTGGCGAGCTTGCCGTTGTCGTTCCACAAATTCATTTCTAAATACTGGAAGAGCCCTTTCAATATAATATTCGAACGAAAATTTCGGTCAGGAAGCTGAATTGAGCAGAACAGGATTTTACCAAGAATATCTTTCACTCTTAGCTCCGCTTGGCTAAGAACGGCGTATTCGAAATTGAATTCTATTTCTCTTTCAATCAACTCATGGAAGGAGCCAGGCCACTGTTCCCAAAAAGTTGTAAACTCGCCAAAAGTACTAGTTTGAGTTGAGTCGGATACTTTTGACCACCAATGAATAAAGCCCCATCTGTAGCTAAGAGGGACAATTGGTAATGGTTTAACATCAGCTCCTGATAACCAAGCCGCAACTGTTAGCATTTTTGAACCATTACTTTCTTGAGGTGAAGATACGATTTCACCACATTCAGGGCAGACTCCGGATAAGCCCGCATAACGATAATCATAGGGTGCCCCACAGGCGCAGTGACTAACCAGCTTAATACTATGTTCGTGACAATACTCATATCCGGAAAAGTGCCATCGGTAACTCGCATACCCCTTTTTTTGCAGACAAGTAGGGCAACATGGCACTGTGTCTTTGCGTAAAAGCGAACGTGGAATTACCTCAGCACCACGTATTAGAGCGGTCGTTGACGGAGAAAACTTCATTTGGCTTCTATTTAACGCGATACCCAGTAGATTTGCTGGTTCGTTAAATGTTAGCTGACTGAGTTGATGTAATGCGTGTGTTCGCGAGCTTGAATGTTTGTTGGATGAGTAAGGGTTGATCCGACAGATATCCGTGGGAAATGTCTGGAACTTCGTTGGGTCTATATCTAAAAGGTAACGCTTAACTGCTACTAAAAAATGATGAACATCACTATAACCATTTTTGTTTGCGACACGAATAAAAAAGCTTTCAAGGCTTTCATCTGGATAAGGTTTTGGACGTTGTAAGAGCATTGTTCAATATTATTTGAGAGTTTTATTTAGTGTAGAAGAAAAATGAATTTTAAAACAAATAATATTAATTTTATTAGAAGTTAATGAACATGATATTAGGATTATACAACTTATATGCTGTATCTAATCCAATATACAACTAGAAAGTTGTATTTAGTTAAGTGTACAACTTATATGTTGTATAACATAAGTTATTTAAGTTATAACTAATGCTGTTTATTATAATTAAAGTATGAAACAAGGAGTATGAGACTTGAAAACAATATACTTTCCTACTTATTTTGACAGAGATACATTAACGGGCTTTTTTGACGAGTTAGAGATTAATATTGATACCGAAGATGTTTGCTTAGATTGTTCGACGCTAAAATTTTCAAAACCGACAGCCATGCTTGTTGCTGGCTCAAAAATACGAAACTGGGTTAGATCTCGTCATAGCCGTGGTATCAAGACCAGAAAAAGTGGAGTTGACACCTATTCATCTGTTCATTCTTATCTTAAACACATTGGTTTTTTTGACTTTGTCCTCATGGCAGAAGGTAAGTGTGTTGGAGAAGCTCGCGGTTCCAGCTCCTATATTCCAATTACGAAAATTACCAAACCTGAGCTAGGAACTGACGAAGGTGCTCTTGAACGGTGGTATGAAGATATTCAATCAAAGGTTAGAGGGTTGGCAAGAGTGATCTCAGGGCAGCCAGAAATTCATCAAGACAATCGCATGTATAACTACGCATTGCGTGAAATTATTAGGAATGTTTTTGAACACTCTGGCTGTGATGAGTGCTACGTTTTTGGTCAACGTTGGCTTAATGGCCAGGTCGAGATTGTTGTCGTAGATGAAGGCGTTGGTATTGGCAGTACACTGAGGGAATCATTGGGAGAAATATCTGACAGTGAGGCTATAAAGAAATCTATTCAGCCTGGTGTATCGAGAACATCAAATTTATCAGGCGCAGATAATATTTTCGATAATTCTGGCTTTGGTCTATACGTCTTAACTGAAGTAGCAAGAAGCTTTGGTTGGTACGTTCTGGGCAGTAATAGTGCGAAAATTATTGGTTATGGAAATACTCAGGAAGAAAGCGCATTAAACTTCCAAGGTACGTACTTTGGCTTTAGACTTACTCGTTCTCCAGCTGATTTCACAAATTTAGCTAAAGATATAATCAAAGTTGGCGAAGAGGAAGCCAAGATACAAGGTGTAGAGCGCAAAGCATCAGCAATGTCTAAACTCTTTTAGGTTTGGGGTAGAAAACGACTATAGGAACTCTCAATACGTGTTTTATCCAGACAAACCACATGATTAAAGAAGCTTTCATTTTGTTTTGCACTTGGATGTTCCAGTAACCTCACTCTAGTTAAATTGCTTTTCCACCAGTTCATGGCACACGATGCATGCGGAACATAAAAGGCGTGCTTACGGGGCGTGTAAGACAGAAATGCCCCAAAGTGTGCCAGCATATCCAAAACTCTCACCAATCAAAGCGAACATTTGACCAAAATTCTCTAATGCTGATGGAAATGTTGTAACTAATGAGAACAACTGACCTGCTCCCCTCACTTAGCTATCACTAAAATATAAACATATAGTTGTGTATTTAATAACTATCTATCGTAGCTATCTCTTATTTTATTAAGCGTCCTGTAACAGGAGTTGGAAAGTGCTTACTCACCAACAAAAGTTGTCACCCTAAGAGAAATTCTCTCTTTTCCGGCTTTTTTTGTGAACTTAATAGGATTTAGCCAAGGTTAAAATCTATTTAATCCACCTGCCTAACAAATACAAGAAAGGTAGGAATATGAAACTAAGAACAATGAAAGCAGTAATCGGTGGTTCATTGATTGCAATGATGTCAGTGTCACCATTGAATGCAGCTGAATTGAAATATACTTTTGGTTCTATCAAAGCTGGTTATGCTAACTGGGATATGGGGTTAGAAGACACGGACCGCGGTAGTTTGTGGAAAATTGTTGGTGATTACGGTGCTGCATTTGATAAAGGAGAGTTCTACTCATTCTACGAATACAACCGTTTTGACCACCCAACCAATACTCGCAATGTGTCATTGATGGCAAGCGGTCACTATCGCATCAAGCAATCAGACTATACGGTCTTTGGTAAGGTTTATGGTTCGATTGAAAACAAATGGGGCGATGAGCTTAATACTATGCTGGGCTTTGGTTACTTAGGTTGGCAAGATCAACAAGGTTTCTTTAAACCATTTATAGCCATTCATGAGTTATCTTCTGATTACACTTCTTTGACTCATGGTTCTGCAAATGGAAACAATGGCTACGTATTAGGTTGGACAGCAGCATATAACTTTAAAGTTGCGGGCGAGAATTTCGCCCTATCGAACTGGAACGAGTTTGAAATAGACCGTAATGAAGCTTATGCAGAGCAGCAATATTCTGATTTCGGCATCAATGGTGGCTTGACTTTAACCTGGAAAATGACACCTCACTTCAGCACCAATGTAACCTACCGATACTTCCAAGATAAACTTGGTTATGAGGGTTGGGGCGACCAGTTGATCTTTTTAGCTGGCTATCACTTCTAAGCATCTTCAAGGAATTATTATGAGCAATAAAACGTTATTAGCTACGGCTATTTGCGCCTCATTTTTAGCTGCACCAGTAGTTCAAGCGGCACAAGGGCCTAACTTAGTTATTTTTTACGTTGATGACTTAGGTTATGGCGATTTGGGTAGCTATCATCATCCCGTAGTTAAGACTCCAAACATTGACAGACTTGCTAGCGAAGGTATTCGCTATACTCAGTATTACGCACCAGCACCTCTTTGTTCACCTTCTCGCGCAGGCATGCTGACCGGTCGTACACCTTACAGAACAGGTGTGCGTTCTTGGATCCCTGAAGGAGGTAAAGAACATATTGGTGGCAACGAAATTACATTAGCGAATCTTCTCAAAGATAAAGGTTATGACACCGCAATTATGGGGAAACAACACCTCAATGGCGGTATTGAAATGAAAGATCATCCGCAGTCGAAAGATATGGGATTTGACTACAGTTTTATTATTCCTGGTGGTTGGGCTGATAACGACGAAGTTAAGTTCTCTAAACCGACTAAAAACGGATTCAGAGAAGGTAAAGTTTACCCAGACAATTTCTGGCGTAATGGCAAACGCGTAGATGCAATGAATAAGTTCAGTGCAGAGATGGTATCGGACGAAGTCATTTCTTATCTTGATGAGCGTAAAGATAGTAAGAAACCATTTTTCTTATACGTTCCATATTCTGAAGTTCATAGCCCATTAGCAGCCCCAAATCGTTTCCTGTCAATGTACTCCGATTACATTACCCCATTTGCTCAACAATATCCTGATGCATGGTATTTTGACTGGGCAAATCAACCATACCGTGGTCAGGGTGAATACTACGCAAACATTTCGTTTATGGATGAACAGCTAGGTCGTGTAGTCGACAAAATTAAAGCTTTAGGCGAAGAAGATAACACAATTATTATCTTTACCAGTGATAACGGACCAGTAACTCGTGAAGCACGCAAGCCTTATGAGCTAAATGCGGCCGGGGAAACTAACGGGCTACGAGGCCGTAAGGATAACCTATTTGAAGGTGGGATCCGAGTACCAAGTATCATTAAATATAATGGTATTAACGCTGGTCAGGTATCAAATGTTCCTGTAACAGGACTTGATCTGTTACCAACGTTGGCAGAGATGATGGGGTTCGCTGTACCAAAAGACCGGGAGATTGATGGTCAATCAATTACCCCAACCTTTAATGGTGAAGAAGTAAAGCGTATAAAACCACTTATTTGGACAATCGACATGCCTGGGCAAGATGACCCAGTTAATGAGTGGGCAATTCGAGATGGTGACTGGAAGCTTATTCTTGATCGTGATGAGCAACCTAAGTACCTGTTTAATATCAAGAGTGACCCATATGAAGTGTGGAACCAGCTTGGTAAGAATCAAGTTGTATTGGATAAGTTGTTGCAAGAGTTTACAAAATACAAACACAGTATTGTGAACGACGAAATTAAAGCACAACGTAAAGGTTAACTAGTCACAATGAAGCTCCTTGTCTTTACTCAAGGAGCTTTGTTTATTCAATATTTTAATTACTCTCAAGTAAATAGGGCTGGAAAAATGTCACAACAAAGTAGCTGTCACGTCATGGTTAAACCAACAGGGTCTGTGTGTAACATCGATTGTGATTACTGTTTCTATCTCGAAAAAGAACATCTATATCCAGAAAGAAATAAAGATTACAAGATGAGCTTTGAGACGCTAGAAATTTATATAAAACAGCAAATTGAAGCTCAAGATACTCCAGAGGTCGTTTTTTCATGGCAAGGTGGCGAACCAACGTTAATGGGTATCGACTTTTTTAAGTATGCCGTTGAATTAGTGAAAAAACACAACGTTGAAGGTAAAAAAGTAATCCATACCTTGCAAACCAATGGGTTACTAATTAATGATGAATGGTGTCAATTTTTCAAAGAGAATGAGTTTTTGATCGGCGTCTCTATAGATGGCCCACAATATCTGCACGATGTATATAGAGTCACTCGTTCAGGAAAACCTACACATCAAAAAGTGATGGAAGCTATTGAATGTTTGAAGACATTTCAAGTTGAGTTTAATACGTTAACAGTGGTTAACAATATTAATGTAGAAAAACCACTCGAACTCTACCAGTTCCTCAAAGAAATCGGTAGTCGCAATATGCAGTTTATTCCTTTGGTTGAAAGAAAGAGCAAGCAGCCGAACAAAGATGGTTTGTATCTGATTGACCCTGACTATGACCAAGCCGCGGATATCACTCCTCATTCAGTGAATCCGGATAAATTCGGATTGTTTCTAAATACTGTGTTTGGCGATTGGTTGATTAACGATGTTGGTGATATATACATCCAGTTTTTTGAACATACCCTGGCTAAGTGGGCGGGAGAAAGCTCCAACTTATGCCACTTCGCAGAGGAATGCGGTAGCGCTTTTGCAATGGAAAGCAACGGTGATGTGTATAGTTGTGACCACTATGTTTATTCTGAGTATAAGTTAGGCAATATATATACTCAAACAATAAAAGACATTAACTTGAGTGAAAGAAATAAAAAGTTTGGCTCTGATAAAAGTAAATTGTGTTCTGATTGTAATAATTGTGATTATAAGTTTTTATGTAATGGTGGTTGCCCTAAGTATAGGATTTTGAGCACTTTTGATGACGATTTTAAAAAGAATTATTTATGTTCAGCGTATAAAATGTTCTTTAAGCATTCTGAGCCATATATGGTTGCAATGCATGAGTTAATAAAAAGAGGATTGCCTGTGGAAACAATAAAAAATCTATTGTAGTTTTTTATTGTAATTAACGGAAATAATATCAAGTAGTAAGGTGACATTTTGAGCGCTCATTTTTGTTAGTTGGGTATAAAAAGGGTGCTCAAAAATATACTTGGTGAATTTATCTTGAGTCAATGGTGCAATCGGGTTGGTTATATTTAATGTTGAGGTAAGATTACATATGGCGTAACTGATGTCATTTATTCTTGATATGTTCCAAGTGTCTTTCCAATAGTTTTTTAGTGCCAATTTTTTATTCGGATTGATATTTGATTTTTTTCCTAATCTTAGATAATAAATATTACAACTTCTATTTATTACCTTTTCTTTAAAAGAAGATAGGCAAGAGGCGTAAATAAAACTTTCGTGTTCTATAAAATGATTAATATACTTTATTTCGGTTAGTTTCCTGTTCAAGATGTCAAAATGACGATAAGCAGCATAAACTGGCTTTATAATATGACCCACTTCATTTTTCTTTAACATTGAAGATCCATAGTCAATATTAAAAAACTTGTTTCTTGAACTAATTTCGTTCTCTTTTTTTGAAATCTCTAAGGCGAGATCATTGCTTACATTACTCAGTGGTGTGTTTCCACTATAGACCATTTCATCGATTAGTGGCGCGTTAGCAAAGTAATTAGTAGTTAGTTGTAACACACGTCCAGTTTTAATGCAGAAAGAAACAATAACATACAAAGTGTTGTTTGATGAATTATAGGGAATTAAAATAACTTCCGTTGCAACATCTAGATGATAGGTTACTTTGTCGATGAAAGTATTCTCTTTACCGAGTAATATCGCAAGCTTCTTAAATTTTTGACCAATAACTTTTGCACTGACTTTATTTGATTTTTTATAGTCGTTAATGTTGTCGCCATAAAAAATGATGTCATTTATTTCTTTGAGACTATCAGGTATATCAAATTTTTCTGAAGATGATGTGAAAACCCCTCCACAATTTAGACATTTCCTTCTAGGTTTTTTTGATGTTGATGAACCATAGCCAATTAAATTATTTTGGCAACCACATTTACTGCAATGACCTATTGATTTATAAATGTTTTTATTACTTTCTAGTTTGTATTTATTGAATTCCGACTCATATAGTGAGTAAAATGAAAAACCACACTCAACACAGAAAATTTCATCATTATCCAACATTCGATAAGATTTGCTATTGTTTATCCCAAAACTAGGACAACCAATAGTTTTACATGTATTAATCATCGTAATAATATAAAAATTAAAAAGTAAATTTAGTTACTGGGATGTTACAGTTATCTTGTAATAAGATAAAGAATTTCGTTAGAAAACTATTTATGTTGTCACAAAAATATCATTTTAATACATAAGTGATGTCTTACACATTTTCCAATTAGATATATGTTTTATTTTTTTTCGATAAATCTTACTATCTTTCATGGAGTTAATATGTTTATATGCAATATGTTGACCTGTCTAACTTGAACGTTGCAATTCATCAGGCTTAATCTCCCACTATGCAATTATTCTATTGATTACATAGCTATTTCTCAGTGGTCGTTTGTAATAATCATACTTGTTTTACCACTTGATGCAGGATTTAGTAGAACGGTTTTTTTGAGCAACTCAGGAAGTATTTCTACATCTGTGGCATCACATAAACTCATCTCTCCAGTTCATATTTCGCGAGTACTGGAATCCATTGATATGAAGTTTTCACCTGTGAACTGCACGTGTAATTTTGGACACTAAGTTAAACGGCCGAACTCAGCTTATCCGAATTGCATTAATTGGAATACCAACTCTAAGTCATTTTTGTCCAATTCTGAGTTTCGATACTTCACAGCAGTATGTGATCACCAAGCGATTCTGTCGTACCTTAATTACCAAGCGACTTTGTCATTGCAATCGCTATCAAGGGTGAGTGTCGGGGCTGAATTGGTTTGAACTGATGAGAACAACAAATAGTCAAGTTAATACTAAACTGCTGCACTTTTAACCCAGCAGCAGTTTAGTATTGTCATGATTATCTGATTACTTATTTTGAAGCATGATAGACATGCACAGCTGTAAGAATGTTTCTTACATTCAAATTGCTAAGGCGTTGCCGATTTTTAGTAAATGACACCTTATGGTAACCATAAATGTCACTATATGGTTCTTATAATCATGTAAGACGCTGATTTTTAAAAGGTAAGGGTGTCATTTTATGGTCCTGGCCACAAAGAATTCGTGATGAACCTCAATATACAATTTGGATTTCTTAAGGGGTGGTTGAAGACGAATAAAGAAGCCAGCGCTGAACTTGATATTCCTGAATCTCAGGTGGCGTTGTTCAGGGAAAGCAACTTCAAATTTATACCAGCGTTGACAACATTTTTGATAGCTTCATAACCATAAAAATGTTTAGGGTTGCGTATTTTTAAGTGGCGATATGATAGTGCATATAAATCAAATGCGAGGTTTACTATATGCAAAACGAGATCGCCGCTCTAAATCAATTCGATGTTCAAGAGAGCGATGGGTTTTCTAATATTGAGCGTGACCATGAGCAATGCGACATAGATGAAGAGTTTTATCTAAGTAGAAATACATCGATAACTCGCAAAGCGCCGACAGCTCCGCTTAAAAAACTACTTGCTTTGAATGCCATCAAAGGCCGAGCCATAAACTTTGCTAAAGGCAAGGATAAGGTGTCAATGGACACACTGGCGATCGCAGAGGCAACAGGACGATCATGCTTAGAGCATGATATAAATTGGTTTAACAATCCTGAAGCTCTTCTCTGCACTTATGATTCCGTTTGGTGCGCTTATTGCTGTAAAAACAACCATAAGTTGATTTTACTAAACCATACGTTGAAATAGAAACAGCCGTACCTTGGAAAAACTTTTAAAGTGTACAACACTTAGGCAAGTTTACTACAGGTATGGCTGTTTTATTATGAAAAACAGATTCTTAGAAAATCGTCAGTAAAAAATATATCTCGTATCGTAAGCCTAAAAAATGACCCCATTGAAAAGGTAGAATCTGGTCTTGAATTTGATGCTTGTTTTCATTTCGAATTTAATCCTCAACTTGGTATATTTTGATGCTCAGCCTGGCTTTGTTTCTTAATCTGAGTTGAGGATAAAGTTGCCAGAAAAAGATAGAGTTTTAAACAATATACTGAGTTTTAGGTATACCTAGCCCATAGGCTTGTTCAGAACTTTGATCATGGCGTAAGTTTTACCAACCTGAGTATTGTAATTTCTCAGACTTGATTTCCCACCTAACAACTGTTTCACTCGATAGATTTCCGTGTCAGATAGGGAGCGCTTATGATTGCCATCCCGCTTATTCCACTTCTTTTTGGATACATAGAGTTTCTGATCGCCTACCGTTAAATTACGGGGGTGTTCTCGCTTACAGAAGGCTGCCCCTTCTCTTGCCCATATGAGCGAACCCTTACAGCACTATGGAGCGGATCAGATCGTAACTTCTTGATTTAGATATTATATATAGTCACCTGTCATACTTTAAATATTAAACTTCTCTATTGCATCTATATGATTAATCGGAGGTAAAAAATAGTAACCTTGCATTAGAGAAACTGTATTTTTAAATTCATTATATTGGTGTGAGGTTTCAATACCTTGCAGTGCAACCATTGAACAATGGGAAGACACGACTTTGATTAAAAAATCCAGCTCATCATCTAAGTGGTAGTTAAATAATGATTCCCTATTAATTTTTACTATATCCCAATTAAAAATGTATAGTAAATTAATACTATATCTTTTATTGATTCTAAAGTTATCAAAAAATAATAAGAAATTATTTTCCCTAAGTATGTCTAATCCTTTTTTAAGTTTTTTATTTTTAATAATATTACTGTAATGACCATCCAAGTTAACCTCAAAAGCAATTACATTCCTGCCATCATATGATGAGACTTTACTTAAGAACTCCTTATCTTCTATGCATTTAAATGAGATGTTTATTGAGAATGTTAATATTTTCTTGTTTTTGTTAAATGTTTTTCTTACCCACTGAATCTTAGTTGTGGCTAAAAATTTTATAAAATCATCATCTAAATAATTTAAAAAATCATTACTTTTTATGAACTCACTGCTCGTTCGGACTACTTTACTTAAAACTTCGAATGCGTACAATTTTGCCGACTTTGGATTTAAAATAGGTTGTAGTAGAAATTGAAAGTCTGCGTATAACATCTTTTTATCTATTTCAATAAAAACTCTAACACAATCATCC
>ERZ1673961.472-NODE-472-length-16010-cov-6.239549_pt1 | contig 16010 bp, 14 predicted proteins | sample MGYA00580189_ERZ1673961 | MGnify/ENA primary metagenome ERZ1673961 (study PRJEB41334, sample SAMN05608105) | rock metagenome | biome: terrestrial subsurface; feature: shale formation; material: shale | place: USA: Pennsylvania ... | reverse complement strand
ACCAACCGATAGTCACTGGCCGCACCTATCACGCCACTAACACTGCGCCGTATGCGCTGCCGGACAACAAAACCAAAACCGTGCTGCGCACCGAAACCCATCAGGGGCAGGGCTACAACGAACTCAGTTTTGAAGACCAAGCAGGCAGTGAGCAAATTTACCTGCACGCTCAAAAGGATTTTGACGGACTGATTGAAAACGACCACACCTGTGTTATTAAGCACGACAAACACCTCACGGTGGAGAACGACCGCTTTACCCAAATCAAAAACAATCAACATCTGACGGTGGGTGGAGAAAGCCGCACTAAAATCGTGGCTGACAGTAGTGTTGAGATTGCTGGCGCTTCACAAAACAAAGTCGCTAAGCTGATTGCTGTGCAAACCGGGCGTGAAATTTCACTGAAAGGTGGCACCAAAATTGTGGTCGAAGCCGGTGCAGAGGTCACCTTAAAGGCAGGAGGAAGCTTTGTTAAGGTCGACGCTGGTGGCGTTCACCTTTCAGGATCCGCGATTAACCTTAATGCCGGTGGAAGTGCAGGCAGTGGGAGCAGTTATGGCGGCAAGTCGGCCCTGTTAGCGAAGGACCTTGTCAGTTTGGAATCGCCAGCAGAATTGCAACAGGCAGCGATTCAATCCACGCAAGTCGCTGGTGAGGTAAATGTCGTGACTGTGTCTGAACTGGTGGCTCCCGTCTTAGGCGAGGGCGCTCAACAGCAGAGCGCATCATCTCAGGCGGCATCGGGTTCAGCGGTAAATTCAACGCAAGCCGAGCCGCAAGCGGAGAACGACGTTGAATCAACGAAAGAACCTAGATTGAAGTCTGATTTGTTGAAACCGTCCGAAACGCTCAATAAATTAGCGGACCGTGAAGTTGCTTCCTACAAAACGGGTTCAAAAGGTCAAAAAGTTGAATCGATTCAGAAAGCACTGATAAAACTGGGGTTTGATCTCGGTACCTACGGCGCAGATGGCAGTTTTGGCAGTACTACGGAACGTCAGGTCAAAATGTTCCAGCAAAGCTATACGCCGTCCCATTCGACACATCCCGACTATAAAGTCGGCAAGGCTGATGGCATTGTAGGTCAAGGAACCTTGCTGGGCTTGGATGAAGCCTTGGTTGACGGGTGGGAAAGGAGAGAACCAAAATTTATCAATTGGGCGGACAGCAACTTTGGTTTGTTGCTGGGGAGTGTCGAATCAAAAAATGATTACTCTGCGTACAATAGAACAAAAGGCGGTTTGAAATCGTTCTATAAAACTAACCTTGATAAAATAACTGTTCATGAAGTTCAAGCGATGCAAGCATCGCGAGAAATGTTTGCTGTTGGTCGATTTCAATTGATTCCCACCACGTTGAAGGAGGCTGTGTCGATTTTGGCAATCAGCCCAGAATCTACGTTTGACAAAAGTATTCAGGATCAAATTTTCAACGAATATTTGATTAGGGTAAAAAGGCCTCAAATTGTCGCGTATTTGGAGTCAAACGGCAGTGTTGAAGATGCAATGTATGCTTGGGCAAAAGAGTTCGCTTCTGCAGGGGTAGAAAAGGGAAGAACCATAAGTAAAGGGCGCATTGCAGTTGGTGGTGAATCATATTACTCAGGTGATGGTTTGAATAAAGCACATATATCACCTGAAAAAATGAAAGAAGTTTTGGTGAAATCTAAGCAGGAAATGAAGTGATGAAGTTGTTCTCAGTGTTTATTTACAGTGGGTTTCTATTTAGCTCAGTAGCATGTGCTGACATTAGCCATGTACTGAATGGACAAGATTATTCAGAATCGTTCAAAGAGAGCTTTTATCAAGTTTATAATACAGGTTCGAATTTTAACGGCGATGATTACATATTCTCGTATGGCTGTGGTGGCGGAGCTATATGCGCCAACATTTATGATTCACAGAAAGAAAATTTTGTCAATTTTCCTGATAATTATCTTATTGATTCAGAAAAGGTCGAGTTTGAACTGAAATTCAGCAAAGAAAGTTCAAAACTATGCATTTCTGGTGAGAGTGCTTACGACTCAACCATTTATTCAAATGTTTGCTACCTTTACAACGATGGTCAATTAACCAAAGAGTAAATCACTATAGTCTGAGAAAAAAAGTAAACGCGGGCTGGGTGCATAAGGCTAACATATCACCAAGAGAGGCTGAGTTTAGTCGCCGTGAACAATGAGATGTTCTCCAAAAAAATCAGGCCACACGGCCTGATTTTTTATTACAGAACGAACTGAACTTATTGAAAGATGCAGTGCTTAGCGTAGGAGGTGGCTTCGTTTGCGGTCCAGTCGCCTTTTGGTTTGGCATCCATACTTTCACACCATTGTGGTGTTCCGATCTCTTCCTGGAACAAGCAGTGCTTCGCGAAATCGACGGCGTTTTGCGCGCTCCATTCATTCTTTGGCTTTTCACGCATATCCTGACACCAGCCCGCGCTGCCGACCTCATTTTCACACGCGGTGAGGGCGAGTGCGCTTAGCATGACCAGTGCAATTTTCTTCATCATAAACAATCCTTTTCCGCTGCAAGTGCTTAATGCGCGCAACTATACCCAAATTGGTTGAAGCTTTGTTAAATCTAGGCCAAATATCTGCGCTCGACCAGACTTTATCGGATGGAATAATGGCGCACTTAAATGCATGTGAGTCTTATAGAGCAACCGATGTCGCACCACTGTTGGCGACTAAAGAATGGCCTTGATGATAGAAAACTCAGTGATCACTCTCACCCTTTGCTGGTGTTGTGAATCGATTTCGGAGATCGAACTCACACTCTGATTTTTACCTTAGTGCAAATCAACAAACTTGCGTTAGGATTTCATCGAAACGTTTCGATGAGTGTTTTTCTTACTTTTCTGCCCCAGAAAATACTCGGAAAAATTCGAACGTGAGCGAACACGAAGGTAAAACGATGAAAAAAAGTACTCTACTCAACGCCGACCTCTCTTACCTGGTCGCGACACTTGGTCATACCGATGAAATCACCATTTGTGATGCGGGTTTGCCGATTGCTGATGAAACACAACGTATTGATTTAGCACTGACCCATGGTGTTCCAAGTTTTATGGACACCGTGCGCGTGATTTTGTCGGAATCACAAATTGAAGGTGTGGTGATGGCGGAAGAATTTGCCAAAGTCAGCCCGGAACTGCACGCGGCGTTGATTAACGAGCTGAAAGCGGAAGAAGCACGTTGCAACAAATCCATCGCCATCGCTTACGTCTCTCACGAAGAGTTCAAAGCTCGTACTCATTACAGTCGCGCTGTAGTGAGAACCGGAGAATGCACGCCTTACGCAAACGTGATTTTCCAAGCTGGGGTGGTGTTTTAACGCCGCTCTTAAACTCGATTGAGGACTGACTATGACTCAACCAATTCTGGCTCTCAGCAACATTGAAAAAGCGTTTCCGGGCGTGAAGGCGCTGGATAAAGCGAGCCTGAACGTCTACCCGGGACGCGTGATGGCGTTGATGGGCGAAAACGGCGCAGGCAAGTCGACGCTGATGAAAGTGCTGACAGGCATCTACACCAAAGATGCAGGCAGCATCGAGTATCAGGGCCAGCCAACCAGCTTTAAAGGTCCGCGTGATTCGCAACATGCGGGCATCAGTATCATTCACCAAGAGCTGAACCTGATCCCGGAACTGACGATTGCTGAAAACATCTTCTTGGGACGCGAGAAAACCAGCGTGATGGGACGCATTCTCTGGTCGCAGATGTATGCCGAAGCCGACAAACTGCTGGCGCGTCTGAATGTCAAACACAGTTCAAAAACTCTGCTCGGCGATTTAAGTCTCGGCGAGCAACAGATGGTGGAAATCGCCAAAGCGCTGTCGTTTGAATCCAAAGTCATCATCATGGATGAACCAACGGACGCGCTGACCGACACCGAAACCGAATCACTGTTTAGCGTGATTAACGAATTGCGCGCGCAAGGTTGCGGCATCGTTTACATCTCGCATCGTCTGAAAGAGATCTTTGAGATTTGTGATGACATCACAGTGCTGCGTGATGGCAAATTTATTGGCCAGTGCCGCGTGGCAGATACCAATGAAGATGGCCTGATCGAAATGATGGTTGGCCGCAAACTGGAAGAGCAGTACCCGCGAGTGGAAGTTAAGCACGGCGATGTCTGTTTGGAAGTGATTGGTCTCACGGGTTCGGGCGTCCACGATGTCAGCTTTACGCTCAAACGCGGTGAGATTCTAGGTATCTCCGGGCTGATGGGCGCAGGCCGCACGGAGCTGATGAAAGTGATTTATGGCGCGCTGCCTTCTGAACGCGGCGTGATCAACCTCAATAACAAAACCATTAATCCGGTAAGCCCTCAGGACGGACTGGCGAATGGCATCGCGTATATCTCGGAAGACCGCAAAGGCGATGGCTTGATCCTCGGTTTGTCGGTGAAAGAGAACATGTCGCTGTGCGCGCTCGATCAATTGACCAAAGGTGTGCAAATTCAGCACAGCGATGAAGTGATGGCGGTGGAAGATTTCATTCAGCTGTTCAACATCAAAACGCCAAGTCGCGATCAAATCATCGGTAACCTTTCTGGCGGTAACCAACAGAAAGTGGCAATCGCCAAAGGGCTGATGACGCGTCCTAAGGTGCTGATTCTGGATGAACCGACCCGCGGTGTGGACGTCGGTGCGAAGAAAGAAATCTACCAACTGATCAACAAATTTAAAGCCGATGGCATGAGCATCATTTTGGTGTCTTCTGAAATGCCGGAAGTGTTGGGCATGAGCGATCGTATTCTGGTGATGCACGAAGGCCGCATCAGCGGAGAATTTGATGCTAAAGATGCCAACCAAGAAAATCTACTGGCGTGTGCCGTTGGCAAAACGCTGAACGAGGAAGCAGCATGAGTACTAAGACCATGACGAAACCAACCCCGACAGGCGGCAGAAAGCTGCTGAGCAAAGAGTGGCTGATTGAACAAAAATCATTGATCGCACTGCTGTTTTTGATAGTCGTCGTATCATTCTTGAACCCGAACTTTTTTACCGTCGATAACCTGTTGAACATTCTGCGTCAGACATCAGTAAACGCGATCATCGCCGTGGGTATGACGCTGGTTATCCTGACCGCAGGCATCGATCTGAGCGTGGGCTCGGTATTGGCATTGTGTGGCGCGTTTGCTGCCAGCCTGATTGCGATGGAAGTGCCAGTGTTAGTGGCAGTACCTACCGCGCTGCTGGCGGGCGCGGTACTTGGTGGTATCAGTGGCATCATCATTGCCAAAGGGAAAGTGCAGGCGTTTATCGCCACGCTGGTCACCATGACTTTGCTGCGCGGTGTCACCATGGTGTACACCGATGGCCGACCTATTTCGACTGGTTTTACCGATACCGCTGATGCCTTTGCCTGGTTTGGTACAGGTTATGCGCTCGGTATTCCTGTACCCGTTTGGCTGATGGTGGTGGTGTTTGCGGCGGCTTGGTATCTGCTGAACCACACGCGCTTTGGCCGCTATGTGTATGCGCTGGGTGGAAACGAATCAGCGACGCGTTTGTCCGGTATTAACGTGGATCGCGTCAAGATTGGTGTGTACGCCATCTGTGGTCTGCTCTCAGCGCTGGCTGGCATCATCGTGACTTCTCGTCTCTCTTCTGCTCAACCTACGGCGGGGATGGGATACGAGCTGGATGCGATCGCGGCCGTAGTACTGGGCGGCACCAGCTTAATGGGCGGTAAAGGTCGCATCATGGGCACCCTGATTGGTGCGCTGATTATCGGCTTCCTGAATAACGCATTGAACCTGCTCGATGTGTCTTCTTACTACCAGATGATTGCAAAAGCCGTCGTGATTTTGCTCGCGGTACTGGTAGACAACAAAAACAAGTAAACAGTGAAACCACCGGGTTCAGGATTCCTGACCCGGTCCCCTACAATAAAGGACGATGAACATGAAAAAACTCGCAACTTTGATTTCCGCTGCGCTGCTGTCTACCACCGTTTCTGTGTCAGCACAGGCACAGGACACGATGGCAATCGTGCTGTCGACGCTGAACAACCCATTTTTTGTGACCATGAAAGACGGCGCTGAAGCGAAAGCGAAAGAGCTGGGTTACAACCTGATCGTACTCGATTCGCAAAACGACCCAAGCAAAGAACTGTCAAACGTGGAAGATTTGACCGTACGTGGCGTGAAAGCGATTCTGATCAACCCAACCGATTCTGACGCGGTATCAAACGCAATTCGCATCGCCAACAACGCTAAGATTCCGGTGCTGACTTTGGACCGTGGTGCAAGCCGTGGCGAAGTGGTGAGCCACATTGCTTCTGACAACGTGGTGGGCGGCGAAATGGCGGGTCACTTCATCATGGAAAAAGTGGGTGAAAAAGCCAAAGTTATCCAACTGGAAGGCATTGCGGGTACTTCTGCGGCGCGTGAGCGTGGCGAAGGTTTCATGAATGCCGTTAAAGGCAGCGAAATGCAACTACTTGCCAGCCAACCTGCGGATTTCGACCGTACTAAAGGTCTGAACGTAATGGAAAACCTGCTGGCTGCGAACCCAGATGTTCAAGCTGTATTTGCTCAAAACGATGAGATGGCGCTGGGCGCACTGCGCGCAGTTCAGGCATCAGGCAAAAACGTGGTTATCGTTGGCTTTGACGGCACGGATGACGGCATCGCAGCTGTAAAACGTGGCAAGCTGGCGGCAACCGTGGCACAGCAACCGGATATGATCGGTGCGCTGGGTGTAGAAACCGCTGACCAGATGCTGAAAGGCGAAAAAGTGGACGAGTACATTCCTGTACCACTGAAAATCATCTCTGAATAAGCGAGACTCTCTGCTCTCTCCGGCAGGCTCAGGAGAGAGCAGTTCCTACCGCAACGGATAGTGACGGTAGGGCAGGATGAGACAGCTTTGACGCTTTACGTCCCTGAGTGAGGCGTCAAATCTCTCTGAATTTCCTATCACATTGTATTCCATTCAAACTGAGGATAACCCTTATGAACAAGTTGGTGGTATTAGGTAGTGTCAATGCTGACCATGTTCTTCAAGTGCCTTCATTTCCTCGCCCAGGCGAGACGCTGCACGGTCGCAATTACCAAGTTATCCCAGGTGGCAAAGGCGCCAACCAGGCGGTCGCCGCCGCGCGTTTAAAAGCGGATATCGGCTTTATTGCCTGCGTCGGCGACGACTCATTTGGCATCAATATTCGTGAAAGTTTTAAGCTTGATGGCATGAACATCAGTGGTGTGAAAATGCAGCCGAACTGCCCGACAGGCATCGCGATGATCCAGGTCTCGGACAGCGGTGAAAACAGCATTTGTATTTCTGCCGAAGCCAACGCCAGACTGACTGCCGAAGCGATTGAACCGGATCTTGCCCGCATTCGCGAAGCTAAGTATCTGTTGATGCAGCTGGAAACGCCGATTGACGGCATCGTCAAAGCCGCACAGGTCGCCAAAGAAGCGCGCACGAACGTGATTCTTAACCCTGCGCCAGCACGTGAACTGCCGGATGAGTTGTTAAGCTGTGTGGATGTCATCACGCCCAATGAAACCGAAGCGGAAGTGCTGACGGGCATTACGGTGACCGATGATGCGTCTGCGCAATTGGCGGCGGATGCACTGCATCGCAAAGGGATTGAAATTGTCATGATCACGCTGGGTGCAAAAGGCGTGTGGCTGAGCCAGAATGGCCGTGGCGCGTTGATCCCGGGTTTCCGCGTTCAGGCAACGGACACGACCGCAGCGGGTGATACCTTTAATGGGGCGCTGGTCACTGGTTTGTTAGAAGAAATGCCTCTAGAATCAGCGATTAAGTTTGCTCATGCGGCGGCAGCCATTTCGGTTACTCGTTTTGGTGCCCAGACTTCCATTCCAAACCGGGCGGAAGTGGACGCGTTTTTGGCCAATCATTAATCAAGGAGACAATGACATGGCAACCATGAAGGATATTGCACGACTCGCCGGGGTTTCAACCTCGACCGTCAGCCATGTCATTAACAAGACCCGTTTTGTCAGTGATGAAATCGCCGAGCGGGTCAACAAAGCCGCGCAAGACCTGAACTATGCGCCGTCTGCACTGGCGCGTAGCCTTAAAATGAACCGCACCAAAACCATCGGCATGTTGGTGACAACCTCCACCAACCCGTTTTTCGGCGAAGTCGTGAAAGGGGTGGAGCGCAGCTGTTATCATCAGGGTTACAACCTCATTTTGTGTAACACCGAAGGCGACCATGAACGCATGAAATCCTCCATCAATACGCTGCTGCAAAAGCGTGTCGACGGGGTGATTTTGATGTGTTCCACGCTGGCGGGCGAGCGTATCGACATGTTCGAGCGCTATCCGGATATTCCGGTGGTAGTGATGGACTGGGGCCCGATGCTGTTTGCCAGCGACAAGATTCAGGATAACTCACTGCAGGGCGGCTATATGGCGACCAAGCATCTGATTGAGTGCGGCCACAAAGAGATTGGTTGTATCACCGGCCCGCTGATTCGCCAGCAGGCGCAAATGCGTTATGAAGGCTACAAACGTGCCATTCTTGAAGCCGGGCTGGAGATCAATCCGAAATGGATTGTCGAAGCCGACTTTGAATGCGAAGGCGGTTACGAAGCAATGAACAAAATGATCGAACGTGGCGCGCTTCCGAGTGCAATTTTTGTCAGCAACGACATGATGGCGATGGGCGCGATCAATGCAGCAAACGAACACGGTCTGAGTATTCCTGAAGATGTCTCGCTCATTGGCTATGATGACATCCACATCGCAAAATTTATGTCACCCGCTTTGACCACCATTCACCAGCCGAAATATCGCCTCGGCAAAGCGGCGGTGGAAACACTGCTGAAAAAACTCGACAAAGAGACCAACGAAGCACAAGTGGTGCAGCTGGAGCCGACGCTGGTGGTGAGAAAGAGCGTCAAAACCCTCAACTAACCTTTCTGTAATGCCTGACTAAGCTGGTTCAGCAGCGTGTTGGTCAGGCTGTGCGAAGCTTTGGTGTACAGCGCGCAGATATCGGCGCGAATCGTCTCTTTCAACGCAACAAAATGCACGTGCGGCCAGACCAGATTAGCGTAACTGGCTGGCACAATTGACAGCAGCCCACGGGTGGAAATCACCGCCAGCAGAGTATTGGGTTCGACCACTTCCTGCAAAATCGTCATCTCAAATCCCGCTTGTTGGCAGTGCTGACGAATCAGTGCGGTCGAAGCAGAATTTTCCTGGCGAAGCATCACAAATTCCGTGTCACGCAACTCCTGCAAGGAGAGCTGTTTACGGGACGCCAAAGGGTGTTGTGCGGGCAGCGCCACCACCATTTTCTCCTGATACAAACTGCGCGCTTGGAGCGGCGCTATTTGTGTGGTGTCGGCAAAACGCACCAGTCCGATATCGATTTGATGCTGCATCAGTGCCTGTTTTTGTTTCTCCGGCGACAGCTCCAGCAGATTGAGCGTCAGGGATGGATTGGCCTGTTGCAACTGATGCAGCGCATCGCCAAACCCAGCCCAGAAAATCGAACTCATCAAACCCAGGTTCAAGGTTGCCTGCTCTTCGCGCGCGCTTTGCGTTACTCGATTAAGCGATGTTTCCAGCACGTCAAAAATGCGTTCACACTCCTGACTGAGTTGTTTGCCTGCCGTGGTTAAGCGCACATTGCGCGTATCGCGTTCAAACAGCACCACGCCCAGAGCGTGCTCCAGATCTTTAATCTGCGCGCTGAGTGGTGATTTGGTGATATTGAGTTGTTCTGCGGCCTGACTGAACTGCTGACACTGTGCGACCTGATGAAAATAGCGCAGCATTTTCAGCGTAATACGTTGGCTGAGAGTAGACATAGTGGCTCTTTAATTGTGCTGGATAATCACATAATTGTGCCAAATTTTGAGATTTTGTCAGCACAGTGATTGCGCTAGAGTGAAGCAAATAACATAACGAGGTGAACATCATGTCCGATCCGGTTAATCAAGCTCTGGAAACTATCTACGCGCGCAAGCCTGGCTTTAAGCCTCAGGCCGCTTTTATTCTTGGCTCTGGTCTTGGCGTTATCGCTGATGAGTTGGAAGACAAGGTGGCTATCCCTTACGAGGAGTTAGCCGGATTCCCGGTCAGCACTGTGGAAGGCCACTCTGGTGAACTGGTATTGGGCACTCTGTTTGGTATCGAAGTCGTGTGCATGAAAGGCCGTGGTCACTACTACGAACACCAGAGCATGAAAGTGATGACCAATCCGGTGCGTACCTTTAAACGCCTTGGCTGTGAATTCATGCTGGTGACCAACGCAGCAGGTTCACTGCGGCCGGAACGCATTGATGTGGGTTCGCTGGTGGTGTTTACCGATCACATCAATACCATGCCGGAATCGCCGATGACGGGTCCGAATGATGACGCGTACGGTCCGCGTTTCTTTAGCCTTGCCAATGCTTACGACAAAACACTGCGTGAAGAAACGCTGGCGGTGGCTAAGGCGCAGAACATCCACCTCAACGAAGGCATTTTTGTCTCCTACACTGGCCCGAACTTTGAGACCGCCGCGGAAATCCGCATGATGCAAATCATCGGCGGCGACGTGGTCGGTATGTCGGTGGTGCCTGAAGTGATCTCGGCTGCGCATTGCGGGTTGCCAGTGCTGGCGGTGTGCGCCATCACCAACATGGCGGAAGGGCTGGGCGATGTAGAACTGTCTCACGAGCAGACACTGCGCTGCGCAAAACTGGCGGAGAAAGACTTTATCACGTTGATCAAATCCTTTATGCGCCATCATTATGCCGCGTAACAATCGCAGATAGCGTGAAAACGAAAAGGGACGATCCATGATCGTCCCTTTTTAGTTATCCATTTTTATATTCAGCGCAACGTCGGTTACTGATGATTCAGGAACGACACCGCTTTGTCCGGGAAGTCGGTAAACAGGCCATCGACTTTTACTTGGTTGTAGAACACATCCAGCATGCCATCGAAGTTTTCCGCATACGGCGCGATGCGGCCTTTGTCGGCTCGGAAGGTGTACGGATGCACCACCAGACCGGCGGCTTTGGCTTCACCCATCAACGGCTTGATGATGATGTTGTCTTTGGTGCTCTTGTCGTCAACCAGCATCGGTTTCCAAGGGCCGATGCCATCGGCGTATTGCGCGACTTTCTTCATGCCACCCGGCTCAAACATCCAATCGTAGCTGTAAGGCATTGCTGTGTCGCCTTGATAGGTCATGGTTTCATTCCAGTCGGTGTAGGCCATCAACTGTACCAGATTGAGATCCATCTTCATGGAAGGCAGCAGCTCATCGTGAATGCGTTTCAGCTCGTTGGCATCAAAACATTGCAGGTAGACTTTGTCTTCTTTGCTGTCGTAGCCGTACTGTTTCAGCACGTCCAATACCGCTTTAGAAATGTCTTTGCCCTCATGGCGATGAAACCACGGCGCTTTGATTTCAGGATAGATACCGATGTCATAACCGAGCGATTTGTTCAGTCCCTGAATCAGCTCAATCTCTTCAGCAAAGGTTGGTACGGTAAAGGTTGATTTCCACATCGGGAAACGGTCGGGGAAACCGGCCACTTTGTTGCCTTTGTCATCGATGTTGAACCCTTCGGTCACGCGCAGGCTTTTGATTTCCGCCAGTGTAAAGTCGATGGCGTAGTAACGGCCATCAGCACGTGCGCGGCCAGGGAAACGCTCGGCAACGTCGGTCACGCGATCGAGGTAGTGATCGTGCAGAACCACTAACTGGTCATCCTTGGTCATCACCACGTCTTGCTCGATGTAATCCGGTTTCATGCCATAGGCCAGCGCTTTGGCTTCCAGCGTGTGCTCCGGCAGGTAACCCGATGCGCCGCGGTGGGCAATCACCAATGGATTGGCAGATACGCTCGCGCTGCAAGCCAGAGAGAGCAGAGAAAGGGTCAGAATCTTTTTCATGTGGAATCCTTGTGTTTTGCAGGGCGTGGTTAGAAAAAATCGCGCTCTGAATCGGGGGAAGAGCGCGATGAATGGGGGAGTAAACCACACCTAAATGGAGACATTGTGACAATCTGAAAACGGGCGTTATCGGAGGAGCTGCCCGTTTTCAGTGTGGGTCGCGGGAATTATGCGACCGCTTGTTTGGCTTCTTTATCGGCTTTCGCTTTGTGGTGCGCTCGTTCGCCAATCAATGCGTAAATCAGACACACGATGGCGGTAATACAAGAACCAACCAGAATGATGAAACCGCCGTCCCAACCGAAGTGGTCTACGGTGTAACCCAGAATCGCGTTCGCTGCTACAGCGCCGCCCAGGTAACCAAACAGACCGGTCAGGCCAGCTGCAGTCCCTGCTGCTTTCTTCGGAGCCAGTTCCAGCGCGTACAGACCAATCAGCATAACCGGGCCGTAGATCAGGAAGCCGATCGCAACCAGTGCCGCCATGTCAATCGCTGGGTTGCCAGCCGGGTTGAACCAGTAAACCAGAACGGCCAGAAGTACCAAGACCATGAACAGAATGCCCGCAGGTGCACGGCGACCTTTGAATACTTTATCCGAGATCCAACCACACAGCAGTGTGCCCGGAATGCCCGCCCACTCGTACAGGAAGTACGCCCAAGACGATTTATCAACGGTGAATTCCTTCGCTTCACGTAGGTATACCGGCGCCCAGTCCAGCACGCCGTAACGGATCAGGTAAACGAACGCGTTGGCAATCGCGATTGACCACAGCAGCTTGTTAGAGAACACGTACTTAAAGAAGATCTCTTTGGCCGTCATCTCTTTTTCGTGTGAGGTGTCGTAATCGTCCGGGTAATCGTTTTTGTACTCTTCGATTGGTGGCAGACCACACGATTGCGGTGTATCACGCATGGTGATCCAGATGAAGATTGCAACCAGAACCGCGAAGAAGGCAGGCACGTAGAACGCAGTGCGCCAGTCGTCGTTGAACATCCACAAACCCAGCAGGAAGATAGGACCGATCAGACCGCCGCCGACGTTGTGCGCGACGTTCCATACTGAAACGATTTCACCCCGCTCTTTGCGCGACCACCAGTGCACCATGGTTCGCCCACAGGCTGGCCAACCCATGCCCTGGAACCAACCGTTCAGGAACAACAGGATGAACATGGCCGTGATGCTGCCGGTTGCCCATGGCATAAAGCCAAAGCAGAACATGACCAGCGCAGAGCAAAGCAGGCCCGCACTGAGGAAATAACGTGGGTTGGAACGGTCAGACACGCTGCCCATTAAGAATTTAGATAAGCCGTAAGCTATCGAAACCGCAGCCAGTGCGACACCGAGATCGCCGCGGCTGTAGCCTTGCTCGATCAGGTATGGCATCGCCAAGCTGAAGTTCTTACGAACCAGATAGTAACCTGCATAGCCTACAAAAATACCGATAAAAAGTTGCCAGCGTAGACGTGTATAAGCGCTCTCAACCCGATCCGGCGACAGCCGTTCGATGTGAGCTTGTGGTTTGAAAATCCCAAACATTGGTGACCTCATTTGTTTTGCGATGGTTTTTAAGTGCGAACGAGAAAAAGTTTGTTTCGTTCGAAATTTCGTGGATTGTTGTTCGAACGTATACTTATTTCTGTGATAAATGTTGCATGTGAATTAATTTGAACATAAAAACAAATGATTAGATTGCAAATTTATGGGGTTACTTCAAAGTTTTGCACCAAAATCGTGTTTTAGATAACACTGATAAATGTTTGTTTTTGTTCGAAAAGGCGTAGTAGAAAAGCGGGTATTTGCTCAAAAATACCCATTCGAAAGTGTGAGGACGGGATAAACGGTGAAAAACTATTCGATGACGAAACCGCCTTTGCCACTGCTTTTGGCTTTGTACATGGCCGCATCGGCCCGCGCCAGCCAGGTTTCTTCACTCAGATGTTGGGTGTGATCGAGCAGTGTCGCGCCAATGCTGCAACTGCAGGGGATGCAATGGCCTTCAATCTCGACGCTGGCGGGCAGCCGTTCCTGAATGCGCTGACAGATTTCCTGCATGTTGACGAGCGGGTCTTCCAGTTCCGTCAGAATGATGGTGAATTCATCACCCGCCAAGCGCGCAACGAAATCCTGCGGACGAATGGCATCTTGTAGCACCCGGGCGAAGATCTTCAGTAAGCCGTCGCCGATGTGGTGGCCGTAGCGATCGTTCGCTAATTTGAGGCCATCCAGATCAATAAACAACAGTGCAGAGCCTTGTTGTTTGTACTTAAGCACGTTGGCGAGCGATTTCATAAAAAAGCTACGGTTAGGCAGACCCGTAAGCGAATCATGATAAGCCTTGAACTCCAAGCTGCTCTGAAACGCCCGCAACTCGGTGACATCCTGACCGAAGATATAAAACCCACCCTGATGCATCTCATCCGGCACCAGTTTGAGATGTAGTACGCGTAATTCGTTGGTGAAAAACAAGGTATTGTCGAAGGTGACGGTTTCACCCTGACGAGCTCGTTCGATATACGGCGCGCTGCGCGCAAATGCTTCTTCGCCGATCAGATTTTCGATCGTACGGCCAATCACTTCATTCAGTGTGGTATGGAAGTATTCTTCGTAGGTTTTGTTGGCGTACAGATAGCGGTTCTGAGCGTCGATCTGAGCGATCAGGACGGGCAGGCTGTCGACAATGGCATTGAGGTGCACATTCATGCGTGGATTGAGCTGTCGGTTGAGACTGATGTCTTCAATCACAAACGATACGTGAGTTTTGGCGTTTTTATCCAGCAGGCTGGCCTTGATGATGCACCAACTTAAAGTGTCAGCACTGAAGGCGTGCTTGACCTCAAAAATGTGCATATGCTGTTTACCCTGCAACAGATCATCGATGACCTCTGCGACGCTGATTGGCAATGCGGGATTCATAATCTCCCCGATGTCCTGCTGCTCATTGGCCCGCGTGATTTGAGAAAAGCGCTGATTGGCAATTTCAATCTGACCCTTCAGATCCGTGATAGCAATACCCGCGGGTGATTGGTCAAAGTAACACTGTTTCAGCTCATTCATCGGCACATCCTGAATTTGATGTTGTTCTTTCGGCATAAGTTCGTGGGCGTGAAAGCCCGTTGTGTTTGTTTTTATTCTTGTTCTGTTTACGTGACTGAGTCGGTTTAAGTTTAATCCATTTATTCTGCGGACCGCTGCCTCGGATTCGTTGTTTCGCTTTTTCTCAGTTTAGCGTGATGATTTCAACGTCAAATATGTAAACCTTGCATTATTTGTTTCATAAATGAGATAAATTTCGCAGCTTATTGATAGAATTGATGCGTATCAAAGTGACCATAAAGTGAGCATGCTAAAAGTCTCTCCTCAACTAAATTTATATTAATTAAGAGCTTGCTCAGCATGGCCGCTACCGAGAATAAAGATTATCCGGAGAATATCAGTTTTATCTCTACCACCCAGCCTTCCAGCCATATCACTTACGCCAACGAAGCTTTCTGCGATGTTGCAGAGTATGAACTTGATGAGATGTTGGCTCAGCCGCACAACATGGTTCGTCACCCTGAAATGCCCAAAGCTGCGTTTGAGCAGTTATGGCAGTATCTCAATCAGGGAAAAAGCTGGATGGGGATTGTGAAGAACCGTTGCAAAGGTCCCAGGCACTATTGGGTGTCGGCGTTTGTCACACCGATAAAAGATGCGCAGGGTAACATCGTTGAGCATCAATCGGTGCGCTCCAAACCAAGCAAAGAACAAGTCGCGCGCGCCGAGGCGTTGTACGCCAAACTCAATCAGGGGCAAGCCGTCACGGTGCGTCGCTGGCCGATGATGCGCATAATGCAAGGCGCCGTGCTGTCAGGCACGCTCATCAGCGCGGGCTGGATGTGGCAACAGCAGGCGTGGTTGCCGGGTAGCCTGGTGGTGCTGATGCAAATGATCACGCTGGCTGGAATGGGCTACTTACATCGGCGTCATGCTCAGCTGTATAAACTGGCCAGCGAAGCTTACAGTAACCCGCTGATGGAAAAAGTGTATACCGGCTATTGCGATGAATGTTCGCCCGTCGAGCTGGCGCTGATCAGGGAAAATTCATGACGGCCATTGATTTTTAAGAGTTTTTATTTTTACGATTCT
>ERZ1673961.471-NODE-471-length-16024-cov-8.389630_pt1 | contig 16024 bp, 11 predicted proteins | sample MGYA00580189_ERZ1673961 | MGnify/ENA primary metagenome ERZ1673961 (study PRJEB41334, sample SAMN05608105) | rock metagenome | biome: terrestrial subsurface; feature: shale formation; material: shale | place: USA: Pennsylvania ... | reverse complement strand
TCTCTATCTATAACAAGATGAAAACCAAAGAACAGCGCTTTCACACCATCATGGACATCTACGCTTTCCGAGTGGTTGTTGATACTGCAGATACGTGTTATCGCGTTCTGGGCCAGGTGCACAGCTTATACAAGCCACGCCCAGGCCGCATGAAAGATTACATCGCGGTTCCAAAAGCCAACGGCTACCAATCGCTGCATACTTCGATGGTCGGCCCTCATGGTGTTCCGGTAGAAGTACAGATCCGTACTGAAGATATGGATCAAATGGCGGATAAAGGTGTTGCTGCGCATTGGTCTTACAAAGACAAAGGCGATACCTCTGGCACGACAGCACAAGTGAAAGCTCAACGCTGGATGCAAAGCCTGCTTGAACTGCAACAAAGCGCGGGTAACTCGTTCGAATTCATTGAAAACGTAAAATCGGATCTGTTCCCAGACGAAATTTACGTCTTCACACCAAAAGGTCGTATCGTCGAATTGCCACTTGGCGCGACAGCGGTCGACTTCGCCTACGCGGTGCATACTGATGTCGGCAACTCTTGTGTTGGTGCTCGTGTTGACCGTAACCCTTACCCACTGAGTAAGGCACTGAAAAACGGTCAAACGGTCGAGATCATCAGCGCACCAGGTGCCCGTCCAAACGCTGCATGGCTGAATTATGTCGTGACTTCACGTGCACGCACCAAGATTCGCCAGGTACTGAAAACCATGCGTCGTGAAGAGTCAATCACACTTGGTCGCCGCTTGCTGAATCACGCACTTGGTCGCCACTCTATTGACTCTATTTACCCAGATAACGTCCAGGAAGTCTTGACTGACCTTCGTTTGGAAACTACCGATGACCTGTTGGCTGCAATTGGTTTGGGTGAGTTAATGAGTATCGTCATTGCGCGTCGTCTGCTAGGTGATACCGAAGAACTGACCACAACCAGTTCGATTCCTGGCGATTCGAAGAAGAAGCTGCCAATTCGTGGCGCGGAAGGTTTACTGCTGACGTTTGCAAACTGTTGTCACCCAATTCCGGATGATCACATTATTGCTCACGTATCACCGGGCCGTGGATTAGTTGTTCACCGCGAAACCTGTCCAAACGTACGTGGTTACCAGAAAGAACCGGATCGCTATATGGCGGTTGCTTGGTCTGACGATTACGATAAAGAGTTCATCGCTGAACTTAAAGTCGACATGCTCAACCATCAGGGTGCGCTCGCTGAGCTAACCAACGTAATTTCGAAAACAGGCTCGAACATCCATGGCTTGTCAACGGAAGAACGTGATGGGCGCCTGTATACCGTCACCGTACTGCTGACCACCAAAGATCGTGTTCACCTTGCTGGCATCATGCGAAAAATCAAAGCGATGCCACACGCGACTCGAGTCCGACGCAGAAGAAGATAATAACAATCATCGCCACCTACTCCGCTAGGTGGCGATTTTTTATATCCCTATTTATTTACTATGAACCTAGAACGCTACCACCGTATCCACCAAGTCCTGAAAGCACGCCAGACCGACCTAACGTTATGCCTTGAAGAAGTTCACAAGCCGAATAACGTCTCAGCGGTTATCCGCACTGCCGATGCAACGGGCTTACACAAAGTCCACGCCATTTGGCCAAATAAAATGCGTACCCTGAGCCACACATCAGCGGGCGCACGCAACTGGGTAGAAGTGGACACTCACGATTCAATCGAAGACGCCGTGACCGAGTTAAAAGCGCAAGGCATGCAGGTGCTGGTGACTAACCTATCGGAAACAGCTGTCGACTTTCGAGACATCGACTACACAAAACCAACCGCCATCATTTTAGGCAGTGAGAAAACAGGCGCTTCAGAACAAGCCAAACAGCTCGCTGATCAAGACATCATCATCCCGATGATTGGTATGGTGCAGTCGCTCAATGTTTCTGTCGCAAGTGCGGTGATTTTGTATGAAGCCCAGCGACAGCGTGAAGCCGCCGGTATGTACGAGCGTGAAGAAAGCACTCTGCCGAAAGAGACGATTAACCGAATTCTGTTTGAGCGAGGTCACCCGGTTTTGGCTAAAGTTGCGAAACGTAAAGGCCTCGCTTATCCGCCACTCGACGATGAGGGTCAAATCATCGCCGATGAGGCGTGGTGGAAAGAGATGCAGCAGAAATAATAGCGAGACTAGGATCCTAGTTCCTGGTCGCTCCTCTTATTTTTTCCTGTACAAAAACACAGCTCCATGGTTAACATATTGCAATGTTAACCATTTTTTTGAGCCTTCTATGTCTGCCCAACTGCTATCTGCTGTTCCATTAACTTCCCTTTCAGGGGTTGGCGCGAAAGTCGCAGAAAAACTAGCCAAAGTTGGCTTGCATTCGGTTCAGGATTTACTGTTTCACCTGCCACTTCGTTACGAAGATCGTACTCGTATTTATCCTATTGCTAAGCTCCATGCCGGGCTGTGGGCCGCGGTACAAGGCAAGGTGATGGCCGTGGATACCATTTTCGGTAAACGCAAAATGCTCACGGTAAAAATCAGTGATGGTAACGGCACTATTACGCTGCGTTTTTTCAATTTTACCGCGGCAATGAAGAACAACTTTTCTCAAGGTAAGTTAGTACACGCTTACGGGGAAATAAAGCGTGGTGGAATAGGTTTAGAAATCGTCCACCCAGATTACAAGTTCTATATCAGCGAACAAAAGCCAGATGTAGAACAAAGCCTGACGCCCGTTTATCCAACCACAGATGGCCTAAGACAAATCACCCTGCGTAACCTGACCGAACAGGCGTTAGCGCTACTTGATAAAGCCGCAGTGCAAGAGTTACTGCCTGCGGGCTTATACAATCACCAGATCACCATGTCTCAGGCGCTGCACACAATTCATCGACCGCCCCCAACGATCAACTTAGATGAGTTCGATGAAGGTAAGCATCCGGCACAAATCCGCCTGATCATGGAAGAACTGTTGGCTCAGAACCTCTCTATGTTGGCAGTGCGCAGTAAAGGACAGCAAGATATTGCCCTGCCACTTGCTCCTTGTGAAAAACTGAAGAACCAACTGCTGGCACAACTGCCGTTCTCACCAACCAACGCTCAGGCACGAGTGGTAAAAGAGATTGAAGCCGATCTGGAGAAGCCTCACCCGATGATGCGCCTTGTTCAGGGCGATGTAGGCTCAGGGAAAACCCTCGTCGCGGCACTGGCTGCGGTTCGAGCTATCGAGCACGGTTATCAGGTTGCACTAATGGCACCCACTGAGCTGCTAGCCGAACAACATGCCATCAACTTTGCCAACTGGTTTGAATCAATGGGAATCCAAGTGGGCTGGCTGGCAGGTAAGTTAAAAGGTAAAGCCAAAGAAGCAGAGCTCGCACGCATTGCTAGCGGTGAAGCACAAATGGTAGTGGGTACTCACGCCTTGTTTCAGGAACATGTTGAATTCCATCATCTGGCGCTGGTGATTATTGATGAACAGCACCGCTTTGGCGTCCATCAGCGATTAGAGTTACGTGAGAAAGGTGCCAAGCAAGGCGCTTATCCACATCAGCTCATCATGACCGCTACTCCTATCCCGCGTACCTTAGCGATGACTGCTTACGCCGATTTGGAAACCTCAGTAATTGACGAATTACCGCCGGGCCGAACTCCGATTCAAACCGTCGCGATTCCCGATACAAAACGCGATGACATAGTGGAACGAGTTCGCCATGCCTGTCTCAACGAAGGTAAGCAAGCCTACTGGGTGTGTACACTGATTGATGAGTCTGAGGTATTGGAGGCACAAGCTGCCGCTGATACTGCTGAAGAACTGCAACGCAAGTTGCCTGATGTAAAAATTGGCTTAGTTCATGGCCGCATGAAGCCCGCTGAAAAACAAGCCGTGATGCAGGACTTTAAAGACAATAAACTGCACCTGCTCGTCGCCACAACCGTAATTGAAGTCGGCGTAGACGTGCCAAATTCAAGCCTGATGATCATCGAAAACCCGGAGCGACTCGGTTTAGCTCAGCTGCACCAGCTAAGAGGCCGTGTTGGACGAGGCTCAGTCGCCAGTCATTGTGTTCTGCTTTATCATTCACCGCTATCAAAAACCGCACAAAAGCGCCTCGGCGTTCTGCGTGAAAGCAACGACGGCTTTGTCATTGCGCAGAAAGATTTGGAGATCCGTGGTCCTGGTGAGTTATTAGGTACCAAGCAAACCGGTCTGGCAGATTTTAAAATTGCGGATTTGGTACGAGATCAGCGCTTAATACCTGAAGTTCAACGCATAGCTCGCCATATTCACGACAATTATCCTACTAATGCCACTGCGATCATCGATCGTTGGTTAGGCGAACGGGATATTTACTCCAAAGCTTAAGCTTAAAATAGTCCGAATAACTGATTATCAACGCCTCATGGCAATCGTTTGCTTTTTAAATAAATCACTCTATAATCGCGCACAAAATTAGGGTATTTACCCAAACCAATCTGAGTTGACACTGATTAACAGCAATCACAGATCAAAACGTCAGCTCCTCCCAGTACTCCCATTCAGCGAGCGCTGGGTAATATATATTGCGACAAGCGAGACAAACCATGACAACTTCAAACCGATCTTCGGAACTGGTCTATCAATTAAATGATCGCCCACCACTGCCACAAACAATTTTCGCCGCCATTCAGCACTTGTTAGCGATGTTCGTTGCGGTTATTACCCCTTCGTTGATCATTTGCCAATCCTTGGGCGTACCAGCCGATCAGACAAACACGATTATCAGCATGTCTCTATTTGCTTCTGGTGTGTCGTCATTTATTCAAATTCGTACCTTTGGCCCGATAGGCTCTGGCCTGTTATCCGTGCAAGGCACCAGCTTTAACTTTTTAGGCCCAATCATTGGTGCTGGCTTGTCATTGAAAGCTGGCGGTGCAGACATCAGCACCATGATGGCCGCTATTTTCGGCACGATTCTGGTCGCTTCATTCGCGGAAATTCTGCTGTCTCGAGTGCTTGAGCACGCTCGCCGTATCATCACTCCGCTGGTTTCTGGCATTGTGGTGACTCTGATTGGTCTGACATTGATTCAAGTTGGATTAGTTTCGATGGGCGGTGGCTATGCTGCGATGGGTGACGGCACGTTCGGTAGCTTGGATAAGTTAGCACTGGCTGGCACTGTACTGGGTCTGATCGTTATTTTGAACCGCTCAAACAACCCGTACATTCGCGTTGCTTCGATTGTCATTGCAATGCTGGTTGGCTACATCATGGCCTACTTTATGGGTATGGTTGACACTTCACAGCTTAGTGAGACCAACCTGGTTGCGCTGCCAATCCCAATGCAATACGGCTTGGCGTTTGACTGGTCGTTGTTTATTCCTCTAGTACTGATTTTCTTTATTACTGCGCTAGAAGCCATCGGCGATATTACCGCAACTTCTGAAGTGTCCGGTGAGCCAGTAAAAGGTCCGGTTTACATGAAGCGCATCAAAGGTGGCGTGTTGGCTGACGGTTTAAACTCAGCGATCGCTGCAGTCTTTAACAGCTTCCCGAACTCTACTTTCAGCCAAAACAACGGCATTATCATGCTGACTGGTGTCGCAAGCCGTTACGTAGGTTACTTCATCTCCGCTATGTTGGTTTTACTTGGTTTATTCCCTGGTGTGGCGAGCTTCGTTCAGCTGATTCCTGAACCTGTACTTGGCGGCGCAACCATCGTGATGTTTGGTACGATTGCCGCGGCAGGTGTGCGTATTATCTCTCGTGTTGATCTCGACCGTCGTGCGATTCTGATCATGGCGCTGTCATTCTCGATGGGCCTTGGTATTGCTCAGAAACCTGAAATTCTGCAATTCATGCCAGAGTTTATTAAGAGCATCTTCTCGACGGGTGTTGCTGCGGGCGGTATTACTGCAATTATCTTGAACCTGTTATTGCCAGAGAAACTGGAAGACGAAGAACCAGAAGTTCAAGAGGTCAAAGAATCCTAAACTGATCAATAGGATAATAAAAAAGCCCAACTTAGGTTCTAAGCTGGGCTTTTATTTTGCTCATCGGTGACGCTCAGTTTTCAGGTTACTTAGTCGGGAAGCTAATTTGGGCGATTAAGCCACCTTCACTGCGATTACGCATCACAACCGAGCCTGAATGCTGGCTGACAATGCGCTTGACGATCGCCAGACCAAGTCCGGTACCTTCACTGCCTCGTGCCGTATCTCCACGCGTAAACGGTTCAAACAACTTACCGACCTGATCAGGTTCAATACCGGGGCCGTTGTCTTCCACTGTAACCCAAACCAGTTGGTTATCTGCGGTCATGCCCGTCGACACTTTGACCCAGCCATTGCCATAGCGAACCGCATTGACCACTAAGTTAGTCACTGCGCGTTTTATCGCAATCGAATTACCCAGAGCGGGTTTGATAGACGCTTCAATTTTGGTCTCAATTTCCCGCTCATCACTGCCTTCTGAGCTCGCGACATCGCATACTATGTCGTTCAGAGACACCGCCTCAAACGTCTGGTTATTCACCGGCTTAAGGTAATCCATAAACTGGCTGATGATTTCATTACACTCTTCCGTATCGCTAATGATGCCTTCAGCGAGATAGCTTTCCTCTGGTGACATCATTTCTGTCGCGAGACGAATTCGGGTTAACGGTGTTCGTAAATCATGGCTGATCCCCGCCATCAACAAGGCGCGGTCTTCTTCCAGCTCCTGAATACCCTTCGACATCTGATTAAAAGCACGGGTCACCGCGCGAATTTCTAACGCGCCTTTCTCTGGTATCGGTGGCGGTATCTCACCACGACCAACCCCCTTGGCTGCTTTTTCTAACGCCAGTAACGGGCGGTTTTGAAAACGAATAAAGAGCCAGCCACCAGCGATAATCAGCAATGCCATGATCAGGCTGTTACGAAATAGCGGCGCAAAATCCTCTTCTTGCAGCTCTGAGAGCGGGATACGAATAAGCGAGTTGGGTAGCTTGTCGATGTGCATCCATAAGATGTAACTCTCCTCGCCCAACATCAAACGTACTTCAGTCGGAGAATCCAGTTCTTGAGTCATCTCTTCCGACATCAATTCAATCGACATCGCGTGATTAAACTCGTCCGCTCTTTCACTATCAATACTGTGAACCGTTACGCCCAGCCTTTCTAATAACTGACGTCTGATTGGTGCCTCATACTGAAGCTCTCCGTCGGCATCAAGCACCAGATTGAGCTCATGAGCGAGAATTTTATTGAACTGCTGCAGGCTCGGCATCAACGCATAGTTGAAAACGGCGTAATAAGAGAAGACTTGGCTAGCGAGAAGCAAAGAAATGAACAGCAGAATAGATTGGGTGAGAGAGCTTCGGATTCGCATGGACAGTTCCTGGTGATCCTAACAGAGTGTTGCTAAAAGAATGTGCCTAATCGCGATTTTCCGCCCTCATACAGGAGATGCAAGAGGACGGAATGTACAGACAAATATCGGAGTGCAGTTACGCGAATTATACTTCTTTGCCGTCTGGGACAAATACGTAGCCCAAGCCCCATACCGTCTGAATGTAACGTGGTTTGCTCGGGTCATCTTCCAGCATGCGACGAAGACGGGAAATTTGTACGTCAATAGAACGTTCCATTGCCGAATATTCACGGCCACGGGCCATATTCATCAGTTTGTCTCGCGACATTGGCTCACGTGCGTTGGTGACTAAGGCTTTTAGTACGGCAAACTCACCGGATGTTAGCGGCATCGATTCTTCGCCACGGAACATTTCACGCGTTCCGAGGTTTAAACGGAACTCGCCAAATTCCACCACTTTTTCTTCCGTGCTTGGTGCGCCCGGCAGTTCGATGGTTTGACGGCGCAATACCGCTTTAATGCGAGCCAACAACTCACGCGGGTTAAACGGTTTTGGCAGGTAATCGTCTGCCCCGACTTCTAAGCCAACAATACGATCAACTTCGTCACCTTTTGCAGTAAGCATCAGGATAGGTAACATGTTGTTCGCGTTACGTAAGCGGCGACAGATAGATAAACCGTCTTCACCTGGCAACATCAAATCGAGCACCATTAAGTGAAAGTTTTCACGCGTCAGTAAGCGATCCATTTGTTCGCCATTGGCAACGCTACGAACCTGAAAACCTTGCTCAGAAAGGTAACGCTCCAATAGAGCACGTAAACGAGCATCGTCATCAACCACTAAAATTTTATGATTTTCCTGCATTGAAACATCCTTTCAGAAGCATGTATTGTCGAAAATGTATCACTGTTTTTTCAAACGTGCTTGTGCAAATTGTTACTCTTTTTATCTTAGCCGCTCTTTTGACACATTATTTCGAAGATACAGCGCTAATATTGAGCGAAGTGATTGCTCAGATTAGCAAAAATATCGCCTATCAAATGGAGGTTACTGGCTCAGTTCCCACTCTGTTTCGCTGCTGGCTTGCAACTTTTCCTTTTGAGTACTTTTTTCAATTTCTGCATGTAATTTCTGGCGCTGCTCCTCTCGAATACATTCACTTTGTACCGAAGCTAACGCACGTTCGAGGCCTTCAATATGCTGCTCTTTACCTTGCACTTTGGCGTATTCAAGCTGCTGCTCGACAGCAAACTCTTTTGCATCACACCCTTTTAGTTCTTCTTGGGAAAACGCAGAAAATGAACATCCTACGGTTAATACGGTGCCACTAATCACTGCTCTCATCATTTATGTGCTCCTATAAAAGCGCTCAATGCCTTTTCTTCTCAGGATGAATGAGGATGTCGGTTAAACATGATCGGAACATTCGCTCACCGACCAGTCATCCTAGCTAGGGTTTGTCGCATCTGGGCTGGATAGGTTGTACTCAATCGAGTTAATGAACCATTCTTTATCGCCATCGGGCGTCCTAACCGTAAACTCTTCATCGACTTGTTTTTTTAGCATCGCGCGTGCCATGGGTGAGTCGATAGAGATATAGCCTTTAGCATCGCCATAGATCTCTTCCGGCCCGACAATACGAAACTTCTTCACGTCACCCGCTTCATTTTCGATCTCGACCCAAGCTCCGAAGAAGACCTTGCCTTCTTGTTGAGGTGAGTAATCCACGATGGTCACTTCAGGCAAAAACTTTCTGAGAAAACGAACGCGACGATCGATTTGACGCAATAATCGTTTATTGAAGGTGTAATCTGCATTTTCAGAGCGATCGCCCAAACTGGCAGCCCAGGTGACTATCTTGGTGATCTCAGGTCGCTTTTCGTTCCAGAGGTAATCGTGCTCTTGTTTGAGTTTGTTATAGCCTTCACGCGTAATCAGCTTAGTTTTCAATTTTTCTCCTTGGGAGACGGGTGATTTTCGTTTGGTTTATGCCCCGGCTCTAATTCTGAGATTATACCAATCACAGTACGTAAAACACGGGGCGAAGTTGGCGTTCAGCCTACAAATTGACTGAGTTTTTACTTTTTGACATCCGATTTTTTCGTCACGATGTAATTGGTATCACTCGACACCACCACACCATGCTTCAAAAAGTTTTTACCCAAAATCATGCTGTACTTAAAACGTTCTCTGTCCTGAAGGTTGACCTCTATTTTCTTCTCCAGATCGCCCAGTTTCACGTGCATTTTAACCACCGGCCTGACGTTGGTTTTCTCGCCCTTCTTCGCGGTAATGTGCATCACATTGACCACTTCACGAGTCAGCTGTTTTTTCACGCCATAATCGTTTTCATAAGTGAAGCTCACCATGTCTTTGCCGTCTTTCTGAAATTGCTTAATATCAGTAGCGCTGATTGAGCTGACGTCAGCCCCCGTATCCAGTTTCACCGGGAACAACATGCCTTCCACCTCAGCCACTTCAATATGACCAGCACGGAATAACGGTTTGGCATCCAAGAGGTGATCCGCACGCGTATTCAGCAGCACACCACCTTTTGCCATATCATGGCCAAACACGAAAAACGGTTGGGTTTCGTCTTTCTCCAACACATCAATGGCAAATTCGATGGTCTTCTCTGTGTTCCCAAACACAAAATCCCCTTCAACCACAGGGCGCACCATATCGCCCACTCTTAGCTTTTTCACTACGGGTTTGGTGATTTTTTCCTCTTTGCCCTGTTCATTGGTTAAGTAATAGGTCGCCACTTCATCTTTGCCTTTTTCGCTGAGCTCAAAGCCATGCACGCGAAGAAGCGGAGTTTTGACGGTAAACGTTGGGTAGGCTGGTACGGAGTAACCATCAATATTGAGTATCTCCTCAGGAGAAATCACCAGAGGTTTGGCTTTCAGAGCACTCTTAAAGGTCTTTTCAACACCACCAAGCAGGTTTTCTTTATCGGTATCGACCACAAAGTGCTGGCTAACCACATCATTGCCTAAGCGCAGCTGTGAGCTAAAATTGCTGCGATCACGCAAATACACCAACCAGTGCTGAGTTTCACTTTCCGACACTTTCACAGGTAAATATACCAGTGGTCGCTCACCTTTCGTCGTTTTAAGCATACGAATCAGCGGCAGTGTCATCGGGTGTCGCTTACCGTTTTCGCCCTCTAAGGTGAAGGACACTTGCTTGGCCTTCTTATCTACTTTGATGTCCAGAGCATGCGCATTGGTGTAGCGACTGCTGGTCGAAATACTCACCTTGTAAGGAACGCCTTCAACAGAGACAAGCTCTTGCTTACCAATCATTTTGGCCTTGGGCTGCTGCTGCAGGTAGTCATATCCGGCAAACACCCACGCGTTATCTTTCAGATAGGTTTTTCCAATCAGAATTGGCGCAGAAAACTGCTTACGTGCGGTTAAGTTCACAACGGTATCAACGGTATGACCCGCTATCGTCATCGGCATTTTTACGTTTGGACGCAATATCGGTTTTGTACTGGTACGGCTGCGAATCGCACTGATGCGTTCCAGATCATCGGTGACGGTGATCTGTTTGCCCGTGTAAGGGTGCTGAATGGTAAAGCTCACTTTGACTTGATACGGCTCGAAAGTCCCATCATCCCACTTGGCTTTAGTACCACCCAGATCATCGATGATCGCCCAAAGTAACTCGTTATCTTTCAGGTTAGAGAACTCTGGGTTCGAGCTGGTGACGTGAATATTCTCGGCATGCATCGAGGTGGTATCGGCACCCGTATCAATCTTACCCATGAACGGCACATCACTTAGCTCTGGAATCTCGCTGTAATAGACATTTTCAACCCGGCCTAACACCAGTTTGTCATCGAGTTGATAAATTGGATCTTGAGTGGTTGCGGAAAGAGATTGCGCCCAGCTAAATGGCGCAACAAGTAAGGCACTGGTAAGCGCCAAAGCCAAAGACATTTTTTTCATCATGATTATCCCTATGAGCTAAGGTATGTACTTTAGTTGATAATCGAGGATATAAGTTCTCAATTTAATTAAAGTTTTGACACAAACCTGACTGATGTCCACCAGCGCCCGGTAAATTTTTGCACTGCTCGCGGAAAACATTGCAAATTCATCGAATGACCCCAATGTTTATACCTAACGAAACTCAACTGAATAAAAAGAGAATACACGGATGAGCCAAGCTATCTGTCGCATGATTGCTCAAGAGCTGAATGTTCGCCCAGAGCAAGTCAACGCTGCTGTCACCCTGATTGATGACGGTAACACCGTTCCTTTTATCGCACGTTACCGTAAAGAGGTGACGGGTGGCCTTGATGACACCCAACTGCGTACGCTGGACAGTCGCCTGTCTTACCTTCGTGAACTGGACGATCGTCGTCAAACCATTCTGAAGTCTATTCAGGAGCAAGGTAAGCTGACGCCTGAACTGGAAACCGAAATAACTCAGGCAGACAGTAAAACTCGTCTGGAAGATCTTTACCTGCCTTACAAACCAAAGCGTCGTACTAAAGGCCAAATCGCAATTGAAGCAGGTTTAGAGCCACTCGCTGACGCCCTGTGGAATCATCCGCAAACTGAACCAGAAAGCGAAGCAAGTAAGTACCTTGACGCAGACAAAGGTATCGCGGATACCAAAGCGGCACTGGATGGCGCGCGTGCCATCATCATGGAGCGCATCGCCGAAGACGCCAACCTGTTAGAAAAGATTCGTACGCATCTGAACCGTAATGCAGAGCTCGTTGCCCGTGTCGTCGAAGGCAAAGAGAACGAAGGCGAGAAATTTAAAGATTACTTCAGCCACAATGAGCCACTCAGCAAAGTGCCATCTCACCGTGCCCTTGCGATGCTTCGTGGCCGTAACGAGGGTTTCCTTACGTTGGCAATGAATGCCGACCCAGAACAGGAAGAGAGCGTTCGTCAGTCTTACTGTGAAACCATCATTGCAGACCATTATGGCGTGACACTTAGCAATGCACCCGCAGATACGTGGCGTAAACAGGTAATCAGCTGGGCATGGCGCATCAAAGTGTCAATGCACATGGAAACCGAGCTAATGGGAGCGATGAAAGAGCGCGCAGAAATCGAAGCGATTGATGTGTTCGCCACCAACCTGAAAGATTTGTTGATGGCTGCTCCAGCTGGCCCTCGTGCCACTCTGGGCCTCGATCCGGGTCTGCGTACTGGTTCAAAAATCGCAGTAGTCGACTCCACAGGTAAAGTACTGACGACCGAGACCATCTACCCTCACCCGCCGCAAAAACAATACGATAAATCGGCTCAGATTGTGGACCAACTGGTACGCAAGTTTAACGTTGACTTGATCGCCATTGGTAACGGTACGGCTTCTCGCGAGACAGACAGTTTTGTCGCTGACGTCATTAAGCGCGGCAACCTGAAAGTACAAAAAATCATGGTCAGTGAAGCCGGAGCTTCGGTTTACTCGGCTTCTGAGCTGGCAGCGAAAGAGTTCCCGAATATGGACGTATCGCTACGTGGCGCTGTTTCTATTGCGCGTCGCTTGCAAGATCCTCTGGCGGAGCTGGTGAAAATCGATCCTAAATCGATCGGTGTGGGTCAATACCAGCATGATGTCAGCCAATCGATGCTGGCAAAACGTCTTGATGCCGTGGTAGAAGACTGTGTAAACGCCGTAGGTGTGGACGTTAACACTGCATCTGCCGCACTGCTGACTCGAGTGGCTGGCCTTTCCAGTACCATCGCGCAAAACATCGTTGATTTCCGTGATGAAAACGGCCGCTTTGATGCGCGTACGACACTGAAAAAAGTGCCTCGCTTAGGGCCAAAAGCCTTTGAACAGTGTGCCGGTTTCCTGCGTATCATGGATGGAAAAAACCCGCTGGATGCCTCTTCGGTTCACCCAGAAGCCTACCCAGTGGTCAAAAGTATCGCAGCGAAAAATAGCAAAGACGTTAAAGCACTTATCGGCGATACCACTTTCCTGAAAAGCTTGCATGCTGTGGATTACACTGACGACAACTTTGGTGTTCCAACGGTGACAGATATCATCAAAGAACTGGATAAGCCGGGCCGTGACCCTCGCCCTGAGTTTAAAACCGCGACCTTTGCTGATGGTGTGAACACCGTGGCAGACTTGGAACCCGGCATGATTCTGGAAGGTGTGGTATCGAACGTCGCAAACTTTGGTGCATTCGTTGATATCGGTGTCCATCAAGACGGATTAGTACACATCTCAGCACTGACGGATCGCTTTGTCTCTGACCCGCGTGAAGTGGTTAAAGCGGGTGACATCGTCAAAGTAAAAGTGATGGAAGTCGATGTTCAGCGTAAACGTATTGCTCTGTCGATGCGTCTGAACGATGAACCGGGCCAAGACAATCGCAGCCAGCGTTCTGATGCGCCACGTCGTAATGATCAGCAACGTCGTCAACCACGTCGTGATAATTCCTCATCAAATAATGCATTAGGAAATAACGCAATGGGAGGCGCGTTTGCAGCGGCTTTTGCCAAGGCGAAAAAATAAATTCCGTTAAAAAAGAAACGCTCCTGTCAGTTAGCTCTGACTGGAGCGTTTTTATTTGAGTAGAGTGTTGAGTTATTACAATACTGCTATCACGTCTGACGGCGTATGAGGCGCGACCGAATGACCATAATGAAACTTGATCACTTTCCTGCGCCTTTCCATCAATCCTTGATAGATCGCAGCATCCAGAATGCGCTTAGGTAAGCGAAAGCGTATCGTATAGCCTTTGCCCTGTTCTTCACTGTACGACTTGAGTGCGAGTAATCCGAAAAGCCGTTCTAACGTATCGGCTGGTTCTTCAGAGTAACGAGCGTCAACTTCAGGCTCCCTTTCATAACTGGGGTGCTCAGAAGGATCCCAAGCAGACTGGCGTCGCCGCTTGTCATCTCCTTTTACTTTGCGCTCTGCACTGGTTTTAACCAATGCAGTCGTTGGCGTCACAGGCTCCCGGACTTTGTTGTCACGAGCCGCTTGCTCCGTTTGCACATTCACGGACGGGGCGATCAATGGCACACTTATGTTGGTCGGTGACACAATCATTGCGAACCCTCCTCGGAGTCGCCACTCGTCTATACCGCTAGCAAATACAGCCTAGCTCAAACCTTTATCGACCACTTTTTAAACAACTTGAGTTTTTTGCGCCGCGAACCGTTAGCGAACCGCAAATTCTCGAACTTGCGCACAAAACGCGTCATGTTCAGTCATAAAAGGCGCATGAGAAGACTGGCTAAAGATCCCATGTTCTGTGTGTGGCAACTGCTCATTGAGATCGCTGGCGACCTTAATCGGTACCAGCCCGTCTAGTCGTCCATACAAACGTAACATCGGCATGGTCAGCGACGTAAGCGCATCGCGCAGATCAACGTCCGCTAAGATATTTAAACCCACCAGCAGTGAGTCTGGATTCGGCTGAGGGCGAGAGAGCACCGCTTGCTTAAGCAATTTTACGTCTTTACGCGCTGATGGGCTGCCCATTGCTTGCAGCGCCATAAAACGCTCGATTGTGAGTGAAAAATCTTCCAGCAACTGCTCGGTAAAAGCACTCAAAACCTTAGGCTGAATGCCACGCCATGTTTTCTCTGCCGCAAATTTAGGAGAGCTCGCCACAGTGATGAGCTTACTCACGCGCTCTGGTGCGTTAAGCGCAATATGAGTCGCCACCAAACCGCCTAATGACCAGCCCAGCCAAACCGCTTTTTCTGGCGCGCCTTTAAGCACCATCTGAGCAATATGAGCTAAATCTTCGCCATGATGTTCAGCGCTGTGGCCGTATCCTGGAAGGTCAACCACGTGCACTCGAAAACTGGACTGAAGGGACTCGATGGTTTGTTGCCAAACCGCGCCATTCATTCCCCAGCCATGCAGTAACACCAAATCTGGTCCCTGACCAAACGACTGCCAGTGTAAATTCGTGCTCATGCTCTCAATCTCTCCAACTTAACTTATTCCTTACGCTTACATCCCGGCGTTAGTCTGTGCAAAACCTCTACCTGAATAAGTTGTATGTTATCTCATCACTGGCAAAACATCATGCATCGCGTGCTCGGTAGTCAATGTGGTCTGTGCAGACTGCCACTGAAAAAAGCACAACAGCCGAACGCTCTTCGTTGGTGTAGCCATTGTTTTCAGTATCTTAATCCGATTAGAAGGTGCCAACATTGCGGTTTGGCTATGCAGGAAACAGAAAGGAGCGACACGGTGTGTGGCGAGTGCTTGGCCGAACCACCGCCCTGGCAGCGACTCATCACTCTCGGTGACTATGCGTATCCTCTGTCACGCGAGGTTCAGCGCTTTAAAGATCATGGCGAGAGTTGGCACGTAGAAGCATTAACGCAATTGCTCGCGGCGCGTATTTCTTCTCCAGCGACACTGATTACCAGCGTTCCACTGCACTGGCGACGCTATTTATCGCGTGGATTCAATCAAAGTGATGTACTTGCCAGACACTTGGCAGCCCATCTGCATCGCCATTTTGACCCTAAAGTATTTCGTCGTATCCAATACGCAGACTCTCAGAGAGGCCATACTAAAACCCAACGAGAGCAAAACTTGCAAGGTGCGTTTACCCTCAATAAAAAGCCTATGTATAAACACGTGGCGATTGTCGATGATGTCGTCACAACGGGCAGTACGGTACGACAATTATGCCAATTACTACTTGAAGTTGGTGTAGAAAGCATCGATATTTACTGCATCTGCAGAACACCTGCTCCTCGTTCTCTC
>ERZ1673961.470-NODE-470-length-16025-cov-49.173575_pt1 | contig 16025 bp, 14 predicted proteins | sample MGYA00580189_ERZ1673961 | MGnify/ENA primary metagenome ERZ1673961 (study PRJEB41334, sample SAMN05608105) | rock metagenome | biome: terrestrial subsurface; feature: shale formation; material: shale | place: USA: Pennsylvania ... | reverse complement strand
CATGATAGTAATGGGGTTAAGGCTGTTTTTGATTTTTTTAAGTGCAAAACTCAGGTTATATACCATGTCATCATTTTAGTTTCAACACTAAAAAGCGTATAACGACAATCGCCGTTATACGCTTCATTACACGGTTACTTATCCATGTTGCTAATAAGTGCATCTGCAAATTCACTTGTTTTTACTTCCGTTGCGCCGTCCATAAGACGTGCAAAGTCATAGGTCACAACTTTAGAACCAATCGTGTGGTCCATTGATTTGGTAATTAAGTCAGCTGCTTCATTCCAGCCTAAGTGTTCAAGCATCAGCACACCTGAGAGGATAACTGATGATGGATTCACTTTATCAAGTCCAGCATATTTAGGTGCTGTTCCGTGTGTTGCTTCAAAAATCGCATGGCCTGTTTCATAGTTAATGTTTGCCCCAGGTGCAATACCAATACCACCGACTTGAGCAGCAAGAGCATCTGAAATGTAGTCCCCGTTTAAGTTCATCGTCGCGACCACATCAAATTCTTTTGGACGTGTCAGAATCTGTTGTAAGAAGATATCCGCAATCGCATCTTTAACAATGATTTTACCTGCTGCTTCAGCTTCACTTTGTGCTTTGTCAGCTGCTTCTTTACCTTCAGCTTCAACAATTTTATCATACGTTGCCCACGTGAAGACTTGGTCTTTAAATTCTGTGTCCGCTAGTTCATAGCCCCAGTTTTTAAAGGCACCTTCGGTGAACTTCATAATGTTCCCTTTATGGACAAGTGTCACACTCTTACGGCCTTCTTTGATCGCATAATCAATCGCGGCACGTACAATTCGTTTCGTTCCTTCTTCAGATACTGGTTTCACACCAATACCAGATGTTTCTGGGAAGCGAATATTTGTAACACCCATCTCATTTTGTAAGAAGTCGATGACTTTCTTCACGTCATCAGAACCTTTTGCCCATTCAATTCCTGCATAAATATCTTCTGTATTTTCGCGGAAGATGACCATGTCTGTGTCTTCTGGACGTTTAACCGGCGATGGTACCCCATCAAAATAACGAACCGGACGTAAACATGTGAACAAATCTAGTTTCTGACGCAATGCGACGTTTAATGAACGAATCCCACCACCGATTGGGGTTGTAAGTGGACCTTTGATCGCAATTTTATATTCACGAATAGCATCGAGAGTTGCTTCTGGTAACCATTCTCCTGTTTCATTGAAAGCTTTCTCACCTGCGAGTACTTCTTTCCAGACAATTGATTTTTTACCATGATAGGCTTTATTTACAGCTGCCTGAAGAACACGACTGGCAGCATTCCAAATATCAGGACCGGTTCCGTCCCCTTCAATAAATGGAATAATCGCATGGTTTGGTGTAATCACTTTTCCTTGTTCTACGGTAATTTTTTCACCTTGTGTCATTTAGATTTCCTCCTTGAGTTTTATATATAGGTAAACGTTGATTAACGTTCATTCACTGGTTTAAATGTTTGATTTTCCGGGCCAACATACTCTGCTCGTGGACGTATGAGTCGATTATTGGCATACTGTTCAAGCATATGAGCAACCCATCCAGATGTTCTACTCATTGCGAAAATCGGGGTAAATAGATCATGTGGAATACCTAAGGCATGATACATGGAAGCTGAGTAAAAATCGACATTGGCAGGTAAGCCTTTTGTTTCTTTTACATAGCTTTCAATTTTTTCTGACATCTCATACCACTGCGGCATGCCTTTTTGTTTTGTAATTTCTTTTGACATTTCTTTTAAATGCTTGGCACGCGGATCGCCTTCTTTATACACCCGGTGTCCCATTCCCATGATTTTTTCTTTATTGGCTATTTTTTCTTTCACGTAGGGGATAGCATTTTCAGCTGTTTCAATTTCCATTAACATCTTAATGACTTGTTCATTGGCCCCACCATGAAGCGGCCCTTTTAACGCACTGATAGCAGCCGTCAGACCAGAATAGAGGTCTGATAAGGTTGCCACACATACGCGTGCCGTAAAGGTTGACGCATTGAGTTCATGATCAGCATGGAGGACAAGCGCTTTATTAAACGCTTTAGTTTCCAGCGGATCAACATCTTTTCCGTGTAACATATACAAGAAATTCTCAGCGTAGCTGAATGCTTGTTTCGGCTGAATAAGCGGGGCATTATTTCTTAATCGATGAAACGTCGTAACAATCATTGCCATTTTTGCCTGTAAACGAATCGCCCGGTCAATGTTTGAAGCTTGATCTTCGTGATCGTGTTCAGCATCATATAAACTGAGCATTGAAACAGCCGTTCTAAGGACATCCATTGGATGCGCATTATCCACATGCATATGTTTTAACTGGTCAATGAAGGCTGGACTAAGTGACATTTCATCAAATAATTGCGCCTTAAACTTATGTAATGTTTCTTCATCTGGTAAGTGTTTATGCCATAGTAAGTACACAACTTCTTCAAATGATGCGTGCTCTGCCAGGTCATCAATACTGTAACCAACGTAACTTAACTTTCCTTCTTCGATTGACGTAATATCTGTTTCCGCAACAATGATACCTTCTAAACCTTTTGAAGTTGACATCCTTCTTCCTCCCTTAATTTATTTAAAAAAACTTGATAAAATAGTCAACGATATTCATAACCATATAGGCAATCCCTGCCCCAATAAGTGGACCAACAGCTACCCCTTGTAAGAAAACAACCGCTAAGATTGTCCCCATCACTAACGCTGTTGTTAAGTGCGGATCATTCGCAAGTAAATCAAGACCTCCTCGTGCCACCATTGACACAAATAAACCGGCACCGAGTGCAATCCAACCGTAATAGTTTTTGACACTTTCAATTAAATCAGAAAAACCAATTTCCCCTGTCGCAATTGGGATCAAGACTGAAAGGGTAATGATTGTCACACCTATACTCATCCCTCGTTCTTGAATGATAGGGAATAGTTTCGTATCTAGTTTAAATAACTGTATGCCTAAAAGGACATAGACAGAAATAATAATCGCTTGGTTTTTACCAAAATAACCAAGCAAGAGTAGGATGATTAAAAATAATGTGGATTGATTAAACATAGTTTTTTCAAATCGCTCCCTGTTCACCATTTGTTCTTAATTAGTATCAATCGATAACATAATCAGATACATTCACTGAATAATCTTAACATAAATCGCATAAAAAATATAGTCATCTGGTGCTAATTTAAGCAAATATAGTGAAATATCAGAATTTTCATCAGGTGAATATTCATTTTTTATACAATGTATCTAGGAGGTACCTCCCCCTAGATATACCATTAAAAACGGCGATACGTAATGATTTGGCCGTTTCTCATCATTTGCTCAATTTGACGTTTTAATAGTTGTTTTAGCGGGCCTCTAGTAAAAGGCAATAACAAACTAAAACCGATAGCATCCGTAATAAAACCTGGCGTTAATAACAGTAAGCCACCAATCAAAATACAAATCCCGTCAAAGATTTGTTCACCAGGCATTTCATTACGCTGCATTCTTTCATTGGCTTGTTGTAAGATTTCTGCTCCTTGTTGCTTCGCTAATACGGCGCCAATAAAACCTGTTAGTAAAATAAAACCAAAGACAGACCAACCACCCACTAATGAACCCGCCCATAAAATAACCGCAAGTTCAAGCGCTGGCATGATCATAATCGTCAGTATGATCCACTTCCACATAATATCCCCTCACTTATCTGTTGAACGTACTTCTTTCGTTCTTATTCATTTGTCATAATTTTTGGTCTTATGAAATAGATTATTTATCCATCAAGCTAAAAAAGAAATAAAAAAGAAGAGACCGAAGTCTCTTCTTATTATAACAAATCTAGAGATGGTTTGGCGAATTAAAGGATGCTTGCGCGTCCTGCGTAAATATCACCTTTTTTAGCATCGATCGTAATTTCTTTACCTTCTTCGATGACATCCATCGCATTATCAACTCCAACGATGACAGGAATCGCTAGGTCAAGACCTACTACAGCTGCGTGTGAAGTTAATCCACCTTCAACTGTGATCACACCACTTACTTTTTCAAGTGCTGGCATCATGTCTTTGTCTGTTCCTAATGTGATTAACACATCGCCTACTTTTACTTTTTCATTTGCTTCTTCTGCGTTTTTCGCAAACACAGCACGACCAATTGTTGAACCTTTACCAACACCTTGGCCACTTGTTAACACATCACCAATGATGTGTACTTTCATCATGTTTGTTGTACCACGTTCACCGACAGGAACACCTGCAGTGATAATGACACGGTCACCACGATGGAATTTCTCAGTCTCAAGGCCACGTTCAATCGCTAAGTCAAGGACTTCATCTGTTGTATAAGCAAATTCACCTGTAATAGCACTTACACCCCAAGATAAAGCTAAACGACGGCTAACTTTTTCATCAAATGTTACCGCAACGATTGGTGCTTTTGGACGGTATTTAGAAATCATACGTGCTGTTTGACCACTGTTTGTTGGTGTAAGAATCGCATCAACATCAAGGTTCATAGCCGTATGGTTAACTGATTGACTAATCGCATCTGTCATTGTCATTTCACTTGTTTTAGAACGACGATCTAAAATCGCTTTGTGATCAAGCACTGATTCTGTTTTAAGTGCAATACGATGCATGGTTTGAACTGCTTCTACTGGGTAATCCCCGGCAGCTGTTTCACCAGATAACATGATTGCGTCCGTACCATCAAAGATGGCGTTCGCAACGTCAGAAGCTTCCGCACGTGTAGGACGTGGGTTACGTTGCATTGAGTCTAACATTTGTGTTGCTGTGATAACTGGTTTACCTGCATTGTTACATTTTTGAATCATATCTTTTTGTACAACAGGGACATCTTCAGGCGGGATTTCAACACCTAAGTCACCACGAGCAACCATTAAACCGTCAGCCACTTGAAGAATCGCATCTAAATTATCGACACCTTCTTGGTTTTCAATTTTAGGGATGATGTGGATGTCTTTACCACCGTTGTTATCTAAGTGCTCACGAATCATTAACACGTCAGATGCACGACGGATAAATGAAGCCGCAACAAAGTCAACGCCTTGTTCAATACCGAAAAGAATATCTTTAGCGTCTTTCTCTGTCATACCTGGTAAGTTAACACTTACGTTAGGCACGTTCACACCTTTTTTATTTTTAAGTAAACCTGAGTTTAATGCTTTTGTTTTTAGTTCATTTTGATCTTTAAGAATCTCAACCACTTCAAGTTCAATCAGACCATCATCAAGTAAAATTTTAGAACCTACATGAACATCGTTGATTAATTCAGGGTATGTGACCGCAAATTTATCTGTTGTCCCGAGGAAAGATTCGTCCATTGTGATGTTGATATGTTGGTTTTTAACGATATCAACTTGACCATCTGTCATCGTACCTGTACGAATTTCTGGTCCTTTTGTATCTAAAAGAATTGCTACTGTCTTTCCTAATTTTGCTGCTGCCTCGCGAATATTTTTAATACGAGCACCGTGCTCTTCGAAGTCACCGTGCGAAAAATTTAAACGGGCAACGTTCATTCCTGCTTCGATTAACTGCTCTAATTTCTCAGTTGATTCTGAAGCTGGTCCAATTGTACATACAATTTTAGTTCTTCTCATTTGATAAATTCCTCCTTGAAATTGTAACAACACATTTATCTATTAATAATTAGATAGATATTTCACTCATTAATTGGTAAATCGACATGTCCAAGTTATGCTTTTGTTTTAAAGCTTCAATAATATCATGATGGACAAGTTGGTTGTTTTGAATCCCTACCATACGGCCACCTTGGCCTTCTAGTAGTAAATCAACCGCTTTACCGGCTAAACGACTTGCAAGTACACGGTCAGCACCTGTTGGGCGTCCACCACGTTGGATGTGACCTAACACGGTTACACGTGTTTCAAAATTTGTTGCGGCTTCAATCTTCTTACCATAATCAAAACCACTACCAACACCCTCAGCAAGGATAATGATACTGTGTTTCTTACCGCGCTCTGATCCGCGTTGTAATCGATCCACGACGTTTTCAAATGGTTCGTGCTTTTCTGGGATAATAACGGATTCGGCACCGTTGGCTAGACCTGCCCATAACGCTAAATCCCCTGCATCGCGACCCATAACCTCAATTACGTACGTACGCTCGTGTGATGTTGCCGTATCTCTAATCTTATCGACCGCTTCAATAATCGTATTCAGCGCCGTATCAAATCCGATGGTATAATCCGTTCCTGCAATATCATTATCAATTGTACCAGGAATACCGATACATGGGAAACCTTTGGCTGTAAGTTTCGCTGCACCTTGGAATGATCCGTCTCCACCGATGACGATAAGACCTTCAATACCAAATTTCTTTAATTGTTCAATCCCTTTATTCTGCCCTTCATCTGTTTTAAATTCTTCAGAACGTGCAGAGTAAAGCATTGTACCACCACGTTGAATGATATCACCGACTGAACCTACGTCTAACTGTTCGATTTTACCTTCCATTAGACCTTGATACCCATTATAGATACCAAAAACCTCCATGTCATGGTAAATCGCTTTACGAACAACAGCACGAATAGCCGCGTTCATACCTGGAGCATCGCCCCCACTAGTTAAAACTCCAATTCTTTTCATACTTTCACCTCAATTAGCTTCTTTCTCTTTTAAAACTCACTCATTATAACATACATCATGCATGAATGTAATTTCATCTATGATTATACATGAAAGCGGTCAAAATCTCACCCCTAAATCAAGAGATTTAGGAGTGTTTTTCACGATTATTTAATATTTTTACGAAGTTTTTAGATATTTTCATGCGTTTTGCCTGACAACGAACTGAACTATTCGGTTATTTCTCCTATTTTTTTATATTTCTCCCACCTTAAATCAGGTAACGTTAACCGATCAATGGTCGTTAAATAATTGAATGATTTTTCAATATACGTATCAAGATAGGCCACTTGCATGTCAAAATCACGATGCGCCCCGCCTTTTACTTCTGGGATAATCTCATCAATAATACCTAACGCTTTTAGATCTTTGGCTGTGATCTTTAAAGATTTAGCTGCTTCCTCTGCTTTGGTCGCGTCTTTCCAAAGAATACTGGCGGCACCTTCTGGTGAAATGACCGAATACGTCGCATTCTCTAACATATGCACATGATCAGCAAGGCCAATCCCTAAGGCGCCACCACTCCCGCCTTCGCCAATGACGACTGCGATGATGGGCACCGTTAAATGGGCCATTTCCATTAGATTGCGCGCAATCGCTTCTCCTTGTCCGCGCTCTTCGGCACCCTTTCCGGGATGCGCTCCTTTTGTATCAATAAAACAAATGATGGGCCGGTTAAATTTCTCCGCTAGTTTCATCTGTCTGATTGCTTTTCTGTATCCTTCTGGATGCGGACTCGCAAAGTTACGGTGAAGATTTTCTTTCGTGTTTTTCCCGCGCTGCTGAGCAACGACCGTCACTGGCACTTCTTTATATTTCGCGATTCCAGTAATGATGGCTGGGTCATCGCGGTAGAGACGATCACCGTGTAATTCAATAAAATCGGTAAATAATTGCTCAATATAATCCAGTGACGTCGGCCGTTCGGGGTGTCTAGCGATCTGAATCTGGTCCCAGATTGATAAGTGATCATAAATCTCTTGTTCTAATCGCTTAAGCCGCTGTTCCATCGTGTTGATTTCATCATCTAATGTCAGATTATTTTCCTCTGCCATGCCTTTTAATTCTTTTATCTTTTCTTTTAATTCAATAATTGGCTTTTCAAAAGAGAGTACTTGCTTCATCACTCATCACGTCCTTTCGGTTGATGTAAATCAAGGACGGTCGTTAACAGTGCTTTTAATTCATGACGATGGACGACTTTATCTACTTGTCCGTGTTCCAGTTGGAATTCGGCTGTTTGAAAATCATCCGGTAATTTTTCGCGAATCGTTTGTTCAATAATGCGTCTGCCCGCAAAGCCAATCAAAGCTTTTGGTTCAGCAAAATGATAGTCGCCAATCGAGGCAAAACTTGCGGTAACCCCGCCCGTTGTTGGGTGGGTAAACACATTGACCAGACAACCGCCACTACGATTAAACCGGTCAACGGCCATGGATGTTTTCGCCATCTGCATTAAACTGATCATGCCTTCTTGCATTCTCGCACCACCTGAAGCGGTAAAAATAATCATCGGTAACTGTTCTTCGCGGGCATTCTCTAATGCGCGGGCGATTTTTTCACCAACCACAGCGCCCATACTCGCCATTCGAAAGAATGGGTCCATAACGACAATCGCCGTTTCATAACCATTAATAGTACCTTTACCAGTGACAACCGCATCCTTTAGTCCAGTCTTGACTTGGTCTTTCTTTAACTTTTCTTGATACTCCGGAAACTTCAATGGGTCGGTTGTTTCCATTGACTGATCCCATTCAATAAAGCTCTCTGCATCAAGTAGCGCGTCAATTCGCTCATAAGCGGTTAAGCGGTGATGCGTTCCGCAATTCGGACACACCTTTAATTGTTGCGTCCATTCTTTCTCATAATATATTTTGCCGCAAGACCCACACTTTTCGACGAGGCCTTCGGGTATTTCTTGTTTCGCTTTTTCTGTTGGAATTGACGCATACTTTTTCTTTTTATGAAAAATACTTTTAAACTGCATCATCCATTCCCCCCTTATTCTTCCGTCGTTTGAATACCAAATGACTGGAATAAATCTTTAACTGTTCGTATGTGTTGTTTATCCTCAATCGATAAATAAAAGGCATAGAGTAAATACCAAATCTTTTCTAACAACTGATTATCAATTACCGAAAGAATCACTTCAAACGTTGCCTTATAGCCGCGTTTTTTCCAATAACCGTAACCGTGGCCCGACCACTTATCTTGAATAAACCGTTTTCCACGAGTGTGACCTAAGTCAATAATCACATCTTCTATCATGACTAGCGTATCATCGACATTGTCTTTTGTTTCTCGGTCTTGAAGGATAAAGCCAGCGAGTAATGACAACGTTTGGTAAGACTGATAGGGACGTAAAAACGTCCCCTCCCCGCGTCTTGTTTCAATCAATCCGAGTAATTCAATCGCTCTAAGGCCTTCGCGAACGGTTGACCGACTTAAATTTAACTCTTCGGCCATTTCGCGTTCAGACGGGAGTTTATCTCCCGGTTTTAACTGATCAATCTGAATATAATCTTTGATTTTTTCAAGCACATTTTGATAGGCTTTTGTGTTTGAATTAGTTTTGGTCAACATGCTCACCTTGACTAACCCCGCTTTTAATCGCTGCTTCACTAACGGCTTTGGCGACCGCTTCAGCTACTTGTTCATTAAAGGGATCAGGAATCACGTAATCTTCATCTAATTCCGTTGCTGAAATAATTCCCGCAATCGCATGAACAGCGGCCACTTTCATTTCTTCATTGATATCTGTTGCTCTTACACTGAGCGCGCCTTTAAAAATACCAGGAAACGCAAGGACGTTATTCACTTGATTAGGATAATCACTGCGTCCAGTTCCAATGACGCGTGCTCCTGCTTGTTTTGCCCGTTCAGGCGTAATTTCTGGGTCTGGATTCGCCATCGCAAAGATGATCGGATCACGCTTCATCGATTGTACCATTGCTTCGTCGACTAAGTCTTTCAGTGAGACACCAATAAAGACATCCGCATCTTTCATAACCGAACGTAAGTCACCTGTTTCGTTCGACTTATTTGTATAAGCTAATATCGCTTGTTTTTCAGCATTCATCCCGGCGCCTCGTCCTTCATAAATAGCTCCCTTTGAATCACAAAGAACCATATCTTTAACGCCAAAGTAATGAAGTAATTTGACAATCGCAATACCCGCTGCACCAGCACCGTTAATGACGACTTTAATCTCATCAAATGATTTATCAACCAGACGTAACGCATTCACTAAGCCGGCCAATGTGACAATAGCCGTACCGTGTTGATCGTCATGAAACACCGGAATATTAAGTCGTTCTTTTAACATTTGTTCAATGTAGAAACATTCGGGTGCTTTAATGTCTTCTAAGTTAATGCCACCAAACGTCGGTGCCATCAGCTCAACTGTGCGGATTACTTCATCAGGGTCCTTTGTATCTAAACAAATCGGAAAGGCATCGACATCAGCAAAATTCTTAAATAAGACGGCTTTACCCTCCATCACTGGTAACGAGGCTTGCGCCCCAATCGCACCAAGACCAAGGACCGCTGTCCCGTTGGTGACGACCCCAACCATATTTGATTTCATCGTATACGTATAAGCAGCTTTCTCATCACGTTCAATTTCAAGACACGGTTCAGCCACACCTGGTGAATAAGCTAAACTTAAATCATGTTTATCATTAATCGCCACTTTTGACTGTACTGTAAGTTTACCTCGGTTAACTTCGTGCATCCGTAAAGCTTCTTCTTTTAATGTCATCTGTCTTGTCCACCCTTTATGTTTAAATTATTTTCTACTGGTCTGACCACTCTAAAAACTATCTTACACTAAATTAGTACCTAGTGTAAATAACAACCCAATGAATTCGGAAAATATCAAACTTTCTTACGATATATCATTAAAATTAAATTCCCCCTACTTAAACCTTTACTAACATAAATAATCCCGGACAATTTCCGTAATGTTACTTTTAATTGAAACGGTATTTATTTTTTCCGCCATTTTTTATCCCTCTTTCTTTATTTATTCCCTCGTATATAGATACGTAACATTTCTCAAAATTTTTTTTATTATCCAAAACGGTCATTCAACTTTCAGGCTTTTTCAAAAAACTTTCACAAATTCGTATGCTTCTAATCCTTTTATGTCGCTTTGCATGGCATCAATCGTTTGAGCTTCATAGTATAACTTATGGGGAAAACGTCTATCGATGTGAGTAATCCGGTATAGATTCGGAATCAGATAGTCTCCTTCTTCCGTAAAAACTTGTATCAAATCATTCACTGCTACTACTGCTTTTTGTTTATTCATGTTTTTCCACTCCTTTTTTTGTTTTGAGTCGCATAGATGTGAGCTCAAAAGCTGAATTTTTTCCGTTTTGTTGGCTAGCCTTTAATCATGAGGAAAAAAGGAAATCAAGAAAAAAGGAATCCTTTCCGCTTTAGCGGTTAGGATTCCTTTAGATAAAAAGTTTTTTGGAAAGGAAATAAATGGAAAGAGAAAAAAGTTTTTACGGTTCTGGAATTGCTTTTCTGTTCTCGGATAGATACATGTGGGACCGGAGGGAAGGGCTCCCGCATGGAGATTGCCGCTAAGAACAGTCCGAAATGATAAAGCCCTGATCCAGCTCTTTCGGATCGTTCAGGGCGTATGGCGACACAAAACGAAAAAATGGTTTCAATAGATATGCTTTTGAAAAAAGCACTCCATACTCTTGTCTTTTAAGGAAAAACGATTGCGATTATAGGAGTTTTTCTTTTCCCTGCTTTTGTTATTATTCTCTCTTTTCATCAGTAAATGAAAGTCGCTGATAAAAAAAATCAGGACATTTACTCCTTGTCCCCCTTCACAAAACGAACACTTGTTCTTATAATGGTTCTAAAGGAGTGATTATCCATGAAATATTTGAATGACGAATATCAAGACCGGGGTATGAAAAAATGGGCGGGCTTTTTCTTATCTGAACACACAGCTGAACAGGAAAAAATTCAAAAAGGATTGGCTCACATCAATTCCCCAAAGCCCCAAATGTCCGAACAAGAGATTGGCGAGGTGCTTCAAGTGGCTAGATTAAAAAATAAGTCCGTTGCCATCCAAATCGAGGCCATCGATAACGAAGGAAATTATTACGATTAATATGCCACTGATGACGGTGATTTGATTTTTCTTTCCTAAAATACACCTTTGCATGATTTTTTCCTCCTGTTTGTTGTTTGTAATGTAAGTCTACTGGATTGAATCAGATTAAGAATTGATCCTCATCAAGAAGTGGTTTTCCTTCGAAAATAGTTTTTCACTGCGCGGTCTTTTTTGTTTTACTCTTTCGTATAACTCTATGATAGCTCCTTTATTGTTTTTAATAATTGATGACAATCAAGTTTGAATAAACGATTTTTAGCATGTATTTAAAATAGATAAAGCTGATAATTTCTGTTCAGAAATTATCAGCTTTTTTGACGATTTAGGCTTTCGCCAAGGGTAAGCTTCATTCCCTACAGATACAAATTTAAAAAGCTGTAGATATTCGCTCACCCTTTCAGCTAATATCATGATGCAGTCTAATAAGCACCACTTAATTCCGCTTTTGTTTTTTCGGACCCTAACAACCGCAAGCCGTTTAAGATGACGAGGATTGTGGAGCCCTCATGGAATAGTACTGCTAAAGGAAGTCCCAGAACGCCGAACATATTTAAAGTAATCAAGCTGACAATAACAGCGATGGAGAAAATGACACTTTGAATAATGATTTTATTTAATTTCTTGCTTAGCTGATAGCTATAAAACAATTTAGACAAATCATTCTTCACTACAACGACATCAGAGGATTCCATTGCGACTGACGAGCCACTTCCCATCGCAATTCCGATATCTGCATTCGCTAGCGCGGGCGCATCATTGATCCCATCGCCAATCATCCCAACAACTTCTTCTTTTCCTTGGCTTTTTAAGACAAAATCTATTTTATCTTCCGGTAACATGGAAGAAATATAGTCATCTACCTTTACTTCCTTTGCAATCTGTGCCGCAACCTTTTCGTTATCTCCCGTTAAAAGATAAACCTTGATGCCCTCTTTTTGGAAATCCGCAACCGTACTCGCTGACTGCGGACGAATTCGATCCCGGAGTGAGAAGTAACCGACGACTTCATTTCCCTTCGCTACAAATATGGTCGTATCGCCTTTTTCCAGTAGCTTTTCAAACTGATCAAATTTATCATATTGCTTAAATGCATCCGGTTTTCCAACTAGGATTGCCCCTTTTTTAATTCCCGAACCAGCAATTTCTTCAATCGATTCTGCTTGATTCACTTGTGCTAAGTTAATCTCTTTAAAGGCAGAAACAATTGCTCTTCCGATTGGGTGACTGGATTGTTGCTCCATATAAATGACTTCTTTTAACAGCTCTTGGTCCAAATGATAATCGACCACTTGGAAGTCGCCATACGTCAATGTTCCGGTCTTATCTGTATACAAAATATTCATTGTACTTAACGCTTCCATTGCGGCTCCACCTTTAAATAAGATACCGTTTTTGGCTCCATTACTTATCGCGCTTAACGTAGCCGGTGTAGCTGATGCCACCAATGCACATGGACTAGCCACTGTTAAAAGTACCATTCCACGATAAAATGCTTCTTCTAATGGTAGGCTTAGGAAATAATATAGAAAGAAGATGAAAATAGGTACGATAATTAAAACGCCAATCACGTACTTACTTTCAATACGGTCTATAAACTTTGCGATTCGAGAAGGTTTGTTTTGTGCTTCTTCAACCATCCGGATAATATTGGAAAACACGGTTTGATTCAGTGTCTTGTTTACTTCTATATGAAAAACATTTCCTTCATTAATCGTTCCGGCAAAAACTTCCTCCTTTAACTCTTTTTCTACTGGGACAGACTCACCCGTTAAAGCCGCTTCATTCACGATTGCATTTCGGTCGATCAAGCCATCAATAGGGATTTGACCACCTTTCGATACCACGACAATGTCCCCAATAACTAACTCTTTCGTAGGGGTAACCACTACATCCCCATTTTCTTTTAGCACTTGGGCTGTGTCGGGTACTTGCGCCATTAATTCTGAAATCGCGCTGGTGGATTTGTTCGTTGCATAATCTTCCAAAACTTCTGCAGCAGCAAAAATCAATAGCAACGCCGCTCCTTCAGACTCAAAATCAATGATTACTGCACCAACTGCTGCCAAAACCATTAATAGGTCGACATTTGGTGAGCGATCTTTAATCGTTTCAACAACAGCATGTTTTGCCGCATAGAAGCCTAAAAAGAAAATTGAAATATAAAATAGTATGGAACTGTATGCATCATTTAGTGGGATAAAGATAAACCCTAAGATTGTAAATAAAACACCGACAACTAAAAATTGTCCTTGCCTACTTTTTGTTAGATACTCAACCATTTCTAAAACCTCTTTCTTATTTTTTGGTTTTTTGCTTACCAATTATTACAAATCCATTTCATCTCATCTTTTCACTCCCCTTTATTTAGAAATATATATATAAAAAAGGGCACACCTATAGAACAGAATTAACTGTCCCACAGGTATGCCCTTATTATTTACATACTCTGCTGCCGCAAAAATTGCAGCCCGGCTGCATGGACCTTTTATATGTCCACCGCCTGTTCAGATCACAATGAATATAACCAACAAACAAAATCTGTTATATTCCAAAGCTTTCATTATTTAGTTTTAATATGCTTCATTGATTCTCATGTGACTATTATAACAAATTTTTTTTGAATGTCAAATCGCTTTTCCATTATTTGAACAGGGTAGAATAGCAATCGCAGCCATAAGCTTTGTGGCGGATCGAAGTCTAGGAAATGTATGCTTCCTTAGTTAGTTCATAAAGTTTTATTTCCACTTTTTTAAATAATTTTTGATATTCTTCTCCCGTTTTTTGGTAAATTTCTAATAATTGCATCAATTCTTTTTTTTTAATAAATCACCCATGTGTTCACTCCTGTTCTCCCTCTGTTGTTTTGAATATTCATAATACTTTAAAGTTAATATTCTTATTTTACCCCTGAATAATTCATAGTTTTTCTAAAATGCTCTCTAAGCGTTGTTCCAACACTGTTTTTTGTTTAGTTATCCGACACCCTTTGGGTGTACAAAAAGAACCCCAATCTGCTATGGTTAAAGCGGCTAAACTAAACCATGAAAGGGATTCTCTCAATGGCTACATTACAGGAAAAACGCGTAAATTTCAACTCAAACATGGTCGTAAATAATACTGGCGGAAATCTTTCCACCGATTCTGGGCTGATTTTGGTAAAAGAATTCATGGATTCCATTGGCTTCTCAACATTAGCTACCCATTCTCTCACCTTCCAGGACAACCGACGCTACTGGCATCATGACAACATTTCCTTGCTGGAGCAACTCTTGTTCCAGTTGATTGCCGGATACGCTACGGATTCTTCCGCCAACTTACTGAAGGAAGATCCTATTTTCCGTTTGGTGCTTGATAAGGACGGGATTGCATCGCAAGCGTCTCTTTCTCGGTTCTGGGACCGAATAACGGAGGCAACCATCTCCCAATTCCAAAGCCTGAATCAAGCCATAATCGATAAAGCGCGGACGAAACGGAATGCGACCGAACTCATCATCGATTTGGATTCCACTCATTCCGATACATTCGGGAATCAAGAGGCTGCCAACTACAATGCCCACTATGGCACGAACGGGTACCAGCCCTTGGTCGCTTTCGATGGCCTAACGGGTGATTTCCTGAAAGCAGAACTTCGTTCTGGCAATGTTTATACCTCAAATGTGGTGAAAACATTTCTGGAGCCAATGCTGGAGCATTACAGCCACACCCTCCCGTGCACCGATATCATGGTGCGTGGAGATAGCGGATTTGGGACACCGGAAGTCTATGATACCTGTGAAACCCACAAAAGTTATTATGTGATTCGCCTCAAGGCGAATGCGAAACTGGCCAAGTTGGCCGAATCTTTCGTCTTGATCGGCGGCGACCATCCCTGGGAACACCGGGAAGTCTACTATTACTCGACAACCTATCAAGCCAGCAGTTGGGAAAAAAAGAGGCGTGTCTGCATCAAATCGACACGCGATGCAGGGGAATTAACGTTTCGCCATGAATACTTGGTGACGAACTTTTCGGAGAATGTATCCGCCAAAGTAATGTTCCAGCTGTACCACAAGCGTGGCACCATGGAGAAATATATCAAGGAAGCGAAAAACGGTTTCCATTTCGACAAGACGGATAGCTCCTGTTTTCTGGAAATCGAGTAGGAGGTAGGTGATTAATTCACCTACCGACCTCTCACACCACTTATCCCGACTTCTGGATTATTCCGACTTTTATAAGTTAGCCATCAAA